>Ga0058701_10000197_pt1 | contig 50100 bp, 30 predicted proteins | sample AgamicOrMae_FD_97039 | JGI IMG/M metagenome (GOLD analysis project Ga0058701, IMG submission 97039) | Agave microbial communities from Guanajuato, Mexico - Or.Ma.e | ecosystem: Host-associated > Plants > Phyllosphere > Phylloplane/Leaf | place: Guanajuato, Mexico | collected 2012-06-04
ATGAACAAAAATCAAATCATTAGCGGTAGCTCACTCATAGTTATCCTCTATGACCAGATAGATGATTGCCTTTTTATGTTCCTACCACTCGAGTTTCAAACATCGAGTAGCTTCCTTGCTATCTGTGAAAACCCTTTGGGACCGGTATTTGGAGGCGTGTATCCTTTGGTGTCGAGATTCGGCACATAACTCATTGATTGTCTCTGAGGCTTGACAGTCAGAGTTTCAAGAACCAATTGGCGTCAGTTAGATGGTCAGTTTTGGGTCCAGTTCATGAACTACGTTATCGTCAACACTTTTATTCTCTAGAGTACAAACGTTCACGGGGGCGAACTCGGTTTAAATTATCTAAGATTCTCCCAGGTTGCTGTCAAAGAACTATCAAGAGGTATGAAGATGCAGCGAGCAAAGAGTCAGCCTCAGTGGCAAAGTGACCGTAGCATAAGTCTAGTGGATATATTTTTCGATTTGTTATCATACGACCGAAATTAGAGCAAATTACTTTATATAAAGGTACGTGAATCAAATCGAATTCGTTGCTCATCAGGGAGATGATCACAGCATTAGGGTCGAACCTATATTGCTCTTGGCTCCTTGATGAATGCTTTCTCCAGAATAACCTTGCCTTCTTTGTGTCTCTGATTATCAGGCACCGCGAACTCATACATCCATCCGACTTTCTCATCGCAACCTTTACAATACGCGTCGCGTACATAGTGTTTCCCAGTCATCATATCACGTTCATGGACAATGCTATATCTTAGATTGACAGCTTTCGTGAACAAGAAGGCTTTTCCGGTAGACCCTTGATAACTACCGGATTCAAGATCAGCTCTATTAGCCAACGGAGTGTCGCATTTGCTACAGATAATGATCCGAACCCCGTTCATATGATCAATGAATGATTTACCCATCTTCGCTGCTTAGGGTTATTCATCGATTATTGAACTGATTGCTATCCAAACAATTCCAATAGGTACTACTCACACCAACGGAGAGACAATAAGAATGGTTGAATGTCTTGGCGCGATTGCCAAGAGACAATCCCAGAGAGAGAGATAGCAGCTGACTGTCTGCCGCGCAACTTGCGTTCAATAAGTTGTGGGATGCGGCATAACAAAACACTCTGTAAGCTAGGAATCAAAGTCTGCGATGCGCGCGAAGTGTAGGAACATAACTCAGCATTGGATTGGCTTCTAGCTTCGAGGTGGTCCGAGCAATTGACAGTACCTGAGATAAGCAGTCGATGTGGGCTCATATGTGACGGTGGGCTCCTCTTGGGCGCGAACCTTGAGAAACCCGACAGTTGGAGAGTCCAGCTGAGGTTCGAGGCGATTCTCACTAATTAGTTGCAAACCTATCATAAGATTCAAGAGTTCGTGCAAGTTCTCTTCCGTTTGTGCCAGGTGATTCACCTTAACGTATAGTTTCTGGAACTCAATCCCAGGCGAGACGAAGGTCCAAGATAGAACCAACTTGATGAGTTTCAACAAGGGGGTGATGCATCGTGATCCAAGTTCCTCTGGGACCTGGTTGGCCTCATCTCTTTTAGGCACCTTATCCTTCATTAGTTTCTTCTGCCGAGAAGTCATCCTGCCGCTTCCTTCATCTTTATTTGCTTTCTCATCGATTTCCTCTTTGTCGTCGGCTTGATGGCCCGGTGATTCTTGAGCTTGCACGATCGCCATGCATAGCTTGGATTCATTCATAAATTTGTCAAGAAGATCTTCATGAATATACTCGATATCTCTGCTTGAGCTAAACCTAACGTTGCATGGCTGGACAATTAACGCGTCTGCTAGGTTACCGCACTTGTCAAGAGCATGCGTCTTGAGTTCATTACGCAGCATGAATAATGCTCGTCTCGAATCGGCGGCTGGATTAGATGTTGCCAAACTTTCCAGAATCTCACGAGTTGTATCTTTAGCCTTAGCGCACATTTGCACATAGTTCTCATTGCCTTGGTCTAGACCCACAATTACGGGAGGAATTTTCAGATTGAGTTCCATATCGAATACATTATGAGTACTCAGTGACGATAATAGAGCTATGGAGGGCATCTCATTGCATTCATTGATATCTAAACGGAAATCTCTATCGATAGACTTGGCAAATTGCAATACAGTTGGACCAGGGTGAGGTCTATATCGACTCAAACTGGTGGACTCACAATCAATCAACTCATATTTCCGAGCCAAATCTTGATAACTGTTCATCCTAACACGTCTTCGACGGGTGACCAAGTTTCCTGAGTTGGGGTTCGACCTGATGCCGAGAAGTTGCGGTAACTTTGTCCTGACAATCTTTAGTATTTGCAGAAAGAGTTTGTTGAACTTCTCCTCTGATCTGGACGAATCCAGGGATGATAATTGCCTCTTGACATCCGCATCCTCTTGAAGCTCGGCTGTCAGCTCATTGATTGACATGATGTTATTTGGTAGGTTTCTCAAATACTTTATGCGCCTCAAGCAGGCATCGGCAGTCTTGTCGTGTGATTCACATAATTCATCGTGGAGCAAATCTCTGATGAATCTTTTGTTGACACAAAAGCTCACCTTCTTCGTTAGATTGGGCTCAATCAGAAGGCAACATATTCGACACAATATCAACAGAGAATCCTCAGCCTGGGTGAATTGGCTTCGACGGTGCCCCAGTATGCTTTTAGCCCTCAAATCAACCTCATCAAATTTCGTCTTATTGGTCTTTCTAAGTTTCAATTTGTTGAGCCTCTCTTTCAGCTTGCTACGATAAACCGAAGACTTGTGCCTAGCCCTGTAAATTCGATAGTTTTGATCATCTATCCTTCTTGCATGACTTCCTATCAATTCCGTATTGGCCAAGTTCTTCAAATGATTCCTCACATGGAATTTTGGCAGTCTAAGCTTTCGACGAATATCTAGAGGGGAACGCCCTCTGGAGTGAGCAATGACATGGTATACCATTTTGAGCATATCGCTATCTATTCTGAGTCGGCGAGGTAGGCAACAGGCTTTCTTTGCACTTATCTCCTCGTAATCACTATCGGCGGGATCATCGCTATCCTCCGCATTAAATTCATCTGAGAGTGGGGCCAGTTCTTGTTTATAGATCTTACCGTCGACCGGGACGTAACGAATACAGTTTGAGTAGCGTAAAATGTGATGGACAATGTGGGACGTGCAGGTTGGTTGGTATTGAGATATTAATTTTTTGCTAGTGAGCAGGATTCTGTAGCGTCCGAAAGCTTTATCGTTGGGGAACACAATACCCAATGACCTAGTCCTACCGATCAATTCTAGACAAACATACTCCCTCAACTTGATATCAATATTCGGGTCTGACCATCCTGGCATTATTGCTCTTCTCCTCACCTCTTGGTCGGCAACAAATCTGAGTAATTTGAAGTCATACTTATCATAAGCTACACGCATACACTCGAATGGAGAGGGGGACTGTCGTGATATGAGCAAAATATCCTCAGTGACATCTTGCCGGGTGAGATAGTGCTGGCAAGAGCCCATGATAAAGCCATCTTGTATAGCGAAAAGTGAGCATCCCTGCTTAGATATACGCTCTATGGTGTCTTTGGGAAGCTTTATTTCTTTGTCAATAATCAGTTTCTTGTTGGAGAGTCTGAGATCATTAGGGGAAGGCGCCGTCTCAAGGGCAACTTGTTGTGGTAGGTCTCGAGATTTCCCCTTGCTCGAGATCTTAGATGCACCCAAGTAGTAGGCTTTCACTCCGACACCTTCTGGTTTCCCCAAGAGCTTGATTATCACAGACCATATGTATGCTTGCGCTTTCTCATCGTTGATACATTTCAGTTTGGGACTGACAGCTTCAAGAATAGATAGGAGGCGCTCGAAACTAATGCCTGATAGGCCTTCCAATGCTATCTGGTCTAAAGTTTCTGTCACTAAGTCGAAATTATAATTTGTATCCCACTTGTAATTCTTGAGGTCTTCAATAATTGGATCCGATTCATGGCTTTCGAATTTTAATGGCGCTAGCTTGCGCCTCTTGCTGGGAGGTTGAACGTCAGGAACATTTTGAGGTTTCTTTCTCGGCCGCCCTCTTCCTCGGGAGGCTTGTGGCTTGGTCCTACCTCTTACCATGATTTACTTGTATCGCAAAGGGTTGCTATATCATGTCAGCGGGAGGGTAGGTCGATGATCAGTCTCATCGAGCAAAGATCTAAGAGACAACTAGCTAGAAAGCTGCCTTAGGTGACAAATACAGTTGATTTCTGTGGCCAGACTATGTGTGGAATCTGCAGTAAATCTAGGAGTTACAATCCTATGGGATTGTAAAGTGACTTTCACATTCGTGGGATATGAATGTCCACAATTGTATGCTACATTAATACACGAGCGGGCTGCGAGCAAGTCCACGCCCACTATGGGTCGGATGATGGGAATCAATTCGGACAGGCGGTAGAAACTCGTGTCCAATAACTTGCAGACTCATCTAAACAAAACACTTGTGATGTCATTCTAGTTAATTCATTCATTCATGGTACGAGAGCCAAATAGAACGATATAGATGTGGGGAGAGGTAAGTTGGACTCAGCAGACCACCTCAATATCGCTAGAAGCGATTCCGTGTCATGACACACCTCCCTTGTTTTACTAACACACCCTCATGTCCGTACCGCGCGTGTCTGCGCTGTGAGTCATTGGCTGTGATCGCGATCGGACAACTGATTTGGGCAGCAAAACGACAACAAACCGGCTCTCGTTCGCCAAAACGACCTGCAACGTCAAGGTATAGGAAATTAACTTTCCTTCACCCTGGTATCATTTAGCACTCTGATTAGCTGTCTCCAGTGACCAGGTGCTATGGGACAGAGTGACATCTCAAATTGATAGTAAACAGTTGTTGCGATCTCTAATTTTAAATCCAATGTGTCTAAGTTAAGGTTCACAAGGAATATCCTACATCATCCAACTACCAACGTGAGTTTCATTACTATGTACCTTTTTGGCTAAGATCATCACGAGGTTATCAAGATGGAAGTGGAATTTGTAAGCTGCGTGCCGACGACGATAAAAGTCGAACAGATGCGATTGATCAAGAATCTGATCGATGTAAGAATCACCGATGAGCAAATATCGAAAGCCAATTTCAAGGATGGAATATCAATAACAGTAAAAAGCGAAAAACCGTTTATCGTTAATGCATTCTGGATAGTCAAGATAGTAGATATACACAAAGAAATCGAAAAGGACTGGTTAACGCTTCAAGACGAGCTAGCACGTGGAAAATTCTTATCAGACAACGAAAAATCGCTTTTCCAGAATGAGAGAAAAGTTTTCGATACAGTTCGTGAAGAAGTGCAATGCGATATCAAGCCTCCCCAGGAGATCGATACTACCAAGATCACCACTGTAACACCCCGTGATTTCTATCCCTTGGCGATAGTGGTCACTTGCCTAGTTCAAGATCCCAATCCTTCTGGATCAGAGGCAGCTGCAAACATTCATCTCGTGCATATCAAGGACTCAATCGTTCCAGTGAAATCGCATGTGATAAAGCAATACATAAAACAGATTGATGGACGAATCCTCGACATATCGCAGTTGTACGCCGAGGATTCCGCTGCATGCTTTATATGCTTTGACGAAGCTAGCGAAGAGGAAAACTTGAAATTGTTTTGCCTACTGCCATGTAGACATTCGCCAATCTGCTCCAACTGCATAGGCAGGATCCGCGAATGTCCTAAATGTCGCTGCCCAATAGCCTCAGTTTTCGATGTGAACGCTCAGATGGCTCCTGGTGAATCATCTCAACAAAGGTGTGGGACTATCGATCCAAGTCTGAGCCATCTTTACGATGACACGACGGATGACCAAGGTAGCGGTAGAAGAAAAGGCGGACTCTTCACAACGATCAAATCGATGTTTGGCTTGTAAAAAAGACCTGCACTTCAGGCCTAGGACACCAACCAACCCTGAAGCATCTGGACGGATTCAGCGCGAGTTCGGCCCTGGTGTCGAATGATCTCGACTTTGAGCAGTTTCTGTTATGCATTCTGGAAAGACATCGGGCTGCCAGATGAGCTTGATTGCTCAAAGCGTTGGGCATCTGGAGCCATCGGTACGCTCGAGGGATGATGTAGGGTTATGCAGCAGGTGCATGAATGCCTCCGACTGGCGCTGTGCAATGAGCTCTGTCTCGTGCTGGAATAAACGCAGGTTCATCTTGGTGATGACCATCAGCTGATGATGTCATCTTCGTTTGTAGTCAATTTTGTTGAGAAAATTCTATTGACCTCTCTGTAGCAAGATGTTTCCCATCGACTGGTTCTCATTGTTTTACGACCTAGTTGCATACTTGATAGCGTTCAGGAGCCTGTTGGACGAAATCTTATACAAGCTGAATTTCAAGCGTCGTATTGATGTGGATCGTGATCTCCATAGGGATCTATCCCAGTGTGTCGCTATCGTAACCGGTGGCACCCGAGGCTTGGGACTTACGGTGGTGAGGTCTCTGATATCCAAAGGTTGTTTTGTCGTTGTTGCATCATCACAGACACAGGGTCGTTTTGCCAAGCTAATCGAAAAAATCTACGTTGGAATACCTGAGCAAGATCCAGAAACCGGGGTCAAGCGTGGTAAAGTTAGTTTAGAATACTTAGACCTCTCAAGTATGGACTCTGTTAGCAAATTTGTTAAGGCATTTAAAGAGAAAGGACTGAATCTCGACTACCTCATCTGCAATGCTGGTATCATGTTCGCGCCCAGACAATTGACAGTCGATAACCTAGAGTCTCATTTCGCAGTCAACTATCTAGGACACTGCCTGTTGATACTAGAAATGCTCCCCGAATTGAGGAGGGCAGCTATAAAAAGTAAAAAAAATTCAAGAATAGTGAGTGTGTCGTCAAGTACGCATAGGATAACCCGTTTCAGATTCGAAGATCTTCTCGGTGAGACCAATTATTCCGCCTCACAGGCCTACGCCCAATCTAAATTGGCTCAAATAATGTTCACAGCCAAGTTATCACGATACATAAACGATACTTTGGGTTGGAATAACGTTCAATGTTTCAGCCTCCATCCCGGGGTGGTGCTCAGTGATCTCTATGAGCATGTTCACTTGATAAGATATTTCCCCTTTTTGATTCCTATTATAAGACTTGTGACGAGGGTGAGTATCGGCCATAGCATCGAATTTGTCAGTTGCAGCTCCCGATATCTAACCTCACTTAACAATCGACGCTCATCAGGACACGGTACAAGGAGCTGAGACGACACTCTATGCGGCTTTATCAGATGAACTGGATTGTTCTACAGGTTCTTACCTGGAGGATTGCTCGCTGAAGGAACCGAGCAAGAAATCCCTGAGTCGAGATGATCAAGAGCGCCTATGGGACCTTACCCTGGGCCTTCTTTCACCGTGGATAACTTCCGATCGCGAAGATCTCAAATTACTGCGAGCAACTCAAGCTCGTTAACTCACTATAGTATTTGAAGACATGTTGAAGTATACTGCTGATTAACTTATCAATGCTGTCCGCCACATTGAACTCGAAACTTTACATTTTATTACAGTTAGAATAACGGCTCAGGAAATTCGAATGTAACTTCTTTGCCGGTCAGTTTCTTGTAAACTGCTTCAAATGTGGGTATCTTGTGCTCAACAAAAGTTTGATTTCCCCTATCTAAGTGAACCTTGATTAGTCGCGAGCCATCCGTCTTAATACGGAATCTCTTGCCGACAATCTCAGCTGGATATACTAAATCTTCAAGAATTGCATCATGCACAGCTGTCAGTGTTCGGCTGAGGTTTTGGGAGGTGGATAACAATTGTTAGATAATTGTGTGATTGACAAATATGTTGGACAATCGAAACTTGGACCGTCACTTACCTCTTAGGTCTCTTTTGAGTTCCTTTCTTCGTACCAGCGGTCTTTTTCGAGGGCTTGGGCAGAATAGTTCGTTTAGCAATAACTACAATATGTTTGCCTGAGAACTTTTTCTCTAATTCTCTTACAATCCTAGCCTGTATTTTTTGGAAGGCTTTGAGTTGGGGGAACGGAACCCAGATGATGATGGCCTTCTTGTTTCCGACCGCTATCTGCCTCGCTCCAGTGATCTGTAGCTCTCTTAGCTGTGGCTTGAGGTCAGTTGATTGTTCCAAGTCAACGATGGCCTGAGTTGATTTATAGAATGAACGTTAGTTTGTGATCAAATTCGGGTGGCGTAATTTTTCACAAAAATCGACTATATCGAGTGACCTACCTGCGCGACCGTCTGTTCAAACTTGGCTACCTCATGACCCTTTGGCTTGATTACCTTCGAAATAGTTGGTACCAACATCTTGTCGTAATATTACGCTCAAGGAGGATTATTACCTAGTAGAAATATCTTCGAATCAAGAATGCATAATAACTCGATGCAGCAGCGGAAAGCAAGAAACGTGTCAAAGAGGCGCAAGTGCCCGGCATGGTGCCCTGCGCGCACGTCCAATTGAGCGCGCTAATTTGAAAATGGTGGGCTCGACCCTGCAAGTGATTTGGCAGCGCTCGGATTCTGGCAACATTGTCTTCGGCTCTGGCCGATGTCAGTGGATTTCCGGGCAAGAGTGGTGGAACGCGGAGAGTCTTGCCCAGAGCATTGCTTCAAGCCGTTTCCAACAAGCTTGCCATGGCGAGCTTGGTCCATTTCCCGCCTGAATGAACTATACGAGACATTTATGGCTCCAGAGAATAATCGGGGGAGTTCCGAATCAAGTGGCCTCGCACAGTGATGTAGTGACGTTCTTCCTAGGGATCTAACGTGCGATGAGGGGTAAAATCCCTAAAATGCAGCTAGCATACCTTTCATTTTAAGTTCCTCTAGTGAAAAGTGATTTGATTGCAACCGTGAACACTAATTCATCGATTGTCATGATCTGTCTCGTCTATTGTCTACAAGCTTAGAACAACCAAACTGCATCATCCAGGGTCATGGTCGCAAGTATTATTACCTCAATACATAATCATAGATCAGTCGCAATAAACTTCATCCAATAAATCCAATGATAAGAACAATCGGTAGCCCAATTCAATCAAGATGAGGCGCCAACAAATAACAACGGGTAGATGAATGCCTCGTTCTTTGCAGGGGTTTCTATGTCCAGGTATGAGCAATAGGAAGGTACACTTTTCGGTGCCAATTCATCAGATAGAATATTTAGACAAACAATGGGACGAGGTTGCTAGTCAGCTTGCTCGTGACGGATCCACCTGGCTCCGCATGAGTGCAGATAGACATCGATTCACGGATCGTATAGAACGAACTGCCGAGATACTGAATAGAATATTAGATATCGAATTCAGAAAAAGAGTCTACAAAGAACGTTTCGAAAGCTTAATTGAACCTGAACAATCTATAGACACAAAGACAGACCAATCTACTGATATTGCGTCTAACATTACAGTAGCGCTACAAAATTTGGGTATCAGTGGACCGAAGAGTTCATCGACAAAATTACCACAAAAGAGTGCACCAAAATCGATAAGCAACTGGTACAGAACATACAAGCTTGAGAAGAGAAAGAAACGAAGAAGGAGGAGCAAGAAAAAGAGGAGGTAGAGGCTGTCATCGATACGAGTGCTGAACGACTCGCGCGGTATAGAGGTCTTATAGCGTCGGTAAATAATACGTCTACATTTGTCCACTAGAAATCGATTAACATAATTCGAGCACGCTAGGTCGTTCCTCGTGCAGAGGCAATTAAGTCGTCAAGCTACACATTGTGTTCTTATTTGGAATTCGCCGGATTCCAATTAGCATTGGCCAAGCTCATCAAACCAGGGCTTGGTCTTTCATGTCAATTAAACTTGAGAATCAAAGCCGTCGAACTAGATCCGCTCATAAGAAAGACCAGTTATAACTGACGGAAGATATAATTGATTTTCAAGATGGTTGCACAGATAAGAAGGGTCAAAATACAATTTTTTGAGCCATCTCATAGCGCCCCACCCTCATCAAACTCGAATAATGACATCAATGATCCGCACTATGGGAACGTTCTGGTGTCTAATAGAATTACGACAGCAAAATATACTCTACCAACATTCTTTCCCAAGTTCTTTTTCGAACAGTTCAGAAAGTACTCGAACATATTTTTCACATTTATCGCCTTGTTCCAGCAGATACCGAACGTTTCACCCACTGGACGCTGGACAACACTAGTACCTCTGATATGTATCTTAGGTGTGAGTGCTATAAAAGAACTGTTCGAGGACTTCAAGAGGCATAAAGCAGATCGAAAAGTTAATGAAAGTGAGATACATGTTCTCAACAAGAACTTACTCGAGTGGGATCTCAAACTTTGGCAGGATGTTAAAGTAGGAGATATTGTGAAATGCCTGAGTGATACTTTTTTCCCATCCGACCTATTGATAATCTCATCTTCAGAAGAGGGTGGAATGTGTTACATAGAAACTGCCAATCTAGATGGAGAAACAAATTTAAAGATTCGTCAAGCATTGCCATGCACGGCCTCATGCATAGACAGTCGCCTTATTGAATCCACCCTCAACGGAGTTACAATTGAATGTGACCCACCAAATGCGAAATTATATGAATTTGAAGGTCGTCTGTTGATGCCCAACAATGTGGATACTTACCCACTAGGACCCGACAACATCCTCCTTCGTGGAGCCAAGTTGAAGAACACAAGTTGGATTTACGGCGCTGTCTTATACACAGGTCATGAGTCTAAACTTATGAAGAATTCTTTATCTGAGACGCCTATCAAGAGATCTAGGTTAGAGAAGCTAGTTAACGTATTGATTCTATGGTTGATCTTCATCCTGCTTACAACCGCCTTCATAAGTGCAGTGTTTTCGCAGAGTTGGACCACCGGTAGTTTGCACTGGTACATTTTTGGGGAAAACGAGGTGAAGTTCAATTTTGGAATGACATACTTGACTTTTGTGATCCTGTACAACAACTTGGTTCCGATTTCGCTACAAGTATCTCTAGAGCTAGTGAGGACATTCCAGGCCCATTTCATCAACTCGGATCTCGAAATGTACGATAAAGAGAGTGACACATTTGCAATGGCTAGAACAAGCAACCTGAATGAGGAGCTTGGGCAGGTCAGATATATCCTATCAGATAAAACGGGAACTCTAACCAAGAATATTATGACTTTTAAGAAATGTAGCGTTAATGGTCAAATATATGATGATCACACATTTAACATGCTATCTGAAGCGGCTCAGAACGAAGTCCCCTCGGATTATGACACCGCGATCAATAATAACAATAATACCAATGATAAAGACCTTTCAGAGATCATGCATTCGCAGGAAGCAGACTTATTGATATCTACTCAAAGGCCAACAACGTCAACTAGTCAAGAAAATATGGTAAAAACAACGGATACACACGGTGATATGGTTTGTGAATTTCTAACATTGCTCGCAGTATGCCATACTGTTGTCCCTGAACAAGATGCAGATGCTCAAAGGCGAGCCCTAGATAAAGATCGATTACTGAGAACCGGCGCGCCCCTAGGTGATGAACCGGATTTGGCGCGCACAATTAACCAAGATTACGAACGTAAAGCAGACAAACGTGATGCACACACGATGAAAACTTTCAGAAAGAGTGGTTGCAGGACTGGTTGTTTAGAGGTCTCAACATTAGACTCTAGCGATGAAACATATCTGAATGATAAGACGAGTGATATCATGTTAACAAATACACCCAACTCGTCGCGCTCATCCGCCTCATCGATAGTCTACCACGCGGCTAGTCCTGATGAGGCGGCATTAGTGCGCGGGGCTCAATGTCTCGGGTTTGAATTCTGCAATAGGACTCCGCATACTATTTCCGTTAGTAGATTCGGTCACATAGAGAAGCTTGAGCTGTTACAAGTATTTGAATTCGACTCATTTAGGAAGAGGATGTCTGTTGTGGTTCGCACAGCCGATAAAAAGATTAAAATTTACACCAAAGGAGCTGACACTGTTATATTTGAACGCCTATCAACGAATAAGCTCAAAGATATAACTTCTAAGCATCTTGAAAAGTTTGCTCATGAGGGTTTCAGAACATTGTGTTGTGCTTTTGCGGAGATTGATTCAGCTAGTTATAGTAAATGGCTAGAAAAGTACAAGAAAGCTAATCTATTGCACGGCGAGGAAAAAACCAAGCAAGTTGAGGTTTGTGTCGCTGAATTGGAAAGGGATCTCATATTGTTGGGCGCGACAGCAATTGAGGATAGATTACAAGATGACGTACCGGATACTATAGACACATTACTCAAGGCAGGAATCAACTTCTGGTTATTGACGGGCGACAAACAGGAGACAGCCATCAACGTTGGCTTCTCCTGCAAACTGCTATCACGGGATATGCCTCTGCTGCTTATAAATGAGGAAACGTTTGAGGCTACACGTCAGTTGCTGATGAATGCAACCTCAACGCCAGACACAGCGTTAGTTATTGATGGTAGAAGCCTCGAGTATGCTCTCAGTGGTAATCTGCGAAGAGATTTCATGAGGATAGCTTTGAATTGCAAATCAGTCATTTGTTGCAGAGTATCGCCGTTCCAAAAAGCCGAAATGGTTCTACTAGTCAAGGAACTGACTCGCGAGGTAACTCTTGCCATTGGAGATGGCGCGAACGATGTCGCTATGATCCGTACCGCGAACATTGGTGTTGGCATATCCGGTTCGGAAGGTCTGCAAGCTGCTCACTCCGCTGATTATACAATTTCACAATTCAGATTTTTGAAAAGATTACTACTAGTCCATGGATCATGGTCAATGACTCGCTTGCGTCAGATGATCTTATATTCTTTCTACAAAAATATCGCCTTATACATAGTGGAGTTCTGGTTTGCAATCGTCAGCGGTTGGAGTGGTCAGACAATATTTGAACGCTGGACCATAGGTTTATACAATGTCATATTCACGGCAGCCCCTCCAATGGCCTTGGGTGTTCTCGATCGGCGTTTCTCTGCCAGCTTGATGCTAAGACACCCTAAACTCTACCAGTTAGAGATTGAAAGCCAAAGTTATACAACAAGAAGCTTCTGGATGTGGATTGCGACAGCATTCTGGCATTCTTTGCTTCTCTTTTGGTTTACCTACGCCATAATCAATCATGATGCCCTATGGCCCAGTGGTCTTTCAGACGGAGGCTACCTCGTATTTGGAAATATATTGTACACCTATGTTGTGGTCACTGTTTGTCTCAAAGCTGGCCTTGAGATGAACTCTTGGACATTGTGAGTATCTCAACCATATATTTTCATACTCTTCTCTAGAAATTATACTCACCTGCAACAATTCACTAACCTTATCTCTTCTCAAAACACCTCATTTTCCACCAAAAAGTCTAACGCACCTCGCTATCTGGGGAAACATCTTGATCTGGTTCGTCTTTTTACTCATCTACTCGAGACTTTGGCCTACATTCAACATAGCCAATGACATGGTAGGAATTGATCTGATGGTCTTTGGCACCTGGGTTTTCTGGCTCGGCTTAGCCCTAGTTCCTCTAACAGCTCTATCTGCTGATATTGTTTACAAGGTTGTCAAGAGGACATGTTACAGGAGTTTGGCAGATGATTTAAGCGAGCTTGATGTGAAGCAACAGAGTGGTGTAGGCAGCAGCCAGTATCAATCTATTTTAACACAACCGTGATACCATAACCGTAGTAGGAGGGGGCAGCGCTCATGTTCGATTAGACAATGAGAAGATTCAGACCAAATAGCACCTCGCTTCGAAATTACTTAGCTTTACTGAACAACGATCATCGAACGGGAAATCAACCCGTCACAGCAATGAATTGCTTACAGATTCGAACCTATCGTGTGATTATTTTGATTTGTCGTCATACAAGATTTGAAATATCACAGTTTTACTTGAGAGAAAGCTTCTCGATAGAGCGAGAATCTGACCACTTCACCAAGGATTCCGGCACAGTGGGCAGGTTGAGTTTCCACTGGACTCGAACCATTTGAATAAACATAAGTTGTGGAACATATTTGAACAGGTCTGACATCTCTTCTTGGGCAATTGATAATTTGAATGCAAAATGCTGAAACATATGGTGCACTTTTCAACTCCCTCAAATCGCTTATCAATGTTCTTTCGCCATAAATCGATGCCGTCCAGTATAGGTCCGTTCTGATGAGCGAGAAAAGTTGTCAACTGCAATAACCAGCTCCTCCATTTGACATCTGTAACTCCAACTCGCTTTCCCCCATCGATTTGAACAGCGCCCAAAGGATAATTATTCGGTAACTTGATTGTGAGTTCCATCTTAAACTCATCACGACTATAGATGGCGTAAACTTCTTTAGCACTGGGACGCGCTTTGATCACTAAATTTGTTTTTTCATTTTGATTAGCTCTCTCCAAACATTTCTCTTGAACCGAATCCATCTCTAATGAGCAAATAACCTGAGAGATATGGTTAACAGTGTACTCATTCACTAGATTGCAAAGCCGCTTATTTGAATTGTTATTATACCATTTCCGGACCGTGATAGGCATATGTAACGCCACAGAGAAGTACAGATGCAGGGCTACTAATTCTATCTCATTGAGAGGTCGTCTGATGGTGGTTCTCAGGGGCGATCTAAGGAATTTTTCTAGACTCCAAGTTTGATCACCTTTCCGGACAGTTTTTGACAATCTCGAACTAGACGACTTTGAGCTGTAGTGCCTGAATTTGAGCGAATTTTGTTGACCGAGAGGTGGAAGAAGCATGAAGATATTGTCCAACAGTCGCTGTATCAATCCTAACTTTTTCAAGCTATGTATGATCTTCTGAGCAATCTCCTTCTCTATGCCCACAATGAACCTTATTACCAAGTCCCATGCAAACAGATAAGATAAAGTGCATCCATAGGCATCAGTATCATGCTGAATGGCGACGGACGTATCACCAGCTCGATAGTCTTTCAATAATGTGCTGACGATGACATCTCTTGAAGTCAATATTGACATCAAAGGGTAAGGAGGAAGTATCGGTATATCCTCGTCATCGACTTTCTCCTGGTTCTGTTGCGACGTCACCAGGGAGTGGGAAGCAGCATCACATATCAGACGCAGATCACTAGTTAGCATTGCATGAGCTGAGACAAGGATGACACGATTGCTGCTCCGCATGAGGCCGCAAACTGCCAAGAAGTTCTTCAATTTCTTTTCATCAAAGGTGCAAAAAACGCTTCCGTCCGGCGGCTTGAAATCTGGATCGGATTCGACGAACGGGCTTATGTGGTCGAGTATGCTATAATGAGATAGCACAAGCTTAGGATCCACCTCGTCCATAATCATAGCAAGAGCTCCAATCATGGGCCTCAATGTGTTCTTGTCATCGCGGGATGGCATACTGTCGAGGGAGACAAGTTTGAAGAAGAGTACCAGAAGCTCTTGGAACATGTCAGTTGTGTGAAAATTAGACCAATCATCTAGCAGGGGTTGCAGCATAACAAAATCTCCCATGGCCTCTTCGTCTAAATTCTTAATATCTTGAACGAAAGAAATTAGGAAATCAATGAACTCGAAAAGCTTAACACTGAAATTAGCTTGGAAAGTCTCCGTTAGGGGGTACTCAGCTCTGGCGATCCATCTAGTCCACCTGTCTAGACACTTCCCTATATAGTCCCAGTCCTCGATACTCAAATCACGACTAAATTTGCTCACGAGAGATTTGAGTAATCGTAAGATTTTCAGCTCAGTTTCGATCAATTCTTCATCTGCATCACCAAGTGCGTCGATTGTGGGCTGGGAACTAGCTTGGAGGACAGCCATACGATCAAGCGAGCCTTCGAAATCCTCATCACTTTCATCGAAACTATCTGAATCAGACCTTTCCTCTGTTTCCACATCTTCTTCATTGTCCGTTGTCGTCGGTTCATCCTCTATTGGTTGCAACGGTGGAGACACAAGTGATTCCTCTAATTGGTGAGTAGGTTTTTTCACACCTGCGTCGGCAAGGTTCACTGCCTGGCCTGATGAATCTTCTGAGCTATCAAATTTGTCTGCTTTGACTCTAATGTATAGGTCACGATTTCCCACGCGCTTAACCACTAGGCGATAGTTATCGCGATTGGTATTTGTTGATGAATTGGAGGTAGGTAATTCTGCAACAATTTGGCTATTTGGCTTGTCCTCCGGCTTGTGATGATCCAGAGGGCTCACCTCACATGCTGATCCGGATTTATCTACTTCGGGTGTTTTTTTCTCACTTTTAGAATCTGATCCCTTTTGAGGTAATTGTCTGCTAGATAGTGAACTAAATGTTATGATTTTATTCGGAGATCCAGATCCCAATGTCTGATTGACCAATAATTCTCTTATCCTTCCACTGTTAGCAGGCTTGGCATTTCCAGCAACCCTTTGCTGAGTTTTCCCACCCATGATGAAAGTGGTTAGATTATCTTCAAAGTGGATGAGGCAATGGCGGATTCTACAGTGGTGTTAGACCTGAAAAAATACCTTTTCGCTTCTGATTCAACTTGTGCGGTGTGACTTTTTCAGGGGCCACGTTTCATTGATGGAAAAGCAAAACAAATTATTGCATCAACGCAGAGCAAGATTTGACAGACTGGCTGATGTTCCTGCCTGCTTTTTTTTCGCGGAATTCCAATCCAATCACATGGAATCTTACTCTCCCACCCCCAATGAGAGTCTAAAATCCAATCAATCTGAAACGAGCTAAGTCAATGATCAGCATACCATGATGACAGGAGATAAACTAGAAATCTCGTTCAATGCGCGAATCCACTTGTCAATCGCTTTATTGATCGTTCGTGTATAGCTACGGGGAAGCTCTCGAGAGTATACTCGCACTTCCTAGTCTGCTAGTTCGTGAAATCTTTACGATCAAACTACTACTGTCGACGGATTAAAGTGCCATCTCTACCACATTTGATCTTGGAGGGTCTCACCATGTGGATGTCTGTGTCTGTGTGTTTGAGAGAGTGTCCTGTTTGAGTTTTAAGTTACTTCGACTTGTGATGAATTGCAATTGTTTTCAGATTTCAATCGGTTCGACTGTCGATCATATTTTTTGATTGTCGCCCAAAATGGTTGCGAGGAAGTCACATGTACGCTTGAGGCCACTAATTTGTTTGTTACCCGGACCGCTAAGCGAGTAAGATCTCAGTGAAAGAATATTGACCCATTGATTGGCATTCATAGAGGCCAAATCAAGGGTGAAGAATGCAAGGAAAAAGAGCTAACCTTGTAGTTAAGTATGCGTATCGTTGGTGTACCAAGAGTGCTTGAATGGTATCAATCATGTTCAGGGGGTTTTTAGTCTTCCTCGATGTCATCTTAACATGTGTGATCAAAATATTGTTGGACATTGGAGGATTTCGATGTATAATCTAACTTGAAACCTAAATGAACTATTGTGCATTAGAGGTTGAAGCTCCAGGAGTGTCGGTGACATTGAGACAAGACATCTTCTCTTGCATCTCCGTCTGTCTAATCGGTTCTATGTGTTCCTGATTATCTGGTGTGAGAGCATTTCTTCTTGGGTAATTGGTCACTTTGATATCCGCTTCCTGGAATTGTTGTTGGTTGTGTTGCTTTTGTTCTATTTCTTGAGTCAAGCTCGTGGGTTGATTGTTGTTTTGTTCTTGCATCTCTCTCGCTGTGTTATATTTGACACAAATGGGCGATTAGAATTACATGTGTATAGTATAGGTGGGGTTAAATAGATGACATAGCATGAAATGAGATGGGTGCTTGGGATGCGGCAGACTGGTTGCCAATGAGGATGAGAGGGGGGGAAGGGAGAGAGTTAGATAGATAGTAAGTGAGAGGGAAAGATAAATACAAACAATAACAATGGGCGAGCAAGGGAACAGGTTCGAGAGTGTTTGTGCGAGAAAGAGTCCCGCAATGTGTCATGGGAAAGTGGCATGAAAATTGAAAGCTTACGAGAGGAGTGCGTTTGGTTTTGCGCGCTAGACTGATAGAGTTAAACTGAGAGTGCGAGGCTAGCCATTTGGCGTGGCCCCTATGCGTCCATTGGCTTCACACGCAAGCAACGCGTGAGCTTGACGCGAGACGCTAGCTCGCCGGCCATTTGGCCTCAGGCCTAGGGGCATGGGCACGCGTGCGCTCTGCAGCCAACTTGGCGCCGTCAGGTTTCTTGGTTACACTGGGCCCCGATGGGGGCTGGGCTTGGCGTGTTAAGCCGAAAGAAGCAACAATGACGAATTGCGGATGAGCAGAAACGAGTGACGATACACACTGGAAGCACACAAAGACACACAGGCGGGCAAATAGTCGGCCAGTCAGACAGGGACACGAGCAGGCAGACAGATAGACAGACGGATAGATGCACGACGGTCATGGAATAGAAGCCAGGACAACTACAATGTTTAACTTTGCACAACCGATCACACTAGACACGTTCTATCCTAATGGTGGAATAAACAATATCGGCGCCATTGAGCCGAGCTGATGCAAGTTGTGCGGGCAGAAACACCGACAGACAGATGGGCAGAGGGTACAGATTAGCCTGCTGGTGCAAATTTCTAAGCCCGTATGTGTGCAGCAGTTGGAGCTGGCAATTTTGTCGGTTTTATCTGGCTACTAGCCTTCCAGAGAGGGGTCGTCATGTGTTGTAAATGGGCCAACAAGAATTGCCGGGAGATCAGCTTGCAGGCAGAAGGAGGCAGTGAGAGAGAGAGAGAGAGGGGGGAGAGAGAGAGAGAGAGAGAGAGAGAGAGGCAGAAAGAGAGAGCAGGAAAGAGAAAAGAGGGAAAAAGAACAACAATGAAACATTAGAGGGGCTGGCCAACTTGACTGGCCTCGCTGGTTGCAGGTTCGAGGCTTGGCTGCGGACTGGACGCGGCGGCGGCGACGGCAAGTAATCGATTTACGGGGCCTCGTTGTCATCAAGAGCCATTCTGGGCGGCACGTACTCCATGGCCCACAGGCAGAGAGAGCCTGGGGGTCTCGAATTCATTTGCACGCAGCCAACATGAGAGGGCCACCTCCGGCCTGGATGGAGGCCCGACAAAATGGGGGCCAGTGTGGCGAATCTGCTCTGAGTGGCCCTCGTTTGGGCCCTTGTGTCCGGCTGGCCGAGCGACCTGACCACTCGGTAGCAGAAGGGCCACAAGAGAGGGCCAGAATCGAATGGGGAGACAACAAATTGAAGTGTTGAGCCGATTGGCCAGAGAATGGAATTGCCTGAATACGGTGTGACCAAAAACCGCTGCAGCAGCTAAAGCAAGATTAATAGACGCCACGGGTTGAGGATTTTCGCCAAGCGAGAGAGAGAGAGAGAGAGAGGGAGAGAGAGTTGGACACGCCTGGTCCTACACAGCCAATTTGGCATGCTTTTTGCCGTGTTTCTGGGAAAATAAAGTAATCTTTGTTACAGGGCTGGCCAAACAAGTAATCTTGTTGCCGAAATGAAGCTTGTCTAGACCAAACCCACCGACACCCAACCACCACCACTAATCCCACGCCCCCTCTCATTCATCCCATGGTCCATCATCTAAAAGGCGCCCCCACAAGAACCAACTGCCACCACAATGCAACAACAGAGTTCAGCAAAACTCACCACATAATAACATACAGCATCGAAATCGATACATATGATAAACCAGAAGGTTCGGTTCGACTATTGATTGGAATTGAGCTTTCCAATGCATGGTGGGAGTTTCAAGGATGGGTCATTAAAAAGGGCCCGTCACTGCGTGAAATTGCAAGCATCAAGCGGGTACACCATCTGGATCCATCTGTGCCTAGCTTAGACACTATATCTGGGCCAGATGCGGCCATCGAGCTGTTTCCCGGTCGCGATCGTCATTGAATTCCAATCATTTGTAAATTTTTTTAACAAGCCCGCACTCTAAAAGCAAAATGATAATCAATCTTGGAAGTTATTCAGCTCGTTAATGGCCTTACTGGTTCCATGGCTTCTGGAGAGATGGAAAATTTTTCCCTCCACCAAGCAAGTGACAACAACTCCAGGCCAGCCTGGGCTCGGTCTGTTTCGACAAGTCTCATTCCTCTAAGTGACAGTGATAAATCATTCCCTCGTCCATGGGCTCTAATTTAATTCACGTTAGGGCAGCGCCTGAGAGAGCGGTGCCCATCTGAGCGCATAGGAAGGAAAGAGCAAGAATCCACTCACGCTGCATAACAAAGACATCCTCTATCGTCTCTATGTGGCCGAAATCACATATGCTGCCAGTTTGGTGGCCCCACAAGCTGGCGGAGGCCAGTCTTGGTGCACAAAGCGGCGAGAGGTCCAGCCGGTGGCGATGGGTCGATACGCTTCGTTTTTGCCAGCAATCCATCCACGTCAGCACGTCTTCGCCCCTATCCTCCTCTCTATCTCTTTCTCGCCCAAAAGGCACGCCTATGTCAAGAAGTGGCTCCACGCGGGACCAGCTCGCCTGTCGGTTGCAGGAGGGGAGGGGGGGCCGAGTGGGCGCCATGGTGGCGCCATGGCGGCCAGAGTGCCCGGCGAATCGAATTACACATCGGCCCATTTTTGCCTGCATTTTATCTCTCCCCCTGGCCGTGGCTATATGGAAAGAAGGCTCTGGTGGGGCCTAACCCCCAGCACTAGAGGCTCGTTTGTGCATCAGTGAGCGCACTTAAAGGCTAAGGTGCTGGCCGGCTGTTTATTGGTGGCCCTGGGCACGAGCATGTCCAGATTGCCCGCCAGATACGAGACGCTTTGCGGCCACACGCGTCCCCCCACCCGTTTGGCGCTGTTCAATTGTAAAAGTAGCTTTTTACCAGTGGGATAATCTGCCAGCAGCGAGGTGATAGAGGGTGCACGGGTTTGCCTCCTATTTAGTGACTCTGCTCACGCATAGACAGCCATGCCCAGACGAGGGCACGAGAAGGATTGGCGGCGGCCATCTACAACCCCCCGGGCAGCCTTGGAGAAGGCGGACAAGGGAAATCATCGTGAAAAGGGGAGTGACGCAATTCTGGTTGCGCTATGGTGCGCTAAGTGACAGTTAAAGTGAAGCCAGTTTTAAAAAGGATCTCCCCATTTGAGGGGAAAGGGGCGCCTGAATGGGGCGCGTTTTGCTTTGTCTCCGGCGCGTGCTCGGCCGCACGCAATGCCCCTCCAAACACATAGCGAGGCGGCCACAATCTCCTCTCCGTGTTCGGGCTCTGGCCACGAGCCAGACCCTTTGGCTCGTTTCCTCCTTATTGTCGGCTGCCTGTTCAGCAAATTGAAATACGAGGCGCCAACGACGGAAGTTGGCGCCGATTTTCTCTCCCCCCCTCCCGCGCTCCATTCATTGCGGACCATCTTGCTTAGTGGCTGAAATGTCAATTGGCATTTTGCCTCTTTGGTTGGCTCGTGTCTGCTCTTGGCGAGCTAGATTGGACTCTCTGCCCCCCACCCTCGTTTGTTTGGCTGGATAATATGATCCCAGATTGTTCACTAAGAGCCACTGGCTGCCAACTCACCCGTTGCCTGGCCACTCCAGCGGGCGGCAATTCGGCGAGTTCATTATTTTCTATCTATCTTTTTGCGCCCGGCGTCCATCTTTATCAAGGCCGACAAAAAGGCCAGCTAAGACGTGCTGCCAGTATAAATGTGCCTCTAGCCGAAGGAGAAAGAGAAAGAGAAGGAGAGATGGACTGCATTTAGAGTCCCTCGGAATCGAATGAAGGGTGCGCCCTCTGTTCGATGGCCCGAAATGGAGATTCCAGGAAACTGACGCATTAGCGAGATGTTCTTCTCTATTGAACAATGGACTCCGCCAGAGAGCGTTGCTCATCGTGCTCAGCTCCCTCCTGGTTGTTGTTGTTGTTGTTGTATATCAGTGCAAATGAGTTCAATCCAAGTTCAGACAGTTGGAGCGAGCAAGGAACTTATAATGGACCCGGAACGGGATGCAGTGGCAACTTGAAGGGGCCAAGTGTGGCCCCGAACCGGTGGCGCATTATAAGTGCGTATGGACAAGCTCGGGGCCAGAGTAAACAAGACGGTGGGGGTGCCCTAAAGGCTAGCCTTGGATGCTCGTAGGGAATGCAACCACTACGGTGGTTATAATTTCACTAGGACTGGTTGTTGCCCTGAGCGCCTCTTTGCGGGCACTCGAACTTCAGATAGACTGAAAGCAGTCGGAAAGCACCTCGCAAAATGTGCTCACTCAGACGAGCTCCAGGAAGGCAGGCTCCTAGTTGGCTTCCCAGTGGGAAGTTCCCACCATTGTGCATGCAAACAAGACTACGAATTCCACTCTACTCGGCTGGCCACGAGCCGACGTCAAGCTGGCCCCTGTGATCATTTTGTGCTAGCTCATTTGAATGCCTGGTTGAAAGGAGGAGCGAGGCAAAGAAGTGAGAGGGACGACCACGTTGAGACAAGTGGAATCTCGCTTGCTATGTGCTGATGGCATGGCAAGTGATGGGGAGAGATCTTTTTTGAGTCTTCACTCGAAGAGGTTTTTTCCCCTCATTCTGGCATTAAGATTGAATTCCAAACCCTCCTTAGTCTGCACATCCTTGTTGTCTCAGCACAACAAAGCTGATGTAGATGTTTTACTAGATCACAATTGGCGATGTGTTTGTTCTCACGCAAGAATATGACCGTCTGCAAATCCGATAGGGCCTGTCTGAGGACCAGCCTTTGTCGAGCCGTCACTTGTTATGCAAATGCCCACCCCACAAATAGATCGCATCGCCCTCTCTATCTGATGACGAGAATAATTTGTGTTGATATATCTGACAGTTCCTTGTGCTTGGAGGCTCCTCAAATCGAACCTAAGGTCATGAATACTGATTATCAAATGGGACGGCTGGTGAGAAGCTATTGGCATCACCAGACCGGAAACTAAAAACCGGAATTTTGAGCCGCCTTGCCACGCATGGGGGAAGGATTAATATTATGGAGTAGGTTGACTTGGCCTGGACCGTACTCGAATAAGTCCCGACTCAAGGCCATCTGCCACTTCTCAAATCAAGATCATCTCTCTCAACTGTGACACTAAGCCGAGCTGGCAAACGTCGAGACTTAGGCACCTAAGCTCGCCCAATTGACAGACACTGATTCTCTCGCTGGCCTCTTGGCTAATGGGCGCACTTTCGCGCACATTAGAAGGCCACGTTCCTGGAATTCAGTGTTTATCTCACCACGTGACTGAATCCCACAACTTTCTCCTCTGTATTGCTACTCCTCCCCATCCCACCAGACTGAAGCTTAATCACCTCAATGACTTGATTTGACATGAATATCTCCAATTCACCATCAAGAACCTTCCTCACACGTTTCATTCGCCGAACCCTCGCCACCGTTTCGGACTCTAGACCCCGAGTCAGGGTTAGATTTGCGCCAAGTCCAACCGGCCATATACATTTGGGTGGGCTCAGAGCAGCGCTTTATAACTTCATCTATGCAAGGCAGGGGCTTGGAGACTTTATCCTTAGAATCGAAGACACTGATCAAAAGCGTGTTGTTCCAGGCGCGGCCGAGGAAATAGAAAAAGTGCTCACTTGGGCCGGGCTAAGTCCGGACGAAAGTCCCACCCTCGGGGGCCCTTACGGGCCCTATGTCCAATCTCAGAGATTGACTCTTTATCGTGATCATGCCCAAGAACTCTTGGATCAAGGTAAAGCCTACAGGTGCTTCTGCAGCCCAGTGCGACTAGAGCTATTGAGGAAGTACCAGTCTAGGAATAGGCAGAAGCCTCACTATGATGGAAAGTGCCGCCATTTGACGCCAGACGAAATGAAGGAAAAATTGGCTGAAACTGATGGCAATCATGTCATCAGATTTGCACTCAAGCCGGGTGAAACGATATTTAACGATCTAGTCTTTGGAACAATTAAAAACAACTTGGTCGCAAACAACGAAGGAGATCCTATCATTTTGAAGAGCGACGGATATCCCACCTACCACTTCGCGAATGTGATCGATGATCATGCGATGAAGATAAGTGATGTCATTCGTGGGGTCGAGTGGGTTAGTTCCACTCCCAAACATTTGCAGCTTTATGAAGCATTTGGTTGGCAGCCTCCGCAATTCATCCACTTCCCACTTGTAACAATGGAGGGAGGGATGAAAATGTCTAAAAGGTTCGATCATAGTCATGTTAAGCAGTTGATCCATGCTGGTTATCGACCAACTGCCGTTCTCAATTTTCTGACCAATACAGGCGGGGGTGTCCCAAAGGAAAAGCAGGACTCCATGGAGCTGTGGAGCCTTGAGCAGATGGTGAAAGGATTCGATTTCACCAAGATCACCAACCATGCAGGTAGTCTTGACATGAACCGCCTTAGTGTATACAACTCGAAAGATATGCTCCTTGGTTGGGCACAAAATCCGGACCATCTCGTATCGGAACTGTTCGATCTCCTGAGAAATAACCAGATAGAATGTGATATGGATAAGAACACAGCCAAGATCATATTAGGCAACTTAATCAATCGACTTGAGACTCTCAACGATCTACTAGGAGACGATTATGCATTCATTTGGAAGATTCCCCAGCTCACAATGAATGCTGAGAGCCTCGTCAAGGCTGGGCTAGATCCAGTAGCTATATTGAGAACAACGAAAGAGGTTATCAGTAGAGTGGGCTCGGAAAACAAACAAGAATTCGAGAGCGCACTAAAGAGCCTGGCGGAGAAACACTTCGGAAATTATGCTAAGTACATGCAATTCCTCAGAAAAGTATTAACCAACTCTGAAAGGGGACTACCGATCTTCGAAATTGTGCAATGTCTAGGGGTCGAAAGATCTGTTTCCTATCTCGAGCACGCGATAAGGCATTTTATCGGACAGAAGTGACATTATTCGGACTTTTCGCCAAAATCAAATGTAACAACCATATCTTCATTCTGGCTAGTTTCTTTTTCTAATATTTGTCTTGCAACTCGACAATCATTCTTCCATTCTTCCTTCATTCTTTCTCTTTCTTTGCATCAGAGATTCCGTGTGCTGTTATGGCAAAAGTGGTCTCACTCTCCGGTAAACAGGGACTGTCGTAAATCTTGCAGATTCTGTTCTCACCCTTAGCCTTCTTTAGATAGAGGCGCGTTGTGGATGCGTGGGCGATGATGTTACCACCGATAGGCTTCTTTGGATCTGGATTGAATGGACCTCCAGCACCATCTACCTGAGCAACCACTTGGTTAGTTATGACACAAGCTACACCATAGACTTCGGACATTCTTTGAAGCATTCGAAGAAATCTGGCTAGATGCTGTTGACGATTCGCGAGCTCACCACGGCCCATGAAATCTGTGCGATACAAATGAGTCGCTGAGTCGACAATGATTAGGGCATAGCGATGTTCCGACATGATGGCGGCCGCCTCATGCAACAAGTTTGTTTGATGATCGGTGTTATAACATTTGGCAACTGCCACATTCCCGAGAACGGTAGACTCATCCAATTTGTAGTGCTTGGCTATCTCGACGAGTCTTTGAGGTCGGAATGTTCCCTCAGTATCAATGTACAGACATTTGCCCTCTCCACCGCCTCGATCAACTGCCAGTTGACAGGTAACAGCAAGAGTGTGGCACAATTGTGACTTACCCGTTCTAAATTCGCCGAATAGTTCTGTAATACTCCCAGACTCTATGCCTCCATCGAGTAACTGATCCAGAGCCTTAGATCCGGTGGTTATTGTAATCAAATCTTGTCTCTTGGCCATGAACTCTAATGCATTGGTGAATCCCATTCGGCAATGGCGCATAGCCTCTTGGAGGAGTTTGTCGGCTTTCTGCTCGGAGACACCCTTTACATCGCATAACATCTTCTTGGTTGCATAGGCCACTGATTCAACTGTGTGAAAACCGCTTGACTTGAGGTTCTTAATATCCCTGTCATTTATGTCACTGTTTTCGAGCATCTTGCTAATAGGGGTTGCCTCGAGGACAACATTGTCGGTTTCGTCCCCGCAGACAACAACATCGTCCTGGGTTGATTGATCCTCCTCATGCATTTTGGAACACTATGAGTGAATCTCTATTGTATAATTAATCAGATCAATGTCGAAAATATGATTGACCGGGGGCGAGATAGGGATCTTTGAGGACAAAACACCAGTGGACGATGGCGCGCGAGAAAGGCGCGCTTTCGATGCGCTAGAGAACCAGATTTGGCACGAGCGGTCAATCGGGGTTTTGTTTTGGAAGAAAGAGCAAGAGAACATGGATGTATTGCATCGTTAGTATGTAACCGAAGTCCTACATGTTAGGATGTCGTCGCACCACGAATCGCGCCTACTGTGGCCATAACCAGTTGTCGGTTCCGCTGGGCGAATGAGAAGAAGTTCCATGTGCGACGTACGACGCGACGACTTATTCGTCATACGTGCTGTGGAATCAGCTGCTCGCACACGATTTTGAACAATGTGAGCGAACAATTATTGGTCCCTTTCTTCTGCAAAGACAACTTCTAACTCGGTTTCACCAGGAACTGTGGAACCCTTCGATAAAACTTATTCACTCTATTGGTAACCAACTAAATTATACCGTTATTAAACGAAAGATTAGGATGGAAGCGACTCGCGTAGATATCGATCCAATAGACGAGTATCTCAGTTCCCAATCCGGTCTCATTAGATTGCCACCCGAGGAGACATCTTGTAAGCATCGTGGTAAGGAGCGATGCATAAATTGTCTCCCCATACAGCCCTTCGACAAGGCATACCTTGAAAAGCATAAGATAAAGCATATGTCATTTCATGCATATTTAAGAAAACTAACACAAGGCGGGAAGGGCAAGTATGCCCTGTTGGAAAACATCAGCTGCCGAATAAAATCCGGTTGCCCAGGTCACAAACCCTGGCCTGAGGGTATATGCACCAAGTGTCAACCGAGCGCCATAACTCTCAATCAGCAGGAATATAGACACATCGACAACATTGTCTTCGAAAATTCGGCCATTGTCGATAATTTCTTAAACTATTGGAGGACTAGTGGCAATCAAAGATATGGCTTGTTGTTCGGTGAGTACACTCCACACGATGGTGTTCCTTTAGGTATCAAGGCGAATGTTGTCGCCATTTACGAGCCACCTCAGCAAAATTCTCCTGATCATACACAAATTCTGCCTGATGAGAAGTTCGAATCTGTGATGGAAATGGCGAAAGACATGGGTTTGACATGTGTGGGATGGATTTTCACAGATCTAATCGCCAAGAGTATGCATGATGGTACTGTAGAATGTATTAGAAGCCCAGATTCGTACTTTCTAACGGCTTACGAATGTATTCAGGCAGGCAGGTTCCAAAATGAATTCCCCAATCCATGTCAACTCTCGCACGATGGTTACTTCGGTTCCAAGTTTGGCACTGTCTGTGTCACTGGTGATAAGGACAACCAAATTCACATGGAAGGCTATCAGGTTTCCAATCAGTGTATGGCTTTAGTTCGTGATGATTGTATGATACCGACTAAGGATGCACCGGAATTAGGCTATATCAAAGAGTCAACTGCTAATCATTATGTGCCTGATGTATATTACAAGCTAGTAGATGAGTATAAAAATGAGAAGACCCAATTGGCCCGACCTTTGCCAACTGAATATTTACTCTTAGATGTGCCTGTTTCAGCGCCAAAAACTCCGACCAGAACGTTCAACCAACTATCAGATAAGAAACCTTTCCCAGTGGAAAATAGAGAAGAACTAGATTTTAGTGCACTACAAAGTTATTTAAGTCAATTTGATTTAGATTCGCAATTCAAAGAGGCTATATGTGATTTTCATCTGCTGTTATACTTGCGTCACCAGGAAATAGTGCCTATGGGCGAAGCAATACGCCCCTTATTGAAGGCCATAGGAACTCGTGATGCGGTTCAAATAATTAATTGGAAGGAGTGTGAACACTGGAGAACGATAGAACAGTTGACAACTTAATTGCTCATAATGCGTGTGATTGACAAATCATACCAAGTAAGTGAATAAAGTTGGTGCTTCACTGCGGGGTTAAGATTCTTGTCTGATAATGGATTCGGTTCTCTTCATACAGACGGTGGTACCTGTTGAGAAGTTTTACGCAGCCTCAACAATCGATCAGCTTCTCTCCAGCCGGTGAAGATTGCTCCATGAGCAGTGGCGTACATATCGCTAGAGGTCGCCTCCCCGGCAAATAACACTCTGGGTATTTTATTTGATTCAAGGTCAACTTCTAGTGGATCCCATACGCCATCGATTTGTCTGTCTACATTTTTTAGGCTGGGATAACTGTAGGCTCCTCGAATATGAGCCTCGGCTGACCAGGTTGATTTATGAGCGGAGACCAAATTGGGCAACTTCTTTTCCGGGAGGAATGACCTGAAGATTCTCAGACACACTTGACCAATTTCATGGTCACTCACATGTTCTATCATGGAGGCCCCAGCGCCTCCCACCCATCCCAAAAGGAAGTTCGGCGCTCCAGTGACAAGGTCAAATCCGGTTAAGTATCTTGTCCATTGTGGAAAATCAGTTTTGTCCTTGCGTCTCTCACCAATCCACAACAGTTTCAAACCTTTCTCCTCTTGCAGGAATGGTTCTTCGAATCTGAGAAATATCTTATTGATGGCTCCGAAGCCCCAGTTGTGTATCGAAGAGAGTCTATCTTCACCCAGTGGAGGCTCAAAGAAATTGGGACTTCTACTTTTAAGGAACCCAATGGAACAGGTCAAAATCACATGGTCACATGGAATCTCGATCGTTTTATCAAGATCGTCTATCACAGATAAAATTACTCCCGATTTGTCATATCTTATCCTTTCGACTCGATGATTCAATCTTATCTTCTGCGTTCCAATGGAATCGACCAACTTTGTTACAACTGACATCCAGCCGCCCTTTAGGAGCACCATCTTTCCATCATCAAAATCCTTCCAATCCGAATAGGCTCTCAGCGATAGTAGTGACATATCTTCACAAGAGTTATCGATCATTTCATACAACTCAAACCATCTCTCTACTGCCTTGACTAAATTTTTGTCTGCAGCTCTGAGGTATTGGCACCTGTTCGATTCGTCTTCGATATACTTACGAAAAATATCAACAGGTTTTGCGTGTCGATCTATTGTTTGCGCCATCTTGTACAGGAAACTCTTGGCCTCCATTAAGAGATCAAGCACTCGAGCAACAAGCTCGCGTGATGGGATTACGCCAGATGGAGTGGAGAAGACGCCCTCAAACTCTGATTCCTCCACCTCGGGGCCCTCAATACAGTCGAGGGACTCCAGCCAGTTGTATAATGGATTGTTTCGCTCTCCATGCAGCCACTGGGCACCAAGATCGATCCGAGATCCATCTTCGAAATTGACCGACTCAATGCGACCTCCTATCCTGTTTCTCGCCTCAAGGATGGTGAACTCTAATGGTGTGCCTCCTTTTTTAGCCTCCGCCATTAGCTTGTGGGCTGCTGCCAGGCCAGCCAGCCCAGCGCCGACAATAACTATCATTAGTTTGACAGTCACACTAGCCGATGAATTCAATCATTTTGGGAAACGAATAATGTGGTGATTGATTAAAGTTGCGATTTAGGGGCGAAAAGCTTTTTCGATTCAAGTGTTTCGTCTGATATGACTGTGATTTTACTCATACTGTCACCATGCCACGCGTAACCCATAGGTATCGCCTAGCGTCTCTACGAGCAGGGCCGAATCCATGCATGTGGCGGATCGCTCAAACTTAATTCCTCCGATGGAGTGTAATTGAACACCAAATACGAAAAGGCGGTCTCTTTAGAGATCTGCCACCCAAGAGGTGAGCCTACGCTCCTGAAGGTCAACTAGGGCGGGATAATTGATGCAGAAGCCACTGTCAACATGGGGCTCCTTCAATTTCAAGGGTCAATGCCCAGTGCCTGGAGGGAAAAAATCGAGCTGTCAGGTACTAGATGCGGTAGAAGCAAACCGATCCTATTCCTCATGGCTAGTTAATCAATCCCCCACTTGAGTTGGCTCCGTTCATCTAGATCGGCACCTTTCGGCACGGCATCAGATGGCGGTAGTAGACACGGCGACATAAGCAGACCTGATAGAGAAATGTCATATCTCTTGTGCTTCAGCAATCGCCAGATGCCATGTGCATTGACCGTTCACTATATGCGGGGGCAGATGGTCCAGGTCACGTGAATGACAGCGCATTGTCTCGGCCGAGAGTGGCAACAATCCATTCCCAGGGCTTGCATGAGAGACTGTTGGCCGGTGCGATATCGATCTGCGTGGTCGAGTTATCGATTTGTTGGCCTGACTAGTCCCGAGTGTCTTCGAAACCGTCGTGGGAGTGATAGAACTCACCCCGCCATTGACGAGAGCATTCTAATCAAAACATTAGTTACTTCCTCCAAGCACTGATTAGCTCGGCCCAAAACAATTTGATCACTCCATTGGATCTGTTATCTTGGCCGGATCTGTGAGATATTTGAGGAAATATCAGATCAACTTAGATTGCACTTCCATTCGCTCGGCGTTAGGATTCCGTTTCGAACTGCTTCCATGTTCTCACACTGATACGGGCGCACACTCCCCAAGACTTTCTATTATCGCAATCCACTTAAATGTTGTCCAATTCATATTTAGGAAAATTGGTCCGAAACCTGAGCGGTGGGAATCTTGATAATGAAAACGACAGCGAACTGACGAGAGGTCGAAACAAACAGGAAACAAGCACAAGCGGTGACAACGGATCTGAGCCTACGGGATCGAATGAGGAAAAGCATCTAAAAGAACACCCAAAAGGTCGCCAGATTTCCGGTAGAGAATTTTCCCAGAGTTTACCTGGCGATTTTTTAGAAGAAGAGCCCTACCACAGCGGGGGAGGAAGCCAAAGGAATTCAAGAGCCGGCCTGATATCTTCGCCCGTGGCGAGCCAAGTGGGCGGTGGTGCGAACAACAATAGAGATTGTTCTTGTTTTTGCAGTCTCCTGGGAATAGGGCACAGTTCTGAGTCCGGAAGCAAGAGGAGCCCAAACAGCAAGGGGCCTCAGGAAGCATCGACACCGGGCCCATCCACAACAAGAGGGGCCTCTCGCCAGGAAGCGAGCAGGCTCTTGCGTGGCTCCAACAACGACTATAACACTTGCTCGCCCCGCTCAACCAGCTTGTCGACCAATTACCTGTCAGCCAAAAACCCCACGCTGAACTCTCACTCTGGATACGAAAATCTCAATCAGCCTGACAGGCACCAGTTTTGGGCCAGAAACGAGGCCACTATGTCTGAGGGAACTCAATTACAGAGCGCACGTCTAATACCGGCCTATTTCATATCAGAGTTGATGGGCACATTTCTTCTTGTGGTAAGTGATCTCCATTGTGTGAGCCTTTGTCGATGATGAGCAAGTTCATTATCCAAGGAGGCAACCTTTAGAGAAGAGCTAAGCTTGAGTCTAACCCAGTGGTGCTCGAACCCGTTGACAGGTGATAGGCGATGGAGCTTTGGCCGCCTATGTGCTGACAAAACGGCACATAGACATGTTTTGTGTTTGCCTTGCGTTCGGCGTCGGCGCAATGATAGCCAGTTTTGCGAGGTAAGTGTGGCCCACATTGATCGTCTGAATTGACGAATGCGAGGTAGTTCAAATTAGATAATTGAATCAATTATTCTAATAATCCATTGGGTTGGCGATATTCTGCTTCTTCTTGGAATTGGACAACAACAACAACAACGAAATGATAACAATACGAATGGGATATTGCGCGCGAAACTTGGCCGCCCAGTTGGCGTGTGTCTGGCGCGCACATAAATCCCGCCGCCACATTGGCCTTCGCCTTGAATGGCCAACTCAAGTGGAAACTGGTGCCTGTCTACATGCTGGCCCAGTATACAGGCGCCTTCCTGGCGGCATTGGTGTTATTTTTGAACAACTACGAGGCCATCATGGCCGTGGATGGGGGCCAACATTCGGCCAGTGGAGCCACCAACTCAACAGGGCTCATATTTGCCACCTATCCCGCCCCCTACTTGACCATCTGGGGCGGCCTGCTCGATCAGATAATTGGAACGGCCGTGCTGTTGTTCTCACTATGCGCCGTCAATGACCAATCCAACCATGGACTCGAGTCAAAGCACCAGCCGTTGGCCATTGCACTAGTTGTTGGAATAGTTTGTGTCTCATTCAACGCTAATTGTGGAGCAATCTTCAATCCGGCCCGAGATCTTTCCCCCCGCATAGTGACCTACATTTTCTCCTACCCTCTGGTCTGGGAACCCCTCAATGGACTCTACTGGATCGTGGTCGGCGTAATAGGGCCCCATTTGGGCGCAATAATCGGCCTCTTCGGCTACAAGTTCACCATCGGCTGGGCTTTGGGCTGCCACGAGCGCCAGCTCCACAGTCTAGGCGCGGCCGGCGGCGACAGTGGCCGCTTCAAGGAGAGAGACTAGGAGGCAAAGTTGGTCTATTATTGGAGCCAGTTTCAGTGGCACACTTCTGGACGAGAGCTAAACACTGGCCAGCGCAATGGACAACTTGGAAAGGCCGATCACAGAGGGCAACTGTTGGCCGGCAGTGTTTGGAAAGCGCAATATATGACGATGACAAGTTAGTGAGAGAGAGACGCCGAAAAGAATAAACAACACTAACTAATGGAGGCTGGAAAGAAGTGTTCGAAAGAAAAAAAGGGCTCCAGTGTTGAATAGCAAGAGCAAGTTTTTGGCAGTTCTCAAGAAGCTGCAGCTCGTCTGTTTGGTTGTGCCACATTTCGCCGAAAACAGCAACAAGAAAGTGGCCCGAAATCCAATGCAAATCTCCATTGGTCAGGCTGGCCCCCTGCTCAATGTTAGCCGCTCGCTCCTCAATGCTAGCCAGTCGGCCTTAATTGGCCCTTCGAGGAAATTTGCCCGCCGGTGTGACGCAATAATTCAATGAGCTGGCCGAGCTGGCTGGTGAATGGTTGGCGGAGTTTCGAGTCAAGCGTCAAGGTGAATTAGGGCGAAGTAGGGGCGAGGTTGAGGGTGAAAAACAAGCGCCCTTTGGGAGAGTCAGTTTGGAGCTTGTTGTCTGTTGTTGTTGCCGCTTTCCAGCCAACAAGGAGCCACGCACCAAATCACAGAATGGCCCCTCACACACACAGACTGCAGCTATTCACAACATTAATGACACTGAACACTTCGGCGCCCCCAAGCACCGCAAAGCTTTTGATTCATTAGCATCTAGTGTCGATTGGCGGCCGCCTGGAGAAACGTGGCCCCCCCATTTACATAAAGTGTACTTTCACTCCCCTTTCGGCCGCTCTTTCGGGCCTTCTTTCGGGCCTTCTTTCCAGCGTCTCTGCCTTTGTTTCCGGCGCATCTTGGCGCTCTTTGCAGGTGTGCTCTTTGTAAACGTCGATGGCCAAAGAGACTTGGAGCCAGAGCAAATCGGGCTAAGGATCGGCGAGCAGGTGCGCTACCAGCAAACGAGCAGTGCTTGGGCCCCGCTGCTTAGTGCACGGCGCACGCAGCACGCAGCACACAGTGCTCACACTGTGCAGCACATTGCACACTGCACTGCGCGGCGCCCACGATCATGATCCAGCCCACTCGCTCAGACACACTGCTTGCTGTCCACCATCCGTTTCGGTTTGCCAATGAAATGGGCGAGCAATAAGTCAGAGTGGAGGCCATGTGGCCTGGGATGAAAATATCCATTCCAGCGGCGACCTTAGGCGCCTGGAACTGCGCTGGGCGCGTTAGTATGCGAGCCGCGCGCCAACACGCATCTCATTCACCGGGGCCAGTCTATATTTGGCCTCCACGCGGGTCAATCAGTGGCCAGTGGCAGTGCGTGTGGCCCGGCCAGCTATCAGTGCAGCTGGAGGGATCTGGGCGAAGAGTTGGGGCCGAGCTCCGGATGATAAGGAGGCGCCCGTCTTGGCGGCTCGGGGGCGGCCAAAGAGGAAGGGGCGCTGGTGGGCCCGCGGAGACCGTTCTGTCTGTGCGGGGGAGTGGGGCCCAGTGATCCATTGATTGTCATGTGCGGCCGACAGCAAACAGTTGGGCGTCGGCGAGCTCGGCCGCGCCCACCGCGCCGCGCCGGAAGAGGCACGGGGGCCGCCTCGTGTGGCGCCGCTGCCTTGGGTGCCAGAGGGCGCCCTCCGCCGCCCACTCAGAGCGGCGTCACGCCAAATTGCGCCCACTCCATTGGGCTACAAATCGGGCCCAGACCAATGCGGAGAGACACACGCGCAGACACACACAGTCGAGCTAGCAGCTAGGAAATTTTCAGCCGGACAGGTGACGGGCGGCCGGGGGAGATTGATTGATCGGGCTCTCTGGCAGCTGGCAGAGTGGCCGCCGGACGCAATGCTCGAGCTTGAGAGTGGGCTTGCCAGTGCCGAGCTTGAGCTTAGGGCTGCATATCTGCGCCCGTCCGCCTCCACTCGCTCGTCAGGGCCCCAACGGGGAACGAGTGGAGGGAGCTTGCGGACGCCCCCGGCAGCTTCCGGGAACTCGCGGGCCGCACGATATGGAGTGGCGGTAATGAGCTAATGTTGCGCGGCTGGCTGGAGGTGGCCTGGCGCTCTGGGTGGGCTCTTCGGGCCGGAAGAGCGACAAGATGGAGACAGAGGGGGGATTTTATTTCATTAGGCGGCGTGAATTTTGTACGGCCGGCCGGGCGCGCACTGAGGCAACCTAGTGTATGGGGCGCGCTGTGTGCGGCGGATAGTGTGCACACCATCTGCCAAAAGTATGATAATAAATTGTGGTCTGGCGCTGCGCAAAAATGTAACCTTACTTTCGTCGCGAACTGCACGGGTTGTAGGTGCCCCCGCGCTCGTCTGTATACTATGCAGACTTTAGCTTGGCCAGCCACAGACTAGCATAGGGCGGAGAGTGAGCTGTTCAGCCGCTCAGCTCGGCGCCAATCCGGCCGCCCTTTTGGCAGCCTAATCGTGCCAATAATCCGGCCGCACGATTATGGCCGCCGTGATTATTATTATTACCGGCGCCCGTCGTCTGTTGGCGGCGCCACGCGGAGGCGGCCAATGAGCTCGCCGCGGCGTTTAATTGAATGCTCGATCTGGGCGGCTCAATCGGGCGAGTGTGCCACCCAGGCGGCTCCTCCTGCCTCCAGTGGGCGACCATTGTTGGCCGCCCCTCAGGCTGGACACTGCCCACGAGGGAGAAACCTGATTAGTGTTCTGTGGACAATCTGCGGCGGGCACCTGGCCCGCAAGATACTAATCTGGAGCCGGGCGGAAAGTCGCCCGCAGGAGCCAGAAGGAGCCAGGAGGCGCCGCCTCAGTGGGCGACTTCCTGGCCGCAGCAGAGCGGCGCCAGAGTGGGGGCGGCCTTTTGGGCCTTTTCAGCCTTTTGGACCTTTTCAGCCTTTCGGGCCTTCTGTGACTAGTGAGCCTCTTGAGCCTCGTTCGAGGAGTCCTCAGCCCTTTGGGCCTCTCTCGCGAACGGCGTTCGCAAGCCGGAAAGGCCAGCGGGCGCCCACAGGAGATGGGGGCGCCGCCGGAAGGAGGCGGGGGATTTGTCGGCGCCTCGACGGGCGGCATAATGAGCTGCGGGCGCCCCAATTGGCTGTTCATAATCTCAATTGGGCGCTTGCGTCATCGGCGCGGCGTGCTGGCCTCTTGAGCGGGCGGCCAGCTCAAGCCGCGATTGTTTCGGGCCGATTTTCAATTGGCGCCAGATGGAATTGGGCGCCTCCTCTGTGCTTGAGGTTGGGGCGCGCGATGCTGCAAGGGGCGCGCACTACTCGCCAAAAGTAGGGTGATAAATTTCTGTACAGTGCTACGCAAAAATGTAACCCTATTTTTGACGCGTAGTGCGCATCTTCGAGTGCGGCGCTGCACTCTGCGTTGTGCGTTCTTGCCGCGCGCTCTGCGTGCTTCTCTATGCTGCTCTGCGTGCTTTGCTCCTGCTGCTTGTCTCTAATAGAGACTCTCCATGCCAAAATCGCGCTCGCCCGCCAGTCAGACGGCCGACAAACGAGGACTGGGGGCAGCTGGCCCAACTCTAAGGCAAACCTTCCGGCGGGAAAACGGCCAGTCGACTGCTAGAGTGCGCCCCCATTCTCATTGGCCTCACACTCGCCGCGCAGTGTCAATGAGAATGCCAGCGAGAAGCCGAATGCCGCCGGCGAGTGGAAGCGGAGGTATGAGATTTGGGATGAGCCAATTAGGTCGAGTGGGCCACCTCTTCATTTGCTCCTCCATCTTGGGCCTTTCGTGGCTCTTCCTTCGCGTCTGAAGAGGTCCCAAATTGGTGAAAAAAGGGCTCCAAGCGGACCGCCTTTCGCTCGCTCCAACTGGACAAAGTTGCCACCGAGCCAGAAGGGGGCGCAGACTGTCCACCGGCGTTGAGTTGCAAACTTGCCCTTATTGTCAGGGCAAGTTTGAGCCACACAGTCTCGTACAAAAAGTCTCACTTAACGCTCACTCTTCGTCTCCTCTTCGTCTTCTCTCGCTCGGCCCAAAGCCGCAAAGTGCGCTCTCCACTGCACCTAAGGTTGAGTGTGCCCACTGGCCACAAATTGGCCCGCTCCAGCCAGCCTCAGGGACACCTCTGCCTCCATCTCCAGCCTCAGACTTGGGCTGAATCTTCAGTTTCAGTATCTTCGGTTTCAGCTTCAAGTTCCAGCCTGAAGCTCAAGCTGAAGGCCACCGACGATCTCGACCGGCTCAATGAACCGGCCGACGACTACTCGTCGTCCACGCGGACCCCAAACAGCCGCGAGGACCACCGCAGGCCGAGCTGTGTCGGCGACAATTGATCTTTAATCCGGGGCTCACTTCTTCGCCATTAGCGGGCGGTGGCGAAAATAGTATCAAGGTAATAAAAAGAAAATTGGATTTCGGCCCACAGATCAAGTGGTTCTGTTGGAGTGGGAGCAAAATTTCACTCAGCTCAGCCAAAAGGGCCACTCTCCAATGGGCATTTCTCATTGTTCGAGCGCGCGCATTTCCATTGCACATTTCCATTGCACACTATCCCATTGGACGACACTTTCCCATTGGGTTTCCATAGCGTGCGAGCAGTGGCCCATTGTGCGTCCTTGCGGTGTGCTCTGCGGCGGACAACTTGTGGCCGCAGACTGTCTGCGGGCTCATTTGCGGCCCGGCGGCCCATTAGACGCGCACCCTCAGCGCGCGGCCAAAGGTGAGCGGGCGCCAACTGGGCTCGACCTAAGCTCGGTTCTGCTCGCCTCTCGTCTTTCCGTCGACTTTCCGGCCGCCCAGGAGCTGCATTTCCGGCCCACTGGGACGGGGCCAAAGTGTTGGCCGCCCGTGATCCAGATTGGCACTGAGCTGGGGCGGCAAAATTAGCCGGAACTCCGAGGGCAGCGGGCGGCCTTTGGGCTTTTGGGGCTCCCCCTCACCTTTTGCATCGGCCAGAGGTGGCCGCTGCTCGTGGGAGAGCAGCGAGCAGCAACTCTAAGCAGCAAGCAGCAGCTCTGAGCAGCGAAAAGCAGCTCGAAGCGGCGCCACTTTCACTTCCAGCCCGCCGAGTCCGCTGGGCGCCCACCAGCAGCTCCTCGCCGGCCGGCCCTAAGGGTCGCCCCTTAGGACCTTAGGACGGAGCTGCTTCAGCCGCGCCGGCCGAAGCAGAAAGGCGACCTTAGAGACACAAAATGGGCGCACAGACAGTGATTGGGAGCCGCAAAGTCATCAATTAAAGTGCGTCCTGCACGAGCGGCGCCTTCCAACTCTCGATTGTCCACTTGTGCTCAAAAGTTGTGCCGCCTCGAGCCAATTGTTTCAACTCTTTTCTCTTTTGCTCTCTCGGCTCCCAAGCGCCACTGCTGCGCCCAATCTGCGCTCCAAAAACAAACAAACTTGATGAATTTATGAATCGGCCGCGAAATGATCATCGAGCCTGCAGACTGTCTCCTTTCAGAGAGCTCATCATCGACTGGCAGCCCAGAGAAAGAGTGTGGAAACTGCTCCATCGAGAAAGGCCATAAAGGAAGCTCCTCGTGATGGATGAAAGATTTGCAGTTAGACGAGAGTGTTGCTTTTGGGGAGCTTTTCGGGGCGAGAAAGTGTGCAAGTGGCCGCCTGCTCGAGACTGCCTCTTCTTACAAATCAACAGCTAATTACTTGTATCTGTTCGGCTAAACGAGGAGCAAAATTGAACGGTCGGGGCGCCGCCCTTTCTCTCCCACAGACACTCTCTCTCCGGTTGGGGCCTCTTTGCCTCCATTGTGGGCCCCTTGCAGCCAGCACAACAATGGCGACACGCAGCGGCCCGCCCTAAGGTGTCGCCGCGGAACCTTGGGCAGCGCACTTTTGGGCAAAAGTATAATAACAAATTTCTGTGCGACGCTACGGAAAAATATTACTATATTTCTGTCGCACAGTGCGCGCACAGCCAACTGGCGTCCCAATCCTTTGCCGCGCGATTGGGCTCTTGTTTTTGTTTGTTTTTGTCGCTTTTCCAACTGGCCTCCAACTGGCCGCCTGTTGGCGCTTCACGAGCAACAGTCCACCAGCCCAAAGGGCAGGGGGGACAAAGTTTGCCGGTTAAATGGACGCTAATCTGCCGAGGAATGGAACGGGCACTTTGCGGCCCCGAAGCGGCAGCCAAATTGACGCCAGAAAGGCCAACTCTCTCGCCTTTCTGAGGCCTTTCTCCTCTTGAATCCAGCTCGCTGGAGTCCCATTTCAGTCCATCTGCATCGAGCGCACTGGCGAGCCGAAATCTGGGCTGAAATCTGGCCAACTGGGCGCCAAATTGACCAAACTGGGCCAGGAAATAGACCCAAGCTCGAGCAACAAGCTGCGCCAGAAGAAGGCGAGAAAAAGAGCTCCAGTTTGGCGCCTTTTCCGCTCTTTTCGGGACTCTTTTTGGGACTCTCTTGGGCTCTTTTTGGGGCCCGATCGAGCCAGAAAGCGGCGCTCGAATTGCGGCCAAACGGCGGGCAAAAAAGAGCCCAGACTGGCCACCAGAGTCTGTCTCTAGTCCGCATGGATCCAGACTTTTTTGGCGATCTGTAAATCTGCCAAATTTGTCAAATTGGCCCCTTCGAGTGGGCGTCCTTTGCCAGCGGCGGCGAGCCAGTGGAGCGCGATGCCTGTGCGGCCGACAAGATAGCTGCATCCGGCGCAGACACTCCTCGTTGGGCTCTTTGGACAAAGAGTCCAGCTCGGGCGCGTAACGAGAGGCGTCGGTGGCCGGAAATGGGCCCTTAACAGTCGAGCGCGGGGGCGACGAGCTGCGAGCTGTGAGGGGCAGTCTAGGGCACTGACTGGGTGGTGGGAGGACAGACAGTTGCTGGCACTTGATGCCAGCCAGTGGTTGCCGGGTGGTTGGGCGCCGGTTGCGCATGCGCAGTGGGGCGGCCGGCCGCTTCTATGGAGGCGCCGGCGCACTGCAGAGAAGTGGGGAAAAGGTGGCGCTCCTTAGGGTGCGCCTTTTGCCATTTGGGGGCCGCGCGCACTGGCCAGCTGAGCTCTGTTGGCGCGCATTGCACGAGTGGGAAATGGCCGGCCGGTGAGAGCAGAGACGAGGAGCAGTGGGCGAGAGACTGTTGTTGTTGTTGTTGTTGGTGAGCAGCCAGAGTGAGTGAGCGACAAGGCAAAGTTGGACTAATTTTGGGCTTCTTTTCTCTTTTAAAAACATTTTTTGAAAACTCTTCGTTGCAAAATACTTTCCAAAATACTTTCCAAAACAATCTTTTGCGAAACACTTTTCCGCAAGACAGTTGCACACAAGAGACAGTTAAAAGACAAGAGACGGTTTGGTGCAAAACACTGCCAGGTGGGTGGCGAAATGGCCGCAGCGCATTTGTCGCCGATCCTAAGCAGCGGCGACTCGACGCCCAGCGAGGAGCGGCCGGCAGTGAGCGGCGAGCCAAGTCTGAGACAATTGCAGCGAGAATTGCTTGAAGAAGGAGAACAAAAAATAAAGAAGAGCGCCAAGATCGAGAAGAGAAACACTTGCACTCAGATGCGCGACTGCAAGAACCTCAGCTCCATGATGGCCATCATAAGGGCGGCCGAGCTAGACGAGGAGGAAGAAGAGGAAGAAGAAGAGGAAGAGGAGGAGCAGGAGCAGAGGGAGCTTGACGTGCGGCTGAAGCGCAGTCTTGCGAGCAAACCGGAAGCGGGTTGCCAGTTCAGGGAGGTGGACGAGGTGAAGTTGGGAAAAGGGGCCCAAATGGGGGCGCAGACTGGCAGTGGGCGCCACTTCGAGCGGCCTCAGTTGCGCCCCTTCGACAAGAGCAACCAGGTGCCCTTGTTTGCGGGCAACTCTTCGGCCTCCAACCTGAATGAGAGCAGCTCAGCGTCGAGCTGCTGCTCGTCGTCGTTTGCTTCTCCACCGGAAGGGGCGAAGAGGTTGCTCGAGTTGGCGCGAAACAGGCGCCACAAGTTGGAGAAGAAGCTGAGGCAGCTGATGCACGCGATGCCCTTGGGCCCGCTGGTGGCCACGAGCAGCGTGCTGGCCCTGCTGCTGCTCTGCTTCCTGCTCCTCGTCCCTAGTCCCTGGACGGCGCGGCTCAATCTGGTGGCCGCCGCACACACTCAGCAGCCGCGCGCGGCCGCCCTCGTCGGCCTGCTGGAAGAAGCCCCCGCCGGAAGTGACAACAATAAGCTAAACAGCAAGCTAGAGACAAATCCAAACAGTGACAGTAATAATCTCAATAGTAATCTCAATAGTGACCATATCCTAAGCAGTAAGCCAAATCACTCGAATGGTGATGATAAGCGGGCCCAAGAAATGAGCGAGGGCGCAACAAATGAACTGCAAGTGAGCCCGCAGACTGTCGTGCGCGCTCGCCAAACACAAGCTCTAGTCACAGGCGGCCACGCCCACAACCAAGTCAACCACCACATTGTTAGCCCCAAGCAGCACCCCACAGACACTGGTCGTCTCCTCCAGCTCCACCTGCTCCAGCCCCGCCACAAGCAGCAGCACTTGCATCACTTGCAACAACAGCAGCAGCAGCAACACCTGCACAGAAGACACCCAAGTCGCCGCCTCCAGCCGCCCGCTTCCGTTTCCGGTTCCCCTTCGGACCCGGCCGAGGCTGCACAGTCGGGCTTTGAAAGCGCTCACAGCTCGGCCTCGGCAACAGAAACCAACTCAGCAGCAACAGCTCCAGGAACCACTTCCGGTTCCGGCTCCGGTTCAGCTTCCGCTTCCGGTTTGGAGGCGGCCAGAAGGTTGGCGCTGAAGAGGGAGCTGCTGGACGGGTTGCTGTTTGGGCCTGCGTTTGGGGAGCGGGCGGGCGCGGCGGCCCACCCGCGCGGCGAGGGGGCGGGGCTGCGGGTCGTCCGCCGGCCGCCCGCCGTGAAGCGCCACGAGGCGCCCGAAGCAGAGGACAAGGAGCGCGAGCGGGCGGCCGCGGTGGCTGTGGCCGCCTCCGCCATCGACTCGGCCCTCGAGAGCATCCTGTTTGGGGCGCGCGCCGAGACGGGTGGAGAGGCGGGCGCCACGCCCCCCTCGGTGGAGCGGGCCTTGCTGCTCGAGGGGCGCGAGCTGCAGCAGGAGCAAGCGTTGCAGGAGGAGCGCCGGGCGGCCAGTCTGCGTTCGTCGCCGCTCGAGCTGGAGCTTGAGCTGCCCGGCGAGGGTTTGCAGGGTGGCCGCTTGGACGAGAAGGAGCACGAGCACGAGAAGGAGGGCGACGGCGAGCCGGGCGGCAGACAGCGGGCGCACCAGCAGCAGCAGCAGCAGCAGCAGGCGTCTCTGGAGGCCGAGCAGCAGCAGGCGCAGCATCACGAGCACCACAAGCATCACGAGCAAGAGCAACGAGAACAACAACAACAACGAGAACGAGAACCAGAACAACAAGAACAACAGCAACAGCACAACAAGCACCACGCGCACGAGCGCCCCTTCGACGTGGCCCAAATCCGTAAGTACACGCAAAGACTGGTCTCTCTTTGACCAGTGGGACCAGTGGGGCCAGTGTGATGCGGGCGCAGACTGTGTTCCGTTGGCTGCAGTGAGCAATTCATTGGCCTGCTCAGCGGCCACTCACAATTTCCACTCAGCCTCCAGTGTTTGTTTATGTCCCACCGGCCCATAGATCACGCCCGAATCAGTTTGCGAGCTGAAAGAGAGACAGAGAGCTCTCTTGGTTGGGCCTGTTTTGGCTTTGAATTCGCGTTCTAGTTCGAGACAACTGCTCAAACTCGAACTCGAACTCAAACTCGAACTCCTAACCTAAGGGTGAACTCGAATTCCGACCCAGTTTGCGCCCAATTGGATTAGACTTCCCAATGGGCCGCGAGTAAAAGCGCAATGAAGTGGCCCCGATGGGCAGTGGTCAGCGGCCCATCGACAGTCTCCACTGGCCGGCAGCGAGACGGCGCGGACAGAGATGTTTTCATTTGTCTGTCGGGCAAATGAAAGCAGAGTGCACAGTGCACAGGCCGCAGACTAGCAGTGGAAAAAGTTGCCGCAGACTAGCAGTGGAAAAAGTTGGCGCAAACTTTTTCCAGCACTTCTCCATTGGGCCTAGTCTGCCCTCGACTTCCATCCACAGTCCATCGGCCTGTCCAAAGGTGGCCCAAAAGGTTGCGGCAGCTTGAGGACAAAGCTGCTTATCGTTCGGAGTGGATCTCGTCTCCTTTTGCGCCTCTTTTCCACTTCTCGCGGCCATGTTTTTGCCCAGTTGGCGCGCGCCAACTCAAACTCCAAGAACAATCGATTGGCCCACGCGAACTCTTGTCTCTGGCCGCACTTTAGGGCCAACTGGAAAACTGGTAGACTGTCTGTAGAATGCAGAATACAGAGAATGCAGAGTGCACAGTTGCCCATGGATAAGGTATAAAAGCAAATGGTGGAAACCCAAACGGGCAGCTCTTTTCGCTCACTTTCCAGTTGCTCTTTTTTCGCTTGCTCACTTCGCAGTTGCCCACTTTCCAGTTGCTCACTTGGAACGCTCCAAACACACACGAGCTCTGGACGAGTGTCTGCCGAACGCCAATTGGCCGGCTCGTCATCGTGGGCCATTTGCATCATTTTTCTTCCAATTTCTCCGCCAGACTTTCACGTTTTCCATTTCCCATTTTTCCATTCCAGTTCCTCAAACTCCATTTGCGTTTCCTGCCCCCGAAGGTTGTTTGTTTTTATGTTGTTTATGTTGTCAAACGAGCAAAGAAGAAGATTTCTCCTTGGCCAAAAAGATTCTCCATTTTTTTCCATTTTTTGCGCCCGCAACCTCAGGAATCTCGCTCGGCCCAAATGAGCAATCGCGCGGGCGCCCAAAAACGATTAGCTGTGGCCGAGTGGGCAACTTGTTGATCGGGCGCCGGCCACAGTCTGTCGCTGGGGCCGCTGCTCATCGAGAGACTGTGGCCGCCAGCTCGGCGCCCACTTCCACCAGCTGGACATTGGGCGACATTGGGCCACATTGGCAGAAAGCAGAGCGCGCTGACAATGAGCGGCCGACAGACAGTCTGTGGCGCAACCAGAGCAACTGGTCACCGTTTGCAGCCTGCTCATTGGCCACTGTCAGTCTGCTCTGTGCTCTGTGCTTTGTGCTTTGTGCGCCGCAGACAGTCCTCAGCGCTGCGAGTGCGCCGCGGACTGTGTATCGCCCGCTCGACACTCTGCGCTGGCCGCCCGGGAACTGAGCGCGGCAGTGAGTCTAATAATAAAATAAAATAATTCCAATAAAACACACTCGGCCGCCTGCAACTCGTCAGACGCAGTTAGCCACGCTGCCTCCAACAAGCCCGAGCTTGTCTGCCTGTGGAGGAAGAAAAATGGCGCTTGTTATCTTGATTAAGTGGCTAATTAGGCGCCCATGTGGGTGGCCCGGCGGTGGCGCAACTGGGCCAAGTTGGCGCAACTAGAAGTTGATGCAACTAGGAGAAGTTGATGCAACAAACTAGAGTTGTTGCAACAAAGTGTAATTGGCAACAAAGTCCAAAAATCCTTGTCTCCGACTGGGCCCCAGACACTCTCGGCCGAAGGTCAGCCGCGCGCTTCCAGCTTGGAGATTATTTTTCTCCAACTCGGCTCTCTTTCTCTTCCGCTCTCTCTCAGCACGCCCCATTTGGGACTGTCTCTGGCTCTATTTCAGCCCAACAAGAGCCGGAAATGCGCCCAAAGTGGCCCAAAAGAGGCCAGAAGTGAGGAGCCCAAAGGCTCCATTTGTGTCGTTGCCGCGCCACTTCCGGCACGAGAACTTGGCTAGGAATTTGGCCGGGAAAAGGGAGAGTGAAAGAGGAGGAGAGTCGTCGGCTGACAAGCTCACTCAATTTGCATTAGCTGCTCTGAGCTGCCCCAAGCCACAGCAGCAGCAGCAACAGCACGTAACGAGCAATCATCAATCATTGTCCGCGGCTTGGGTGTCGCTGGTCGCTGGGTGCTGGTTGATGGGCGCTTGTTGCCGGCCAGCATCGAGCGGCGGACAAGAAGCAGACATGAGCGGGTGCAAACAAACAGAAATGGATGCAAATAGAGGCAAACATGAGCATGAGGTAACAAACTGGCGCCCCAAAGCGAGACCTTGGGGGCGCCAGTGAGCCAGTGAGCCAGGCAGCTCGTGCTCAGTTCCACTGCTTCGGCGCTGGCTCCAAAGGGCGCACGAGAGAGACCTAAGGGCGCCCTTTGGAGCAAGATTAATGGCTGGCAGACTGTCTGGTTTGTTGCGCTGGTTTGTGTTTGCGCTCTGAGGCCTGGCAGTTGCGCGATGACTGGGGGCGCCAATTCTCCAATTGGGGCCAGTTTGCGCGCCCACAAACCAGTGCCGCTGATCCGAGACGACCTTTAGTCTGTTGGCAACGTTTCGCCGACTTGGCCGGCAGACTTTGGGGCTGCTTTGGGGCTACCTTAAGGCTGCTTTCTGGCCGGCTCGTTAGGGCTGGTTGTTGGGGCCCAAAGGGAGTGCAAAAGGCTGGAAAGGGCGAGCAGAGGTGTGTGCGAGTGGCAGTGTGCGGAGTGTGCAAAACAGTGTTTGGCTTTGGCAAAATTAGCGGCCCATTGGAAAAAGCACAGTAAAAGCACCACAGTGAAAGTCCTCAGCAGTGCTCAGCTCTGGCCGGGCTAATCAAATTATTATTTCCATTTCGGCCGCAAAGTGAAAAGCGGAAAGAGTAAAGAGGAAAAAGAGAGAAAAGAGGAAAGCCAAGAGCGAAAAGGGAAAAAAGCGGAAAGAGGAAAGGGTGCAGGAGAGCAGAGGTGCAAGTGTTGTTTGCTTTGCGGCCGCGCTCACTCACAGTCTCAGACACTTGCTCGCAACGCTCCAAAGTGGGCCGGCCGCCCGGAAGAGCCAAGGGCAAAGAGTGAGCTTTTTTCGAGGCAAAAGTAGAGGCGAAAGTGGGCCCAAAGTTCACAGACTGCCTTTGCACAAACAGCACACACAAAGAGCACCACAGTTGAGTTGGCCCAAAGAGGCGGCCCCGAAGCTAAGGGGCGTTTTGTTCGCCGCCTCTTCTACAAATTGGCTTGACATTTGCTCCAAACAAACCTCCTTTGAGTCTGGAGAGACTGTCTCTCTTTCTCTTTGCGAGAATTTCTCTCAGGAAAGAGAGAAACTCTCGCTGTCTGGCCGCCCATTAGGTATCAGCCTCGAGCGAGCGCACAGGCGCCCCTCTCGGCTCTCCAAGTGGGCTCTTCCTGTCGCAAGAGAGACACTCTTCCGAGGGGAAGAGTGTCTCTGGAAGCGAAGTGGAAAGCCGACCGCAAAGTTGGCTGATGTGTGGCGCCAGAGCGCCAGAGAGAAGCTGAAAAGTGGCGAAAAGAATCTCTCCAAAGGGCCGCTCACCTGGCGCGGCGGCTGGTCTCTGGCCGCGTGCAGCAAGAGGCCGATTTGTTTGTCTTTGCGGCCGCCCACTGGCCGCCACCCAAGGACAGCCAATGCCTCGAGCTGAGGCTGAGGCGCCGAGTGAAAAGTGGCCTCTGGGGACCTCCCACTGGGCCCCTTTGGGCCCTTAGGAGCGGCTCTCAGCTGCTCCAAAGGAAGTCCACTCGAGCGGGCCGGCCTTTCCGTCGCTCTTCCGGCGGCACAACTCAATTATGTTTCGCTGGCGGCGAGCGAAGAGCCGGGCGGCTGAAGAGCCGGAGCAGCGAGAGAGAGTCGCCGGCGACCATCAATCATGCTTCTTTGTTTTGGCTCTGTTTTGGCTGCTCTTTGGCTGCTCTTTGGGCCGAGAAGTCAGCCCAAAACACACACAGTCTCTCCTGCGCGCAAAACGCACACTCTTTGCTGTGCGCAAACGTTTTGCGGCAAAACTCCAGCAGCCAGTACATACAAGTAGAAGAAGAGACAGCCCAAACTTTGGTCACCAAAACACGCCCGCAAACACTCTTCCTTGTCGCCACCGTTTCGCCCTCGCGCGCGCCTTCCGCCGCCGCCGCCCAATCAACAGGCTCGCCCTCCACTCCGCCGACCCTTAGGACTGGCCCCATCAACTCAAACCGGCGGCCACTTTGCTGCCCGCCCGGAACGCCCACTCTCCTCTTGGCCGGGCGCGCGTTTGGGCCCGCCCATTGTTGATTATTGATTATCTGCCGCACGTTGTCTGCCCGTCGCATGAGCTGAATTGGCTCGATTGGCTGCATTTCTCGCATCGGCCAGCACTAACGAGCGATGAGCTTTGCAAAGGATGCCCCCAACTCTTGGGGAATTGGAAATTTTGGAAAGTTCACGCCAACTGAGCTTTGGAGACGAACTTCCGCCAAAGAAAACAACAATCGAATTTGGCGTTTGGGCAAAAACATGGGCAAAAACCTTCATCTTTTTGGCCGCCAATCCAAATCTGGGCCCCCCAAAGAGAGTCTCTCGCGCGCCACAGAGACACTCTGCCTTAAGAGTCTCTCTCTGGGCCCCACTCTAAGCTTTTCTGGTGCCTCCAAAGAGCCAAAGGGCTCCTCTTTGGGCCTCTTTTGGGTGCTCTGGGCGCCCCTCTGGCCAGCCGGAGGACTTGCGAACGCTTGTTAGTTGAATAATGAATGAAGGGGCGAAATTAAACTGTCAAATCAAATGCCAGATTGGACGCGCCGCTCGGGGCCACTAGGAACTGTGCGGCCAGAATGCAAAGAGCGGCGATGCGTGGGCGCCCCAGACAGTCTATGTCGCCATGTAAGCTGCTGAATGCGCGCGGAGGGGAGTCTGCGGCGATCGAGCGTTGTTATGAATATTTAAACTGCTGCTCGTGCGGCAAAATGGTGGTTCCTCAGTCACCATTGGGGACTCTCCTCCGCCGATAAATAAGCCCCAAAATAGGCCCCAAAATAAGCCGCCCAAGAGAGACCCAAAATAGACAGAAAATGCTCGACAGAGAACGAGAAGAGCAGCGCGAGGAGCCGCCCGCTTCCGCCAAGAGTGGGCGGAAGTGGCCCCGCGACGCACCAGAAGGCGCCCGACTGATTGGCCTGGCTTCTGGGCGAGCTAAGGGCGAGCTGAGGGCGAGCTTAGGGCGCGCCGGCTGATTGCGGCCGCCCTCGAGCGGCAATATTTCAATATTCGCGCCCGCTGATTTATATTCCTCTGCTGAGGCCGAGGACTGTGTCTGGTGGACTGTGTCTTGCGGTCTTGCCACTCGTCGACTTGCCACTCGTCTGGAAGCCGCTCGTCTTGACGCGGACGAGCATTGGCGGCAAAATATATTCATGCGATTGCGGCGCTTGAGGCGCCCACGCGCTGAGTCCGTTTGACTTTAGTCGAGCTTCCGTCGAGCTCTTGTCGAGCTCTTGCAGGACAGACTGTCCTAAGTGTGCCAGACAGATTGGACAAATTGAGGCGGAATGTTTAAGATTCTCAAAATTTTTACAATTTACGCAATTTCTGCAATTTTTGCGGAAATTTTAGATTTTTGCAGAAATTCTGAAATTTCCACAAATTTCCGCCCGGCCCCAGTCTTGGCCGAGCCACCAAGCGACTGCGTGTGGCTAATCAGACGCCCCCAGTGGCGCCCTCGAGCCGGAAGTGGTTCTAAGAAAACTTTCGAGGACTGTTGTTCGGCGCTGTGTGGGCGTCCTCTGGGCTGGGGGCCACTTTGCGCCTCAGCTTGTCGGCCCAGCTTGTCGCCCGGAGGACAAGCGTTGGCGTGAGAGGGGCGCAAGAGTGGGCCCCGTCGACCATGTTTGCGCCTCGACGGCCAGCCAAACAAAGGGCGACTCCATTTTTAGCCCAGCCAGCAGGCCGGAAGCAGCGCACACAAGAGGCCCCCCACCTTGTCGCCCCCGCGAGCGCCATTCATCTTCGTCGGCGGCGACGTGGGCGCCAGTGGAGGGGCGCAACAGTGCAAGAGTGCGAGAGTGAAAGAGTGCAAACTGGCCTCCAACAATCATGCGGGCGCACACAAATTGGCCCCCAGCTTGCCACTTAGATCGAGCCACTCGCTCGCCGAGCTAGTGGCACGCGCCCCACAGTCGCGCCTTTGTCTTGGGCGCCCACTTCCCGCCCCAGAGGAGCCGCCCCAAAGCAAAGGGCCGCCCACGCGTGCCGGAAGTGGCGCCGACACGCGCGCGCAACAATGGCCGCCGTGTCCATTGTTGTGTGCGGCTCACGGGTGTGTGCGGCCCACACAGCAGAAGCACACAACAGTCGCAGAGAAGCCCCCAGAGGTGCTGGTTGGGCGCCGACAACTTCCGCCGGCAACCAATTGATCGATCAGCCCCAAGCGGGCGGCCCAATTAGGCGGCCCGCTGGTGGTGCGTGCGGGCGCCCCTTTGCTGCCACCCGTCAGCAAGTTGGGGGCCCTCGTCAGTCGCCAGCGGCCGCTTGTCAGAGGCAACTCGCCGCACCAAGACACTCGCTTTTGGGCTTGCTTGCCTGCTTTTGGGCAGCCAAAACAGCCACAAAACAGGCCAAAAATAGCACAAAGTGGCCACCGGAAGTCGCCCTCAAACTCAAATCGCCCCACTGGCGCATCAATTGGCCAGCAGTGGGCGGCAAGCTCGCCGGCAAGCTGCCGCCAGTCCCAGTGGGCCGCCAATTCGGCTGTCTTGTCGTCTGTCGAGATCGCACAAATCAAGCGGCACTCAATCGAGACAGTCTCCATTGGGTTCCTTTGGGCCGCGCGAGACTTGGCACGAGACTTTGCGCGAGACTTTGCGCGAGACTTTGCGCGAGACTGTCTGCACTTTCTGCCCACTTTCAGCTCGCTAGACAAGCAGAAGTGCGCCCAAATCGCCGGAAGACTCTCCCTGTCTCGAGCCCTTCGGGGCGGAAGCGAGCGAAGCGCCCGTTTCCGGTTTGAGTGGCGGGAATTTGTGCGAGTTTTGCTGCAAATTTTACTGCGAACTTCTTTTCGGATATTTCGCTCAAGAAAGAAGTACCGAAAATTTGCCAAAACTTTTCCAAAAATTTTCCAAAAATTTGGACACTTGAAAAGTTGGAAAAAAGTTGGAAAAATTTCCAAATTTGCACTTCTCGAAATTCGAAGTTCCGTTCGAAATTTGCTCGAACTTTGCTCGAATTTCCTATCAGATTGAAATGGAGGCGAACCTTTGCCTGAATTTCGCGGTTTTCGCGAGCAAAAAGGGCCCAAAAGATGGATCCACTCGCGCCCAGAGGCTCCGCACCAAAGCTCGAGAGCGCGCCTCCATTTGGGTGCACGTCGCGCCAGCCACTGGGGCGAGCTAATGGTCCGTCTGGGGCCCACTTTGGCTGCGCGTCGGGCCAAAACCGCAAAGACTGGCCGCAATCTGGGCGGCCAGTCTCTGGCGGCGAGCAAACAGAGTTCTCCTCTGTTCTTGCGCTGCGGTTCTCTAGCTCGCCAGGGGCGCCTCTAGGCGACTCTCTCTGGGGGCTTGTGTCTGGCGCAGAAGTGCCGGCATCCAGCGGCACCTTAGGCGCGCGCCGAGATACAATCTAAATGGGCGCCTCCATTGAGCTGGCGGCCATTGTGTGTGGAGCTGGGCGAGCTAGGCGAACTAGGCGAGCTTGGCGAACTAGGCGAGCTTGGCGAGCGTTCCTCGGAGGCGCTTCAAAGGGCGCCGTTCGAAAGCGTGCTCCATTTGGGACGTGCCGGGCGACAAAAATAGCCGCTTGCTCTCCAGTTTGGCGCGCCTCTGCCCAACGCCCACGCAATTTGCACACCCAGACGCGCACAGTCAGACAGACAGACACGCGGAGACAGTCCCCCGCCGCTCGGCCTTGGCGGCGCGCGCCCGCTAACAAGCCAGCTCGAGTTAACGGCGCCCTCCAGCTGGCTGGCTAGTCAGTTGGAGGCGAGACACGCAGCCGGCCGGCCGGCCGGCGAGACGTGCAAACAAAACACCGGTTTCATTGTGGCAAGACTCTTGGCCTCTCGTGCAAGTGGGAGCAAAGTGGGGCCGGCCCTTAGGAGCGTTGCGTGCTCTGTG
>Ga0058701_10000198_pt1 | contig 49979 bp, 40 predicted proteins | sample AgamicOrMae_FD_97039 | JGI IMG/M metagenome (GOLD analysis project Ga0058701, IMG submission 97039) | Agave microbial communities from Guanajuato, Mexico - Or.Ma.e | ecosystem: Host-associated > Plants > Phyllosphere > Phylloplane/Leaf | place: Guanajuato, Mexico | collected 2012-06-04
ACCAAGACCTGATTAGTTCCACTTTCAATTGGTCCGCGAGCGTTCAATTAGATCTGGCTGGCACTTTTCATTTCATTTGCGAGAACGATCATGTTATCTGGCAAGCTTATATTATCGTAAATCCAGAGATAAAAATCCCGTTGAATTCCATCAGATGTCAAACTGTGTTGACCAAAAACCTTGGCCTATTCAAGGAGTGGCGCAAGAGACTAACTGTATCGAAAGAGTTGAAATACAATGTGATTCATTTCACGCCTATCCAGCAATTGGGCGGCAGCAATTCGGCCTATGCTCTAGCTAACCAGCATAAAGTGAACCCCATGTTCAAAGCATCGCTCGACGACATCAAGAAAGAGGTCGATTTTATGGAAAAGAAGTGGTGTATGATATCGGTGACAGATATTGTGCTGAATCACACTGCCGATGATAGTGAATGGATCCACCAGCATACTGAGTGCGGCTACAATTTAGTCAACTCTCCTCATTTGCGGCCCGCCTTCCTCCTCGACTCGGCTTTCATCTGGATCGCTCGAGAAATGGTCGATGGCATCCTGCAGAAGACAGACGGACTGACCGCCATGATAAGCACCGAGATGGATGTCCAAAAGATAGGAGTGCTGCTGAAGACCTTCTATGTTCCTCAGTTAAAACTATACGAAATGTTCATGATAAACCTCGAGAATGCTCTGGGGAAGTTCAACTCAATCGAAAGAGGCGACAGTTTTAAAGTGGATTATGGTAATTTCGAGCGTAATCGAGCCAGTCTGGTGCAAATACCACACTCGATTAAGTCACTTGGCGAGCTTAAGAAGTTGGTGGAAGCTGAGAACTGCCGCAAGAGGACCGAGTTGAGAGAGTGGATGAACTATGCCATCAACAATGCCCTAGACGCCATACGATATGAGCGACTCAACCCAAATGGACCTTACTACGGCAAGCCCGTCTCACCAACATGCCCTTTGGTGTCTCCATATTTCAATCATACGCCCTTTGATGAGTTCAGGATCTCCCAAGAGGAGAAAAAAATGTATAACGAGGGCCAGAAATTTATGGCTCACAATGGTTGGGTGATGGGAGCCACTGGCACTGAAGATTTCGCTGGTCCGGAATCCAATGTTTACCTGCGGCGCGAGCTTATTGCTTGGGGAGACTGCATCAAGCTACGCTATGCTACTGGACCGACTGGCGTGCCTTACTTATGGGAGCACATGAGGAAGTATGTTGAGGCTCAAGCCAAGATATTCCACGGCCTCAGGATAGACAATTGTCACTCGACTCCCTTGCATGTGGCCGAATACTTCATCGATGTGGCCAGACAAGTCCGGCCAGATATTTACATCATGGCCGAGCTGTTTACATCCTCCGAGGCAACAGATAACATCTACGTGAATCGTCTTGGTCTAACCGCATTGATCCGCGAATCGATGTCGGCCCCCAACTCGAGGGAATTGGGCAGATTGATGTACCGCTTCGGTGGCACCCCGGTGGGCGCCTTCTACCAACATGGAGCAGAGCAATTGAGACCGTCAGTTGCCAATGCAATCTTCTACGATCAAACACACGACAATGAGTCGGCAGTCGTGTGCCGAAGTGCCTACGATGTGCCGGCAACTAGTGCAATCATAAGCATGGCCAGCTGCGCCACAGGATCAAGTCGGGGCTACGATGAGCTGGTTCCTCACCATATAAATGTTGTCACGGAAACGCGACTCTACCAAAGTGATCTGGATTTCGACTCGACGGGTATCATGCCGCTGAGACGGATGCTGAATGGTCAACTGAAGCGTGAGCTTGACCAGGGTTTCGATGAGATTTTCGTGGACCAAAACAACGACGACGTGATAGCCATCACTCGGCACAACCCCCGAGATGGCCGCTCAATAGTTTTGGTGGCGAGAACTGCCTTCTCGAAAGAGCCTGGACCTTGTTTCATCAAACCCATACCGGTTCAAGGAAAGATAGCTCGTATTCTGTTCGAGGCCCAGGCTTTCGGGGACCCACACAAGTACGAGCGGAACAACGAGTTGATCAACGGGTTGTCTTCGTTCAGGGTGAAAATATTCAATTCCAACAGTGAGATAAGCCAGAGCAAGTTGTGCAGCTTGACAAACTTTGAGGCTGAAGATAGAGCTGAGTTCACGTTCAATGAGTTTCAGTTTTTACCCTCTTCAGTGGTTGCTGTTGAGATCAGATTGAGCGATCGTCAGACCAAGGCGCTCGCCTTCATCAACGAATGGCAGGTGGATTTCCAATCGATGACACTGAGCGATGCAAACTATGTCCTCTTCCGATGCACTAGTGAGGACGGGTTGGAGCCCTATGAGCTGCCCGGTTTTGAGAAATTCACCTACTCAGGCCTATATGGGCTGATGTACTATCTGGAGGAGGTGCGCAAGAACCAGGACCAGGCCCATCCGTTGGCAATGAATCTACGAGCTGGAGCATGGCTGAGCAATTATATTGTCAATCGTCTCAGATATCGTTCCTCCACCAAAGAGTTGGGCGACCATTTGGACTCTGCACTCCAACAGGTGGACTTGTTGCCCAGAGGAATGGTGCCCAAGTATTTTGACCTCGTCATCACCCGCCTTTACAATGCAACCCTAGACAGGATCTATTCGGCAATGAGCATCTTCGTTTCCAAGGGGCCAAATCTAGTGAAATTGCTGGCCCTGGCCAGTGTGGCTCTCGTGGGTGAGTGCCAGTCGTCTCCGATGCCCGCCGTGGATGGGATCAAACTCAACTATTTGCCCTCGATAGCTGCAGGTCTGCCTCACTTCGCCTCGGGCTACATGCGTAACTGGGGTCGTGACACCTTCATAGCGTTCCGAGGATTGATGCTGATCACTGGTCGTTTCGTGGAGGCCAAGGCCATACTCTTGTCCTATGCGAGAACATTGAAAAATGGTCTCATTCCCAACCTCCTGGACGGTGGTCTGAGGTCGCGTTACAACTGTCGCGATGCCGTCTGGTGGTGGCTCTATAGTGTGCGAGAGTACACCAAGTTGGCGCCCAGTGGAAGTGAGATCCTTCGCTGCAAGGTGACCCGCATACATAAGCCCTACATTTCCAGCGTTAGCCAACGAAAGCGATCCGTCATACAAATGAATGGAGTTGGAGAGGTTTGTGTCCAGGCGCTATGTGACATCATTCAGGACACAATGGAGTGCCACTTCAACGGTATGGAATTTGTCGAGGAGAACGCTGGAAAACAATTGGATGAGCATATGCGCGACGAGGGTTTTACCGTAACCTTTGGTGTCGATCGTGATACTGGCTTCGTGTTTGGGGGAAACAGATACAATTGTGGCACATGGATGGACAAAATGGGCTCATCAGAAAAAGCTGGCACCAAGGGGCTTCCTTCGACTCCTCGCGATGGTTCTGCCGTCGAGCTAGTGGGACTGTGCAAATCTGTTCTCAGTTGGCTAGATGAGATCTCAAAAACAAACAGATCCGCCTATCCTTATGATGGAGTGGAGTGCCTCTATGATAACACGATAACCCTGAAATGGACGTGGAAAAAGTGGGCCAGCTTGATACAGGCAAATTTTGAAAAGTATTTCTACGTTCCAATGGAGGATGAGAAATCTGATTGGCAGGATCCCAATGCAAATCTAATCAACAGACGAGGCATTTACAAAGACACCTATGGGGCTTCGTTGACTTGGCAAGATTACCAGCTGAGGCCTAACTTTTTGGTGGCAATGGTGGTTGCTCCTGAGCTGTTTGACAAGAGGCATGCCGCGCATGCTCTCAAACTAACCAAGGAGCATCTATGTGGACCTCTTGGTATGAAAACCCTCGATCCATCAGATTGGAACTACAGGGGCGACTACGACAATGGGAACGATACAGAAGATCCAAAGGTCGCTCACGGTTACAATTACCATCAAGGTCCTGAGTGGCTGTGGCTAACAGGTTACTATATTAGAGCCTCGAGCAAGTTTTTGGGCTCGAGCGAACGGGAGCATCACATGAAGATTCTGTCCAGCTTTTATGCCGCCCTCGTCGAAACTCCTTGGCTCGGTCTGCCCGAGTTGACTAATTCGGAAGGGAAATTCTGCCCCGGCTCCTGCCCCATCCAAGCCTGGTCGTTAGGAACAGCCCTAGAAGCTCTGCATGAATCGATAAGGAGCTAATGAGTCGCGGTGAAAATTCACTATCGTGATCAATTTCTTAGTAAAACAGGCTAGAGGAAAATTGTTTAGCCACTTCTACGAAGTGTTAGGTGAATAGACTATCTTTATTCGCAAGTACTGGTGGTAGTTTACTCTTGTAGGCGGAATAGTAGTCCTTATAGTATCTCGATTGTCTCAATCATGAGTTGCTGCTTTGAAGCTGTGACCCCCACGGGGAGCTTATGTTACAGGCCCCCACGAGTGTGGTAGCGGTAAATTATGAACCCAACGACGGCTACCACAGCAATCACAGCAACGACCATTAGGATGTTAATTACTGTCGACGAGCCGGCCGGTTTGACGTCAGGAGAGTTAGTCGGAGTTGTTTTTGGAGTTGTTACCACCGGTCCGCCGGTATTCAGTCGGATGGTCGAGGGAGACGAGGGCGCGGGTGTGGGCGCGGGTGTGGGCGTGGACGTGGACGAGGTTACCTGGCTCGTGGTACTGGTCTGGTCTAGTAGAGTTGTGCCGTTGCCGGCTGGTGTTGATTCCGGTATTGGGTTGGTGGTGGCGGTGCCGGGTGTGGTCTCAGCCGCGGAAACCAAATAGGATACGAGGAGCGCCGCCACCAAAACAAGGACCACCTTGGCTTCTCTTGAACCGATCATGATCTAATACGAAATCGGTCAATCTTGTGGGTGAATATTGGATTTGAGATCGTAGTATAGGTGTCGATGCGCAGAGTGTAGTGTTTGTGTGACTGTAAGCCAAGTGTTGAGAGTAAGTTTTGGATTCTGGGATATGCAGTGTGACTATTGGATAGGAGAGTAAACATGTGGGCCCTATGGTGGAGTGCATCGATTTGTGCAAAGGGTAAAAGGATGCTTCGGGATGAGCGAGAAAGACGATCGTATGTTTGCGGTCGGCCTGGGGGGAGAAAGTCACACACAACAGATGGAAATTCAACACATTTTGGCACTGACAAGCGACATCTAATGGCTTCTCGTGGGCCTGGTTCACTCCAATGTGGGGGCGCCCCTTCTCGATGGTGGGTGTGGCACAGTCGGAAAGGGTTGAGATTCAAGTGACACGAAACTCTGTCATGGCCAGCGCGACAAACAATCGCGAAATGGCAGCATCTAACACGCCTAGGCTGACACACTTTGCGCGAATCCTAACCCCGCTCGGTAAAACGATTTCGCAACGCCTGGCTCACATTGGCCAGGAACAGGCGAACGGATTCGTGCGCGCAGAAGACTGCACTGAAATCGCCGCATCACTTCGCGTCAACTCGAATTCGAAACACGCATCAGCGCGAGAAGCCTTCGTCAAACGAGAGCGCTCCAAGAAGGTGCGAAGGAGTGAATTTGAGCGCCTGCCAGACTGGGTGCAACAGTTGCCCAATCATTGTGCGGGCCCTCGTTTCGAGTTTATGCATGTTCGATGCTCGCACAAGTCTAATGCAAACACAGAATCCATTATCGTGGGAACGATCATCCGTCAGTCAAACTTGTCGCCCCCGCCAAAAAATACACATACCGTGCCCTTTGTCACTATGTCCTACAGCCAGATAACCCTTTGTCTTATTCTCTCGGGCGCCCCAATCTTGAACTGGTCAGCTGGCTTGACAAGACCAAGTCAGCTAGACATCCCGAGATCGGCTTGACTAAAATTTGGCCATCAAGTCTCCCAGGTCGACGTCACTAGCCTCAATGAATCCGTTAGGAACCGGGGAAAAGCAGATTATCCCTCAGACCATTCTGGGCTCTTGTCAATGCCCACCACTCAATCAGGAGGACTAAATTTGCATACCTCGAGTGAGACTATGAACGATCGGAGAGATGCCTGGTGTTTAGCGGGTCGGTGGGCAGAAAAGAGTCTCACATCGCTTGTCGATCAAGCACCGAAAATCATTGACCTATCTCATTCTCCGAACTTGTCGACCCGCCCCTAACTGTCAATATCTCGTCCAGAGCGGTCTATTCTCCATATCTTGTTGTATATTTGACTCCAAGCAATCTGGTCTTATGACGAAAGAGAAATTTATTTAACTTATAGTCATCATAATGAGTGTGCATAACAAGTGTAAAAATATACCTTTTTCACCTCAAGCTCTCAACAATCTAGGATCGCTCTGTTGTAGTGTCTCTACGAATAACAGTTACCATCTGTTACCCCTAGGAATTCCAAACTCTTGTCGCCGTGTGGTTGTAGCAAAATGGTCGTCTGGGCAGTGGTGCATCTTATCAATATATAGATAGCTTGTGTCAGTGACCAAACATTTACACTAGCGGAACATTCAGCCATAGATCCCCCGAGCGAAATCAGCCAAATTAGTAGTTCGAATGAGGATCTAGCGGAATTTTCCACCGGGACAGCGAACTTGGATTCCATCTACGTGGTACAACACAATTTCTCCAAAAAGGCTCGTCTCAATCTCAATCCATCTGGAGGCCAGTAGACCAGCTCAAGTCGTATGCAATCAATAAGCATGAGTAGGATCCATGAGATTAGTTGTTTTCGTAGTCATACTCGTCAAGAGCAGGAGCGGTCTCGGCATGATGCGAGATGGCCTCTGCTTGAGCCTCATGAAACACCTTAACATCTGGGCAGTAGAAGATTTCGCTTGGATACAAACTCTCTAGACACTTGAAGGAGCCTGGATTGACCAGATTGACGCAAGTGCTTGTCTTGTTTGCCGAGCGCGATATTTGGTCAGCCTCGGTGTAGATACAATTCACATACTCGGCGTAACTTTCGATATTCTCCTCCATGTCACACTTGATCTTGGACTGTTTCGAGCAAGTGTTGTAGATCTGCAGAGCCAAAGGCGACTCCTTTTCCAAACACTTGACCATCTTGCCTCTGTGATCATTGTTGACACAATTGGGGAAGCACATGATCTCGAGAGCGCGTCTCAGGAGATTCTCCTGGTTGGTTTTGTGCGCCAAAGTGATCTGGTTCTGTTCCTCCTTAGGTCTCTTCTGGAAAGCGTCTGCATTACAAACCTTGCCATACTCAAAGGAGACTGTCTGAAGATTCTTACGCTCAACACAGTGGGTTGTTTCGTTCTTGATCAAGCTTGACCAACATTTTTGGGTAGTGTCGGAGACTAGCTCAACGCACTTCTCGTGCATGGTGAGATTTTGGGCCACAGTGTTGAAACAAGAGGTGAGACTTTCCTCATTGTGGCTGGTGCAAACGTTTCCAAATTGTCCAATGCACTGGTTGAAAACACGGGCACCTTGTGGCGAGTTCTTAAGCAAACAATCGCGCATAGTCTTCTTGGAGGCAGCTGGCAAGCACTCGTCTCTACATAGTGTAGAGGCAATGGTGTAGAATGCCTGGATTTCGGTCATCTCTTGCGAGGTAATCTGTTGATCAAACTCGAGCTCTGGATCACAAGCGTGACGCAAGGCATCATAGTTAGCGTACTCGAATTGTTTCAAGAATGCACGCGCCGGCTTGGGCGATTGAACAATAACCTCCAAATGGTTTGCACTTCCATTGCTGGCCGCCTGGGTGGTGGCCAAGGAGGTTGAGGTGGTTCCAGTTCTGTGAACGTTCTCCTTGATGAAGCAGAGCTCAATTTGGTCAGTTAGTTGTGGTGTCAAACACTTGATTGTTGCCTCATTGAGTATTTGACCACATTTCTCTTGTTGGACAAAAGTCTGAGACAAGGTTGCCATGCAAAAGTGGATTTCCTGTTTGCTCTGCTCGGTGCACTGCAGGGTGGCATTCTGTGTGCATTGCTGATAGAAATTATAGGCCCTCATAGAGTGTTGCTTGAAGCAGCTCAGGATGGCCTGACGATTGGGCTCTGGCATGCAGCTTTTATCTGCAATTTCGCATATTAGAAGGGAGATAGAATATCATTGTTAGATTTGTATTCACTTTACATTGATTTGATTTTCGATTTAAAGAGCATCTTATGAATCGACAGAAATACTTGAAAAGATGGTTCTCCAAACCATGTTTTCTCAAATTGAGCAAAACTTACCGCAAGTTCTGAATGCTAGTCCATTGAACATTTCCGCCTGCCAGCCACCCTTGACTGTGGTCTCGTCTGGTCCAACTTTGTTGGGATCACATTTTTCTGATATCAAACTGAGCGCGTTCACCCCATTGGAGCCCATCAGCAAGACCAGTGGTCCGGCGACCATCAAGCTGAGGGCCATCAGGGTGACAAATTGGGTGGATTTGTTCGACTTCATTGTGGAGATTCTCTTGGAAATCATGATTTTACTTTCGTCTTCTTGTCTAAACGTTGCAGAACTAAGGACTGTTTCCTGTTGAAGATCAATACCGTTGCTATAAGTTAGTTTCATAAATTGAAATTTCACCCTTATCTCATTTGAAACAGTGGAACACACAGTTGCTTAGAGCATGACACTTTTTGTTAGTTGCTTTTGTTGTTAGTTCTTGACGTCGGAGAGCGAAACTGAGCCGGCGCAATTGTAGTGAACCTGTGGTGAGTACCTTTGACTGATTGGCGCAGTGATTCAAATGGAACAGGGAGTAAAAATATCAACTTAGGTTAACTTTGAGTTCCATTCATCAATTCACTCAGACTGCTCTCTTCTAGCAGTCTTCTTTAACACCCTTTTTTTGGAAGCTCAAAAAGATCTCAATTGCAGTGAGACGTAATCGGTCAATCTGGACCAATGCGCTCGTCAATCAGCCTCAGTAGTTCACGGTTGTTCACTTTCCTGAACGAGATGCCTCAATGCACTGGATAACAGTGCTCCCTAAGGCCTGGCCCGCTCACTCACCTTGTTTCTGCCGTTTTCTCTGTGATATATCAATTAAATTGTCCAACCGTGGGGACTAATAGTTGACTAAAGTGGGAGTGTGCAAGTGCAATGTTCAAGCTCTGTGAGCTTGTGTTCTTCGCTTTTGGTAGCTGGGAAATTAGGATACTAAGATTTAATGGATAGGAGAAAAAAAGGACAACGACGACGACGATTGGCAACTTGCTCTCTCTCTCCTGAAGGCTCCTAAAGGCTCAAGTGCACTAGTTAGTGCAGCTGATCTGTGTGTGATATGTCTTGTTGTTAACTAACTTTTTGATGTGGCTCATGGGCCAAGTGGGCAGTGTGTCTAGTGTGTTCAATAGACTGGGAGATGTTTAACGGAGGGGAACAATAGGCGACAGTGATGACGGTTTGAGTTATATCACATCCACTTGGAGCTTTGAAAAGGCTAACAGACACACACACTCGGCAGCGAGCGGCCAGTTGCTATCTCAATGACGGGATTCCTTTCTGCCTCCAGACCAATACAAGCAACTTCACACACTTCCACTCCAACTCCACTACTCCGCTCTCAGTCTAGGTTTGCCCACTACCTGTTGCCTGATCCGATGTCAGCTAGCTCAGTTCAGTCTCTATCCAATGGTCCAATGGTTGGCGGTGTTGTTATTTTGAACGGCCAGTTTAATTGTTAGGAGCACAAATTGTTGTTGTGGAAAGTGAAAAAGGGAAAAGAGAGAAGGAAAAGAAGTGTGTGGGGGGACTGACTGAATGGGGGAGGCTGAAAAAAGGGGGGGCGATGTGATCAAAGTGTATGTGCCTGATGGAGCTATACAATCGTGGCAAGCGACCGGCGGCCAGTCCTTTCCGACGCTCATGCGCGCGCTTGCTCGCGAACAACACGGATGCATGGGTTTGTTGCTTCGTTGGTTTTCTCTAGTCCCACTGTCTTGGCTTCCATAGTCCACTTGCTATTGACGCAGTTTGTTAACTGTCCTCCCGCAATGCTCGGCTCGCTTCAAACCAACATAGGCTGCCTATGCTGGCCAGCCAGCTCTATCTAGTCAGCTAGCTAGCTAGATAGAGCGAATATCTACCCATTCGGTAACAAGCGACTAGAACAAAACCCCCAAAGAGACACACAGTGAGAGAACACAACGGCTGTACACTTTGTTCACCGGCGCCTGGTCCACGCCAGGCACATGACGACGCCGACAAAACAACTTCAATGAGCCGTCTGGCTGCCGACGACAACAAACGACATCCATGATGAGACGACATTAAGGTCCGTTAGGTAAGGATGTAACGAAAAACTTGTTGCAACGCTAGCTCACACTACGGCTGCCACACTACTCCAAATCGGGCTCTCTATCTCTATCTCGCTGGTCCTTGCCTCGCCGCCGATGCAAAGATTGGTTGCCCGAAGGCGAGCCAATGTGTCCAGCTCGCAGCAAGTGTCTGTGGGAGAGAGAGAGCTGCTGGTGGGCAGAAGAAAGTTACTGGAGCCAGAAAAGACACACTCCGATCCTCTCCAATGCTTGCCAATGCTCTCAAATGCCCACACAGCCTGGTTGGCAGAAATTTCTCTGTCGATACCCAACGGGCGGCATTAAGGAAGACAAGCGGCCGGCTGTAAGGGAGCAAAATTTATTAAAGAAAAGCCAGAGCTCCTCCGCTGGCAAGAAAGGAGGAAAAAGCCACTGCTGCTCGACCACGATGGAGACAATAAAGAAAGACGACCGACCAGTTCACCTGAACGGCCGGCCAGTGGTTGTGCTCCTGGCCGTTGCGGTTCGGCCTGTTGTGGTTGTTGCTCTTGCCTCTGGCCTCTCCGCTTGCTGCCACACCGCAACCACCGCAGTTGAATGGATGGAGATCGAGATGATGATGATGAAGATGATGATGATGATGATGCCAGACAAAAATCTGCCCACTCGTCTGGCAACAGTGGCCAGCCTGGTCCAGTAGATTGGCCTGTGTATCAAGCTGGCCAAAAAGGTGAGAGTGCTTTTGGTGGATGGGAAAATGCGAGGAGGGAGAAAATATTGCCGCATGAAAGTGGCTGAGCAGCAGGGCCGGGAGACAGTGGTGGAAGGAAAACCCAGAGGCTAACTATATGTCAAGCGGAAAAAACCAGCAGAGGTTAGCTAGACAAAAAGTTGCTGCTTTGCGAAGCTCATTGATTGGAAGGAGAGGGAAAAAAAAATCTACGAACGCGGAGTGACTCGAACACTCAACCTTCTGATCCGAAGTCAGACGCGCTACCATTGCGCTACGCGTCCCATTGTTAGACGGGCAGGTTTATTCCTTAACAATTTCTATGCAATCTTCAGCGAGCGTGCCATCCCTCGCCACAGTGCTCCAGTGTGCTCAAGCTGTATTGCCCCTCGGCCCAGCCAACAACTTGGAGCCACTTTCTAAAATTTTCACCACCCAAAACAATAACATCCCCCTCAATCACCCGACCACTATCCATCCAGCCTCCAACTCATGATCGCCATCCCTCTCGGAGACACAACCTCATCTAGCTCCCTTTCTCTAATCCCTCAGCATCATGCTCGGTTGTGAAAAACCAACCACACCTGGCGAGCTCAAGCTAATTGATCTGCCTCCCATCGAGGATCTCAAGATTACTGTCCAGGCCGACAAGCTGATAAAAGTTGGCAAGGTTGTCTCGATAGTAGATGTATTAGTTGTCATTCAATCCGAGAGGTTGCTGCCTCCGCTCGATCTAGATACGGTCCTTTTCAACAAGGACGGCCTTGCCCTGGGGCAAATCTTCGACGTCTTTGGCACTATCACAGAGCCCCATTATTCAGTAAGATTTACAAATAGTGAACAGATTAAAGATAAAAATATAACACCAGGTTTTGAGGTATATTTCCTTCCTCAACCAGACCGAAGTATCACGAAATTCGCCTTTATTAACGAACTTCGCAAACAGAAGGGCACCGATGCAAGTTGGGAGAATGACAACGAACCACCGCCTGGTGTTAACGCTGACTCGTCTGACGATGAGCATTGATCTAATGAAATTGAAATAAATCATACCAGATTGCAATGCCAGTACCTTCCTCTATATCGGCCTCGCCTTCTATCCTTCCCTCTGTTAATTCTGTCTCTTCGAATTTCTCTAACCAGCGTATAAAATGCATCATCAACTCCCATTCTTGTCTTGGCTGATGTTTCTATAAAGGGAATGTTATAATTTTGTGCGACTTCCCTAACCTCTTTCGGATCAATTGATCGCATCTGTAAATCGCATTTGTTACCAACTAAAACCATTGGTACATCATCTGAATCTTTAACTCTCTTAATTTGTTCCCGATACATTGCAATATCTTCAAAGGATTTTGCATTATTCGTGGCAAATACTAATAAAAATCCCTCACCTGTCCTCATATATTGATCACGCATAGCACTATACTCCTCTTGGCCAGCTGTATCCAATATATCCAATAAACATGTCTCTCCATCTATAACTACCTGTTTCCTATATGAATCCTCAATTGTTGGATCGTATTCATCAACAAAGTGGTTCTGAATTAATTGTATGGTAAGGGCGCTTTTGCCAACACCACCAGCGCCGACAACAACTAATTTATATTCTGTCATGGTAATTTATGATGAGGTGCTCAATAATAAGGTTATCAGGATCCGGACTTGAAGTGTAAGTGTTTATTATTTGGAGCTGGGTTTTTTTACACGGTCGGGTCATTTTATTTTGGGACAACTTATTTTTCGCGCGCAGGCATGCTCGTACCGCAAAATCTCGCAATCGGCTGGTGGGCACGTCGGATCTCGTGTATGCGGTCCGTAGGCAATGTTGTTGAGCGGGCTAGTAGGCGGTAACTTATAGCAAAGAGTGCGGGCTAATTTTCCCCCAAAGTTTTATGCCGCAGACCAGTGAGCACCGGCTTCTAATGTTTGTGGCCCCAATTCAAACCAATTGTTTCGACCAGCGGCCACAGCGGTGGATGTGGGCTCCACTTCAGTGTCGGGCTCATGGAAGATCCTCCATGTCCAACCAGCTCGATTATAACCCGCCCCCAAAGGATGTGTCTTTCACACTCGTGCCAATTTTGCTCACCGGAAAAAAGTGCTCTAGTGTTGCTGGAAGGCTGGTTTCGGCCCCAGGTTTCTCTCATATACCTACAAGACTTCTCTGAAAGAATTGATTCAAAATTCCGTCGGCTGTGTGAAAAGCTTCTTCTAAAGTAATATGAAACCCATGATTCCTCTTGAATTGACCCACAACAGTTGAATGGTCAGTTGAATTCCCTTTCCGGTCTACTTACTTAGGGATCTCGCAAGCTCGTCACCTCTTTTCAAACTTTGACGAGTCACTGATGTGACTGTAACGATTATGGATGAGGTGACAGAAACCAGAACGGCTTTCATGGGTCCCGAAGAGGAACGCTCTCATTCGATCCTGTGGTTACTTTCGTACATTTCTCACCGAAACAAAAAGTGATACCGAAGTGACCATACTTGGTGCGAACAGCCAATGTCGATCATGACCTGGCAAGCTCAGACTTTTCTCGGCAGTTTAGTGAGAGAACATCCTCCAGACCGAGCTGACTTAGATGTCTAATCAGCTACTCAAGTTTGACGAGATATCGTGCTCTCTCCATCTTCCGAGAGCCCCTTGGATAGCTAGAGGCGCGTCGGGCGGAAGTCCACTCCCTAAATTATGGTCGGCTACAAAGCGGACAATTGTCATCCCCGGGTAGCAGCTCTAGAGTTTATTCACCAATCATCCAGTAATGAGACCCCCAAAGCATCGGCATATGCTGATTATTTCGGAGTCTTATCATCACTAATCGACTTTCTTCAGATGATGTCCATGTCCTGTATGCCGGTCTCGAGATTAAAGTCCCGCACGGTGTGAGTGGGTGGGTATGAATTTGCTTGGGGCGACTCCAAGCTGACCAGCGGCTATGAAAAACTGCGGGCAGATATTACCGCAGATTGGTTCATGGATGCCGGTCGGCGAGAGCGCCACACGTAGCCTGAAGCAATGAAACGCGCGCAGAACACGCTTTCGCAAAAATACAGATGCTTCAGCTGTCGACGGAACGGAGACTTTCGGCTGTCTATTTGATTATCAAGAAGTTTATTACGATAGCCTGTTTTGTCCTGGGATTATTGCATTCGCGAATAACGGCACTTGATACAACATGTCTACTGAAAGATATAGCTTCTCTCTCACGACATTCAGCCCCTCGGGAAAGCTGGTGCAAATCGAGTATGCGCTTGCCGCAGTCTCAGCGGGTGCCCCATCAATTGGTATCAAATGCTCAAAGGGAGTTGTTTTAGCTACAGAAAAGAAACACAAATCGATCTTGTACGATGAGCATTCCATCATGAAGATTGAGCCAATAACGGCACATATTGGAATGATCTACAGCGGTATGGGCCAGGATTATCGCTTGCTCGTCAACAAAGCCAGAAAGATTGCACAACAATATCAGATGCTCTATGATGAATCTATTCCCACTCCACAGTTAGTTCAGAAGATCGCTTATGTGATGCAGGAGTATACACAATCCGGAGGTGTTCGTCCTTTTGGGGTATCCCTACTTATAGCTGGTTTTGATTCATACGAGGAGAAGCCCTACTTATTTCAATGTGACCCATCTGGTGCCTACTTTGCGTGGAAAGCGACAGCCATGGGTAAGAACTTTATCAATGGTAAATCTTTCCTCGAGAGACGATACTCTGAGGATCTGGAGCTCGAAGATGCCGTTCACACAGCTATACTGACACTCAAGGAAGGTTTCGAAGGTCAGATGACGTCCGAAAATATTGAAATAGGTGTTTGCAATAAGGATGGCTTTAAGAGACTAACACCAGAAGAAATCAAAGATTACCTCGCCAATGTCGGATAATTTAGAGTGACAATGAATTCTAGTTTGGCTTGTGGTATTAAATTCGGGATTAAGGTCAAAACTCGTTGTTATTAGGATATCTCAGATTCAGCTATGTTGAAGTCTCTCATCTTTGTACGTCCTACTCGTCGTGACTAAAGTGGATAGGCGAACCTCTTCTTCGATGGCGGTTTGTCAGCTAATAGTCAATGACTCGTTTATTTCTGTTTTCTTTGTTTTCCTACACCTACTACGACCTACTTGGGCGCCATACAGTTTGCGGGGACCGTTTCCTATCTCAGGAATGGGCCCTACTCGAGTCGGGTTTTTCCCAAGAGCTTATAATTTCTGTAGTTTAGAAACCTGTACCTCCCAGTATACTTGAGCTCATGTTCATGTGCGTTTTGTGATTGTTCGGCTCCTTTGGATGAGCGCCAGAATGATGGGCGGTATGTTGAGTGTCGATAATGCTCATAATCTCTATCGAAATGAACACAGCACTCAAGATATGGCCCAAGATCGACAAAACGAGCCTTCTTGTAACTGGAAATATTCCGCCCATCGTAAACTGTATGGTGTTGGCCAGTTTTCTAGTATACTGAAACTGTGACCAAGTTTCATTGATGGCTCCGTGTTCACTTCCGGGCATAACACAAACCTCCGATTGATCGGCCGGCTCTTGACCAGCTTGCGAAATCACTCGTTTGCCTGAGGATTGTACACGATGATTCATGATGATAAAATCAAACAACTTGTTGATCAACAACTTCAACTGTTTGGTCGTCTCATCGAGGCAAGTGCAAATGTAGACTACGCTGACTACCAAACTGATCGTAGCCGAAATAGTTGGAATTATAAGTAGATCCACCGACTTGTAAACTTTTGCCTGAATCGAGGCAGTTGTAATGAATACAATCATAACAGTTTCATAGGCGAGGAACATCAATACAATAGGTGAGGATGTCTTGTTAATGTCGCTAACGATATCTCTCAGCTCACTCAGCATCACTTGTGTGCGCCTCAAACGGACCCTAATGAGGTGACTATTAGCCATTCGCATTGTTTCACTAATCTGGATATTGGTGGTTGATGATAGTTTGGTCATCTTCATTTCCGGCAGTTCGGGATATTTCCTCGAATTCAACCGGGTCATAACATCTCGTACAGCTCTAGAGATTGCTATCAATGACCTGACAAGGAAAGACCATATCATGGTTAGGAAACACAGACAATTACGGCGCGCTTCACCTTTTCCACCTTCTTCCGAGGTGTCACTATTTGTCTCCAAGAAGGTTAATCTGATCGGCTGAGCCTCTTTCTGCATCTCGCCTTCCTTCTCTATTGCTTTCATAAACTGATCAAACATTGTGTCCACATAGATCTTTGAGAAATTTTCCACATGTTTCCCTAGTGATGAGCCCAAATAGCAGGTATACATGAGGCTTGCACAGTGATTGACAGAGTTCAAAAACATCAACATAATCACAAGTATACATTCCACACCCTCAAGATCAAATGGTTCGTTCAATAGGTGGGATGTTACAAGTGAGAGGATTGATACCGTTCTAGCGAGACATTTGAGAGAGAACATGGCGAAACTTACACGGGCGAAATGAATCTGCTCCTTACTACTAACAAAATTATTACTTGATGCTACCACATTTGCTATCGAGCTGTGTTGCGTAAGAACTATCAATAGTATAGCAATATATGTGACCTGCCGAGAGATCCAAATGACTCTTATTAATCTAGTAACAAATGTACTCTGCACCATAAGCTTGTATTCCTCAGATTCGACACCAGCTCTCCTCGCTAATTTGGTTACGAAGACCTCCATTACGAGGAGATAGATCGGTGTTGTTAGGAGAAATATGACCACCAACAACGGCAACGGCTTCGGTCTATTCCGTTCAAACTTGTATAACCAACCATAGGGACTTAGACAATACCTGAGCTTCTTAGAAATCAAATCGCAGCCCACCTCCAAGGTGGAGCTCTCCGATTCTGGCGGCATCTTGCTGTACGCCCGGTGCAACGAGAGTTAACAATATCACTCGCTTTGATCCAGGAAACATGTGGGGACAATGTCAATGGAATATGATTGGGTCCACCTGGCCCGAACCTAATAGTTATCGTCTTTGGTTGGGCCACTTCTTCACCGAAAGATCACCGTCAGTTGCCATGGTTTTCTAAGGCTGTGTGACCTGCGCGTTGATTCACGATCTGCAGAGTCTAGCTTCTCCTCAGTGCTATGCTATGAACAAGATAGATGATCCGAGATGCCATCGTACATTGGGCCACCTCGAGATATCCTCAAAGTTATTCAATTGTTTCATTTTGTTCCTCATATGTCTCAATAGAGATGGAGCTCAGATCAAATCGGATCAGGGTGCTTGAGAACAAGATCGTCTCTTCGGTCAACCTGAGTGCCCTAGAGGCGGAAGCGGGAAGTTATGATTCGGCTTTGGCCAAGGCAAAGGACGCCCAAGAGGCATTAGATTCACTAAAGGTACTGTACTCGCAAGAAAATCGCTCACCCTCATCACTATCAATCAATAGGGGCTCTGAAAAGTCCGCATTGAGCGCCGCTGCACGTCCCAGAGTGACATCAACCATGAATATGTTTGAACTAATCCTTATGGTTCGCAGCAACTTAGCATGCCGATTCAAGGAAACTGGCCATCTTCAAGAGTCTTTAGATATATACACTGAGCTCTGCAGACTTGCCACCAGTTCAGGGGTTCTGCAGGCCTCAGGATTCTCGCCACCAGCTGGAGTTGGACAGCAGGAGACAAGAGAGCTCCTATTCAAATTTGGCATCAACATAGGAAATGTGTTATTCGAAATGAAAGACTACCATAGAGCATTGAAGTACTACCGTCTAACACTTGATCGTTTGTCTTCGTCGCCTAGCAAGGTTTTCATTATCAAACTCATGGCTAACATTTCGATTACCTTGAATGCGATACTCGAGGAGAATACCAAAAGTAAGACTTCAGGACAAGCAGAAAGTGGTAGAAGCTATCCAACTCCATCCAACCGAACTGGCCTCATGAAGACTGACTACATAACCGCACTCAATTTACTACTATCAGACAATTTGATTCCGGAAAAGACTGGCAATGGGAATGATGTGCACAATGCCAATCACCACAAATTTGCCCTCAACCTAATGGTCGCACACTATGAACGGAAGGATTTACGGGCTATGATGAATACTTTCAGAGCACTAGTCTCAACGAATATCCACAAACACTATAGGCGATGCAAAGTAAGAGGAAGCTATAATGGTCAAACTAAAGAAACTGATAGACTAGCTATGGTGCAAAGTAGTGTCGATGCCGAAGCGAAGTCGAGCCAAGTTGATGGACAACTTTCTGTCGTCAAGCCGGAAGTCGATCAGCTAGAAAAGGTCATAGGTGAGAGGGAGGAGTCTATCCGAAGAGCGATAGTGTCCGCTTACAATCTGATTCACCGATTGCAGAGTGAATCTAGATCGGAACAGGTGGATATGTTGCACTCTCTGATTGATGACAATGGCAACTACATAAAAGATATTTCGGGCTACTGTCACAAGCTTATCCAATCGAGCGCTTGTTATAAAGAACTGTCAATAGATCTGAAGATGAACAAGATAATTGAGAATCTCGAGCGACGCAAGAGGCTCGATAAATCTATTGGCGAGCTCAAAGAGTTGCTCGACTCTGTGGTACAAGAGAATTTTACGGCTCGTTCGGCCAAGAGAAGACCAATAGACAGTGGATTAATATTGATCAATAAGAAGAACGAAGAAGTACCAGATACACCTCAAGGTCTGAGCTACTCAAGCACTGTCAAGGTCAACATGATGACGCTCCAAACGATTATCAAGAGCTCCACAAATCTGAGTTCCAGAATCACGCTGCAGGCTGATACTACCAATGTCAATGATCTCGTGAATATTGCTTGTTGTCGAATCAGGGTCAATGATCTAGAGAGGGCGGAAGAAGACTTAAGAAGTGCTCTCAGTCTTGATCCAAATCATTGGGCCGCCCGATACAATATGATGCTCGTTTACCGCAAACGAAACTCATCCCTAGATCCAAGCGTTCTAGGTAGGGGTCTTCTATCATCCGATAATGACATGAGACGTCAGGTGGCCCTCATCTATGGGGGATTCATCCTCGAGGCAGTGCAGAGTTTGTCCACAATCCACGAAACTGGGCTTCAGGCCACCCACGGTCAGAAAGTCAATTTACTCGTGAAAGAATTGTTGAACTGTCGAAAGAAACTATCACCCGAAGTTTGTCTCCTCATACACAAGGCTTTGACATCTCCTACCGATGCAACGGATGCAGCAACCGAGCATCCTTCACATTCGGTTCTCCAACTCGCATCTAGGATACACCCCTACTATGTACCCTTAGCAGAACGTATCATTGCCATCCATATAAGTTCTTTCAACTATGTCCTTGCGGAGAATCTTATCAAAATTTGCATCAAACTTCGTCCCGATCAGGTTAAATGGCATCGAATGCTAGCAGAATGTTATGTCAGGTCCTCGAACTACAACAAAGCCATAGAAGCTTACAAGACTGCCATCAGTTTGTTTCCATTCGATGTCGGATGCTTGAAAGCACTCGCAAAATTGTCTCAGGATTTGGGAATGACCGACGAATATGATGAATGCGAAAAGAAGTTGCAGAGTGCTCTCACAATGTTTATGAGTCGTGTGGGTACGAAGGTGCATTGAGCTACCTAAGCAACACGGCTGTCGAAAGGCAGTCGACAAGTGCCCGATTGACTCGGCCCCATGTTCGAACAGGGAGACCTACCATCATCTCATCAAAGTGCAATCATGCGCCTACTTTCCGCCATGTTATGCTAGTGACTCACCAGATATCTTGTTTGAGGGATGATGTCAATTAACAAATCAACTTCACGAGTATGCCGCAATCGATCGCTCCATGAACACTAATGCATATTGCGTCGAGGACTCATCTAAAAATGCAGAAACGGAAGCCGATAATCCACTGACTTCCCTCAGTTCGCCCGATATCTAGCATGATCATTGAGTTCTATCTGGTCAAAGTTCGAGAACCAAGTGAATCTGAGGAGAGGGATTCTTGTGCCCAAGAGCATTCGAATAGAAAGTGGGGTATTATGCCTCAAAACATGAGAATACAACGGATTGTGAGTTTATCAAAGCTTGGGTTTCTCAAGACATAAGGAAGTTTATTGATGATTGGCCGCTCGGTCAGCGTTGAGCAATGGCTCGTTTTTTGGGGTCTGGGATCGTGAACGCCACTATGGTCGGGCCTATGTGTTTCGTGGGGACCTCAGTGAATTCTCGTTTCGTCGAGTCGTATTTGTAATATTTCACTATTGTGTCAGGGTTTACGCTTTTGGGACCAATTCCATCCAGTTTTGAGATCGAGTTTAGTGACTCTTCGTATTTGTAGATGCCTTTGAATTGATTATTACGGAACAATATTAAAAAATGATGACAAGTATCTTGATTGGCCTGCATAGTCTCAAGCATCTTCTTTAAACTTGCCTCATTAACTTTACCCTCAAGGGCTTTGTGTATAGCTTTGTAAAAAATTTGGTGAGTAGAGTTTGATCCATTGTTTGAGACTATCGACCGTAGCAATGGCCTATTCTTCAACTTGCGAGCGCTGCCAGTTGTTGCTGAGTTTCTGTCTTGATCATCACCAATAGGATTAGACTTTTCTTTCTCCATTGTTAAAATCTTCGTATGAGATTCAAATAATACTAAACGATTGGGTCCGGTTACATGTCAATTCAAGGAGAGTGATGTGGATCCACCTAAGGCGATTGAAAATGAGCGAATGTTTTGTTGTAAAACTGGCGGGATAAATATTTTGGTAAAATATGTGCGCAAAGCGTCTCGATCTGATTCCAGCTCTGAGCAAACAGGCTTATTGAACTCTCATGCAGCACGACAGATTGGAACTGGAACACTGTAGCTCTCTTGTATTTCGGTATGGAATTCAGTATCTAGACTCCCGATGCTATTGACACCAGTTGTCCATCATTAGGGTCTCCCGCGACGATCAACAATAGGTACATCTCTATCTATCCATATCAATCTCTGGACTGGGGGATAACAATATACTAGATCATTTCCAATTTACTGCTACATATCTAACCTTACATTTCACCATCAATCTCATTAGATGCAAGTAAATTATCATTAGTCTTATCGTACAATGGTAGCAGAATTAAAATATTATAACCTCCTTGGAGTTAGTCCTAACGTGAATGATGAGGAATTGAAAAAAGCTTATAGAACGCTAGCCCTCAAATATCACCCGGATAAGAATCCTACTGGTGCCGAGCGCTTCAAGGCTATAAGCCAAGCATATGAAGTTCTATCGAATCCAGACAAGAGACGCATTTACGACCAGGGAGGAGAGGATGCTATAAAGCAGGGAAACCGTTTCGGCTCCGCCGGTGGTGGAGAGTATCAGTACGCAAATCCTAGAGACATATTCGATATATTTTTCGGCCAACAAAGACGGGGTGATACATACGGTCGTGGGCCCGGAGGTCGTGGTCCAAGCGTTTTCGACACAGATGACGGCTTCTACAGATTTAGTCATGACGAAAACTCAAACCCTAGATCAAACCACAGTCGACATGGTTCGACTAGACGCAGTAGTGGACACGATACCCAATTCAGTTGGGATCGACCTAATGGCCAGCACCAACATCAGAGTAGTAGTTCACAAAAGCGCCAAGACCCTCCAATTGAACGAGATCTGCCAGTAACTCTTGAGGAAGTACTTAGAGGTACAACGAAGAAGATGAGGATAGATAGGAAAGCTTTGATGCCTGATGGTGGCACATTCCGAGAGGTCAAGGTTTTGACCATCAATGTGAAGCCAGGTTGGAAAGCGGGCACAAAAATAACGTTTCCAAGAGAAGGTGATCAAAGTTTACAGACCATACCGGCTGACATAGTTTTCATAATCAAAGATAAACCTCACCCCTTATTTCAGAGGGATGGCTCAAACCTGAAATATATTCATAAACTTAGTCTAAGAGATGCCCTCCTTAGTAATACAGACCTACAAATCCCAACCCTTAGCGGTCATTCAGTCACTTTGCCGATTAGAGAAATAATTAAGCCAGGTACAACGAAAACTATTCGTGGCCAGGGATTACCTCATATCAAGAATCCGACTAAATTAGGGGACTTAATAGTTTCATTTGAGATTATTTTCCCTGATGAGCTGAATACGAATTCACGCAATCTGATTGCTGAAGCATTACCATGACAGGATATGCCTACGCATATTATACGATGTGGGTTTAAAGCATAATCAAAAATCTGCTCACTGAAACGAATCAAGTTTGGAAGGATTGTTTTCATCTCTTATTCTTCACCAATAAAAGGGTAACTCCGGCACTCGGTAAAGGAAGATCCTCGATCGTTTCTCGAGGGCCGCCTAGTCCAAGAAATCCACTTTACACTCCTTAATTGATCCAACACCACCCTCTACTCCTATCACTGGTGGAGGCAGATCAATCAAATCAAACACTCACTGATAAATTTGAATTAGGATAGAGACAAGGACGAAGACACTCGTATCTCTTGTTTGATTGAATTTCTAGGCTCTTACTCTTGAACCCATAATTGTTCGCCAGTCGTTCGACAAGACCCCGGAGATGAGGTTCCTCATTCTCACTTCTTGTCCGCTGAAACCAGACCAATCCACACGTACGGATGTGGTGTCTTCAATCCGATTGACTACATGTAAGTGTTGATTGTTCGGTAGTGATGTCATCCAGTACGACTCGCCCCTCCCTCTCAAGCAACATTGAGAGTCCAATCCCCCGCGGTATCGTCCAGCACTCTTGATCAAACTGGTCCGATCGTTAGATCGCGCATCTTGCGTGTTGCTAGCAGTCAGTGGAACCAAAAGCATCGGATGCTAGCAGCTACTTGCATCGGCCTTGGATCACGCCACTCGACTGATAAGGTACATTAGAGGTCACAGCATCTGTCAACTATAGTTACCTTTAATATCTAAAAAAGCATCCCCCGTCATCATGTCATCAATGATTGTCGGTATCATCGGTGGCACCGGGATCGATCAAGACTCAAGCCTGTTGCAGGAGCGAAAACTTGTTGATCTAAGAGAGACGCCATTTGGGTACGCCAGCGACCGTCAGGCAATCTCGGGCAAGATCGAGGGTTGTCAAGTTTATATTCTCGCTCGTCATGGCAAGAATCATGACGTTAGTCCATCGAATGTTAATTACCGAGCTAACCTATGGACCCTAGTGAAGCAACTAAAATGCACCCATATTTTAGCTACTTCTGCTTGTGGGTCTTTAAAAGAAGAAGTTAAACCTGGAGATATTGGGATCTTAGATCAGTACATAGATCGTACCTGCAAATTTCGCGACAGATCTTTCTACAGGGTTTGCCATGTGGAACAAAGGAAACCAATTAACCCGACTATGCAGAAATTCATCGCTGAAGCCTGTAAGAAGGAGAATATTACTCATCATCCAAATCTGACTGTGGTCACCATCGAAGGGCCTCGTTTCTCTACTCTCGCAGAATCCAAGCTTCACCAATCTTGGGGTTGTCATGTAGTTAACATGACCTCAGTGCCAGAGGTTCAGTTGGCCACCGAGTTAGCCACAATCTATGGGTGCATTATGTTGATCACCGACTATGATTGTTGGCGCTCCGAAGAGGAGTCTGTGTCGAACTCGGCTGTTTTGGAAAGAATGAAAGATCTTGGCGCTAAGGCTCGACGGATTATTCCTCACGTTATCAAAAAGATATCCGAGCACGATTGGTCCAATCAAATGAAGCTGAACCAGAAATCCCTTAAAGATTCCATGATGTGTGAGTAGCCTGGTACTTCTCGACTCCAATAAACCTGACACCTCCTCACTTTCCGAGAGAAAACTAAATATCTTACGCCATACCTCCTGAAGCTTGGTTCTGATAGCGTTATATCGACATAGGTCTCTTGACAAGACCTTGGTCTAAGCGAGCCTGGGATAAGCCGAAGGTTGAGACCGAGGTTTGATTTAGGTCACTCAACCACATCGTTAGCTTGGCCTTAGGCTTCAAAACTGCGCTGCGTGGTCAAAGGTCTTATGGGACTTACTTGAGCTCCAAGCAGGACACAGGTAGATCCATGGTGTACACTTGACTAGTCTGCGGCTGTGCACAGGTGAACCGCCTTCATCCTAATACTTACGATCTTCAGATATTTCCAATCGCGCTTCTAGTCCTAGATATCTACTCTCTCTCTCATCTTCCCAGACCAACCGGGTCTCATCCTGAACTACCATTAGTGGTTGAGGCCTATCAATCAACTAAGAAGCTCAAACCAAAGATGAAAGCGCCCATATAGAGTAACCGAGTTTGATATGCACACTTCGACCATCCTGAGTTGAAATATCAGGTTGATTCTTTTCGCTGAATGGGACCTATCTTTCCAACAACTCTCTCCTCTAATTCTCCTCAATATCAGATCACAAAAGAACATAGAATGTGGAAAACGAGATTGATTCGCTGGATTGTTTCTTTATTGAGGAATCATTGCACCAGAAATATCACTTTGCTCACAGAACAACTTTGATAAGGAAACAAATTCAATTGCTAGCATACTTAGCTTTAAAGTCCAACATGAATTTCGCTAACCTCTTGACGTCATCCAGCTTGACACCATGATATAAAGAAGCCCTCAGGCCTCCAACCGAGCGGTGTCCTTTCAATTCGTAAAGATTTGAACTTTTGGACTCATCAAGGAACTTTGCCTCCAGGTCTTTATTGCAGAGCAAAAAAACTACATTTGTCCTGCTGCGACACTCCTTAGCCACTGGATTTGTATAAAATCCATTCGAATTGTCTATTATATCATACAAAATATCGGACTTTTCTCGGCAAAGTTTGTCCATTGCCTCAAGGCCTCCCCGTTCCAACATCCATTTGAAGCACAAATTTGCCACATAGATTGCAAAAGTCAGGGGAGTGTTGTAAAGTGATTTGTGTTCCTGCATAACTTGATAATTTTGTATCACTGGAGTGATCGGCATATGTTTGCCAATCAGATCTTTACGCACTATTACCATAGCTAAACCGGCTACGCCACAGTTCTTTTGGGCTCCAGCAAAAATGCAACCGTATTTGCTGACATCAACAGGTCTTGAGAGGAAGTTTGAAGTCATATCTGACACCAATGGCGTTTTGCCACCATTGGCCTCAGGAATGTAACTAAACTCTACTCCTTGGATCGTCTCGTTGTCACAGTAGAAACGATAGGAAACATTTGGGTCGTCGACAAGCTCGCTTTTAGCCGGTTCTCTCACATACTTTCCGTCTGTTTTGATATCCTGCTTCAAGACCTTTGCATACTTCGTGGCCTCTTTAGCTGCTTTCGAGGACCAGGTTCCGGTGATTAGATAGTCAACGGTGCACTTGTTCAGCTCACTGCATAAATTCATCGCCACTGAGTCAAACTGAGAGTTGGCTCCACCATGCATGAATAATATGGCATAGTTGTCTGGTACCTTGAGCAACTTTCTTAGATTTGCCTCCGCCTCAACGATGATTGCCTCGAAATCTTTCGACCTGTGGCTTATTTCGAGAACGCTTATGTCAAGTCCCTTGTAGTTGAGCAATTCGGCATGCACCTGGTTCATGACTTCATCAGGTATCTTGGCCGGACCGGCGGTAAAGTAAAGCTTCTTTTCAGAGTTCGACATTATGTGTTTGTATACAAATCAATAGGAAATATAATATTAAAAACACTTATTCAGCTTGATTTAACAGGTTGTTTTGGATGGAGATGGAACTAGAATGCGCGAGGCAGAGAAACTCGAGTTCTCTGCAATCCAGCCGATGACTGTAATCTGATTGGTGATATAAACTCAACAGAGAGCTTCTCTTTGCAGACAATTGTCGACTCGTAGACGCAAGCACTACGTGAATTTTCAATATCGCTAGACTATTGCATCAAGAGGATATGACAACTGTGCATTGATGGCAACTAAGATCAACAGTGAATGGCAACAAGACGCCTTAGCAACACCACCGCAGAGCGCCAAGCTACCCGGTTCAATGCTCGTCTGGGTTTTCGTCTAGCAGTTGCTCGATGGATAGTCAATTTATCTTCACAGATATCCGATTCTTGGTGATGGAAATATGATAAAAACACAAATAGAAGCATCTACAAGAATATCTTGCATGAATTTGAAGCGAGTTTTTTCGTTCCATTTTTACCGCGTCATGTCCCTCACACTTCACTGTATCTCAAATATCTCAATCTCTTTTAATGATTTCGATACCATTTTAGGAGCTTCTTCGACCATAGCCTCGAGATATAATTCAGGTGCAAAATCTGGTGGAATTTGAAGCCGTAGGGGAAAGGTAAGATCGATAAGGGGGCATAAAACGGGTCCGAGGGTCAGTCTTCCCTCGGCAGGAAAATCCCTAACTTACACGTTGTTCGTAAACATTTTTTTCGTCTGATTTCTGTTTTGTAAAGCTCGGTTATCTAGAATGAAATGTCTCAACTATATCGAAGTTGGCTGAATTTCAAAGGTGCCAGATGTTACTTAGGCTGCCAATATTTCGGCAAAAGAGTCCCTTGTGATAAATTCAAATGCTTCTTCCTTCAAGCTACTTCCCCTGATTGTCAGTGCGAACTATTTCATTTCCACAAATCCAAGCCCGGTGTATCGTATACACTATGTGACGATAATTGCGTAGCACCTGGGTGCCCAATTATATGTTATAAATTGCTCAAAACCTGCTTCAATACTTGTGGCGATCCATATAGTTGCTCTGGCAGGATCTGCCTTGGAGATAATCAGATGAGTTGTCCCGCTGGCTCAAAGCCTATTTGTATCAGGAACCTGACTGAGTCATTTGCTGGTTACATGCCTGGTCCCGAACCGAGAACAGAGGCCCATTACACTTTTTCAGTAGGCGATTGGTTTCTTCTAGCAGTCGCTATGGCCGTAATTACGATGGGAATATTACTTTATTTGACCATCAGACGAATGCATAAAGAGGAAATCATCTTTCATTCACGTAGTGGCTCGATGAGTGAGCGCGTGCATAAAAGCTGCTCCGATGATGAACAGGAAGTTGCCCCCGACAATCTGGAATCGGATGATTTGGACCAAATGAAACAAATTGATACCGAGGAAAGCCCACCAGCGCATCAAGTATACCCAAGCGAGTGATGAATTCAAACTTACAAAAAGAAACTATACAACTGGGTGGACAACAATTATCCCCTCGACCTGGAAGCATGAGGAACACGAAAGATGCTCGATTGATAGTCGGAGAATGCTCTCACTTGATTTCATAGTAAAGCTTTATTGATCTCAAAGAAACACACTCGAGACAGCAGACTAGAGCTGATAGAATAAACCCCATTGAGTAGTGGTCGCTAGTCGTCAAGCCAACTATTAAGTTAGTTGGTATCAAATTTCTCTCTCTTAGTCTGGTAACCGGGTCGTATTTCGAAGTTTCTTAAGTACCTGATTTGGCCAATTGCGTCAACTATGGTGGGAAAACAGTTTTGTTTTATGATCAGGCTCTTGTCCATCCTTTCGAGAATGTCAATCATTTTCAAGGAACAGGCTGCCAGATAGACGCTAACATTATGCTCGGCCAGCTCCTCAGTTAGCTCTACCAAAGTTGCAACACCTGAACAATCACAATAAGCCAAGGCTGAACAATCTATGATCAAATACTCAATCGATTGCTCGTTAGTGTGATCGAAACTGGTCCGACAGGATGAGGAGGCCGACGAGGATGGTCGAGCCGAATGACAGGCCGTGGAATCGTTGTGAAATTTGGCACAAATTGCATTGAAACCTGTTGGCTTGTAAATGTTAGGCAGACACTTTTCAACTCTTGACCTGAGCATTGTCCTATTCAGGTAGCAGAGTGGTGAATTGAATCGAAATATTTTGGTCCTTTCGATCTCTTCACAATCCCCAAAAGCGCCAACGTCAACATAAATGTCCGTTCCAGCCAATTGGCCCAATATAGAGTGATTTGGTGTCAAAAGACGGTAGAATATCATAAATAGGGAGGCAACAATTCCTATAAATAAGCCATAAGTAACGCCAAAGACAATCACAGCGGTGAAAGTTGTTAGCCAAACGAGGGCGTCCAATTTGGATAGTTTCCAATTGGTGCAGAAATCCTTCATTTGCATCAATATTCCTTTCAAGGCGACCACTATGATGCAGCTCAATGTGGAGCGAGGCAAATGGTGCAATACGGGGGCAGCATAGCAGATTATCACCAATACAATTGCACTGCTGAATAGTGAACATAATTGAGATCTCACATTCAAGCTCGATTGGACACTCGACCTAGAGAGACTCGAAGCACAGGGGAAACAACTGAAGAAGGAGCCCACAATATTGGCTGTCCCCAGGGCAAACAATTCCTGATTTGCGTCCAATTTGTACTTGAACTCTTTGGCATACACTTGGGCCAGTGATAAGTTCATGGCAAATGATATTAGGGCTATGGTGATGGCATCCTGCAGAACAAAAGGCAAGATGTCCATGCGAGGCGACTTGGGTGCCGGCAGCTCAGTGGGAACGTGGCCAATGATTCGGATGCCATAATTTTTGGCAAAGTCCCACTGCCAAGAGCAATAGATTATGACAGCCATGAGGATTAGCTCACTTGGCAAGCAAGTGAACGTTCTAAAGCGTTTCCGTAATTTAGGTTCAATGAATTCTTTGATAAATAGCAAAAATATAATACTGCATAATGAGAGCATAGCGGTGACTTGGTTGGGCCCAACCAACTGGACTAGCTCACTGTTTTCCGCTGTATTTGGAGGCCAGTAGATGATTTTTTGAAAAAACTGCCACCAAATCAGGATGAGCTTGAACACTTCCTGTTGGATTGGGGCCAATTTAAGGTCCAGCAGTCCAGGCAACTGGGAGGTGACCACGTGAATGGCTGAGGCTGTGGTAAAACTAGAGACAAGTTGGTCGCTAAACATCAAGGATAGCACACCCAATCGTGTCAGCGACATTGTGATATGAATGAGCCCACAAACAAGACATATACAGGTGAGTATTTCAATGTTGCTAGGCATCTGGAAGCCCATAACTGCAGCTGTTTCCGCCACCATTGGAACCAACTGACTCAGAGAGCCCGAATCGTCTACACTACTAACGATCGGATCATCTGACTGCGAGTTTGGTCCCGTTGCCACGATGCTGGCAAGTAAATTGCTGGTGATATTTGCAATCTGTTGGCCAGATTGCTCGGCCAAAATATCAGCACTAGCGTACTGCAGCACCTCATGGTGGTCGGCGGCTGGAACCTGCATCGAGGTCACCGCCATCTCATTGGCAACTTCTGCCAAACTCTTTATCTGATTTCTCGAGTCCAAGGGGGGTGCCTGATGGTTGTCGGTGACCACAAGCGGCAATGCAGGTGCATCGGGCGGCTGTTGCTGCTTGGCGGTCTCAAGACTGTTGGCGAGACCAAACTTGGTTTGGGGCTCCGTCTGGCCAACCCTTAGGGTCTGCTGTTGGTTTTGCTGCTGGTCGAGGCTCTTCTTGATGGCAGTTCTGACTGAGTCGATGGAGTTCATCAGGAGCATGCTTATCACTGCAAAGGTGCCGTAGCTCACGTGGCGCGACTTGCTCATCAGGGCCATTACAACCACCGGAATGAAGGAGACGTAGAGGCCGTAAATGGGCTCCACGCCCGCCAACAGTCCGTAGGCCATGCCTTGCGGAATGTGGAGCACTGCAATGGTGAATCCAGCCACCAGGTCGGCCATCATATCGCCAGGCAGTGAGTAGTGTTTGAAGGAGCCGAAGATGGGAAAGAGCACCCCGAAGGTGGCGCAAATGAGGTGGCAGAAGCACGAGTTGAACAATTGCAACCTCTTTCCACCGCCGCCGCTGTTCTTTCTATAATTTCCACTCATGGTCAGCTGGCCTGTGGAGGAAAAGTTCCGTTTGTTGCCCCCACCACCAAATGGAGGGTCCATTGGCGGGGAGGAGCCGGCACGTGAAGGGTTGTGAGATTTGTTATCGCAACAGCTGGTCGTGGTGTCCAGCTGTTGCTGCGGTGAGCTGATGGCAATTGAGCTTGACAGAAGTGTTGAGCTGCTGCCCGATGCGAAATCGGCAACCAGCTTTTGTTGGTGATGATTGACTCGTGCCATTTTCCCATTACTTGCACTATTATTTCGCAACCTTTGCTCTCCCTCCCCAAGACACTCACTCGAAACTCTGTTGATATCTTTTCCCTCTTCGGCTCTCTCGCTTCGATTACCGTCCGCTTCTTCTCCGCTACTTTTTCCTCTACTATTTCTCCTTCTAGTCTGGTGGCTCCACTGGGATTCAGGCGACGATGATCTGGCTATTGGAGCCACTTCTGGAACACTTGAGCTTGGTGCCGGTGAGACATTGGTCTTGAGTTGACCTTGCTTGCTGCTTGGACTCGGAGAAGAAGTTTGTTTTAATACGTCAAAAGTGTCGCCGCTATTCAATCGCTGCCTGTTGTCGCTGACAAAATCACTGCTGGAATCTTGCAAATCTAAATGTGGCTCCTTATCGTCTTGGCCTATGGACACACGACTAGAACAACAACAACAACAACGAGCGCCTGTCAGAACATTTCTCCTCCTCCTCTGTTCCTCCTTTTTTCCCTCACTTCTCTCTTCTCCCAGTTCCTTTGGATACTCTGCCTCTTCCTCTTGCTGAAACTCTGCCCTCCACTCCGAGGGGTTTTGCTCGATAACTTCTTCTGCCTCTTCTCTCGTTGAGGATAGGCCCAAACCAGTGGGATAGTTTGCAATTAGAAAGCCTGTTGAACTGTTGGACGGGTGGATGTCGTTTGCATGAGTGCTCGACGACAATGAAGACTTGCAAACATCTGTATTCTTTTCTCCCCTATGCCACTCCGCGGCCTTAGAGCAACCGCTCAGGGTGCCTGCGGTGAGCTCGGTCCCGTTTGTGCGGCTGTTTTTCTCATCAAGCTCATGATCATTGCCCGGCTCATGATGATCCTCATCGTGCCCATCATGCTCATCATCATCATCATCATCATCATCATAACCATCGAAGTTTATATTATTATTCTTATTATTATTATTTCCATCAATCCCACAAGAATGAACTCTCGGCAGCTCGCCCAGCGCCCTTCTCGCTCTGTTCCCATTCGACGCCTGGCTTGCCTGGCCAACTGGCGTCTGGCTGGCTCGATGGCGTGTGAGTGGAGGTTGCTGTTGTTGTTGTGGGTCGCCTTTAGTTTGTCTAGTGTCGCCTGGCGGCGAGTTAGACGACGAGCGGCGCTTATCGACAACTTCATCATTGTTGCGGCAGGAATTAGTGTTGGCGCCCGTTGTGATCTCGTTCCCGTTTGGCTTGCTCGAGGCTGTTGCTCGTGGCGAGTCCGCTGCACCATGTTTGCCCTCGTCCATTGCACGCCTCTGCCTGCAAGCCGGCCCAACACCATGACAATCCTTCGTGGCCCTTCGTGCCCTCTGCTGCAACCGACAACCAGACACAGGTGTCCACACTAGCTCGCCACGCTGGGCCCTCGGCGCGTGATCGCCACCCTCAACCCTTAGCTCAGCCGGCGACTCTTCCACAATGGAACGCGGCTCGTTGCTGTTGCCGTTCATTGAATTCGAAATGATCCTCTGGCTGCCCTTCAGCGTGTCCAATCTGGACCATTTCTCTCTACTCAGACGCTGTCTCTTATGCCAGATCAAATCCCTCGCCTGAGAGTGTCTGTTGTTGAAGTTGTTTCCATCGAGTTTTCCTCCATTTGCCGCTGCCACCACTTCAATGTGGGACACAAACAATTGCCCACTGGCGCCCAACGGCAGCCTTTGCCTGGCCGCCACTGTATCAACGCGCTCGCCAAGCGGCCTGGGAACTTTCCCCTGGCCGCCCGGCCACCCAATGGTGTCGCCCGATGACGTATTTCCAGTGCAAACAACAGTGTGCTCCTTGTTTTCGGCGCCCAATTGTTTCGCCAATCCGCTGGAGGTGAGTCTCTTCGAAGGCCTCGTTTTGGCGCCACTTGTTGAGCTCATGCCGCTTCTCGTGCCCGTCGGACTCGCCAACTCGTGCAACTGTTCAGCTTTATCGCCCGCCTGCTCGAGGCTGCTCGAGACTGGGCACAATGGGCCGCAAAAACGGGCCGACTTTTTGCAATGCTCCTCGGCGGAAATTGTCGATTTGCTTTGCTGCAGTGGAACTAGACGCTTGCTTGCGAGCTCGACCGGCAACAAATCTTCAGCTTTAGGAGATGCAAGCTTGGATGTTCTTTCGGGTTCGAATTCCTTGCCTAAAGTTGGCAATTTGCAATTATCTCTCAATCCGGTCGCAGCACTCTGGGAGTCGCCCGCTCGCTCAACCTGAGCAACGAGGGACCCCACCGACTGGGCGCGCCCGCTGCTCCATTTGTCTTCCTCTAGCTTGTCGTCGGCTTCCAATTTCACTGACGACTGCAATCTCACACTCGAATTCTGCTCGCTCGACTCCAGATAAACTATCCTGCTCGACGAGTTTTGGCCCATCTTTCTGCTCACTCAAAATCAAATCCGGCGAGTCCTTTTTCCGCTTTCATCTCTGTGCTCACTCCAGCTTGGCATTTATAATGTTGCGGCCTGATTTTCGATTGGTGAAATTCAGAGATAAAAAATCCACGTGTTGAGTTAGATGTCACCTAGGGCAGAAATCGAACCGTTTGGTTGAACGAAGCAAACGGTGAAAAGGTGAACCGAATCGAAGAGTCCATAATTCAAACTCAGAAAGCTCGCCTGTTTCCTCAAATGAGCAACCGAAATGCTCAACGAACAGCCAATGAGCAGACGTAGACATGCTGAGGTTGCATAAATTGTGACAAATTGCTCGTTGTGCAACTTCAAAAAGCCGGAAAGCTCAATTCAAACCCACTCCACTGACCATGACTCACCTTGTTTGCAACTCCATGGCTCCCTCCAAGCTAACGTCTGTTCAGCTAGGGCCAACCGTCCATTGCTTCAGGTCATAAAATGAGCTAAACACAAAAGCTGGATTGCCTTTCACCTAATTCATTCTGGATACTTTGCCGGCCTTCCAACAATCCGAGCTCGTGTTTCCTTGGTGATGATTTTCTCCAGCCTTTAGCCTTGGCCCCTCTGTTTTTATCGCCAATTTGGCCAATCGTTTTTTGTTGTTCAATCGTTGAGGCTGGAAAATTGGTTTCGGCCTTGGAAGGAGTCAAGAAAATGGGCTTGCAGCCAAACGCTGCTGTCTCAATGGAGGCACTTTCCAATTCCGACAGAGAGGTGCTCTAATCTGGTTTGCTTGTTCTTCCATGAGTCTCAACAACAACAAGAGACAGCTAATAACTAGAGCCATAATTTACGATGACGTCCAACACGTTCGATAGGCTGGCTGGCGAGACATAGAGACAAGGCACCGAGGTGGGCGGGCATGGAGAAGGGTAAAAGGGACAAAGGTAAACAAACGGCGGGCCCTTAGCGCTGGCGCGAGGTGCACGCAGAACACAGTGCAGGACATAGTGTGTTTGCTGGGCCGCACAGCTGACTGGAGGCGCGCTTGCATGTTTGGGCCGCAGCGAGTTTGCTCGCCATTCCGCCGGAGTATGTTATCCCTTTTCGAGTGCCGAGCGGGCCACAATTGGCCCATTGTGTTGTGATGGAGCGAGAATGGAGCGAGAATAGAGCGAGAATGGAGCAATCTCACTCGTTCAATGAGAGGGCCTACATGAAGCGCTCAACACTACATGAAACAACGAGAGAACAAGCGGCGGAAGTGGCGCGAGGGCGACGAGTTGCAGTATGAAATGAAATGGAGAGGCTTTGGGCCGGATTTAGCGGCTCCTTCTTGCTCGCTTGAGGGGGCACGGCTGGCGCTTGATTGAAAAGTTCACGTGCCAAAAGACACTTGCCTTCTGTCGCCGATTGCCGCCAGCACAGTGTGGCCGCCGCCATGGCGCACTCCTGCCAGCTGGTAGGCCAACATTTGCCCCTCAGAGCTGAAGATTGCCCGGCTGAATAGTTGCAATCCCTCGGGCTCAGCGAGCTAGTCGCCAGAGACTGGGAGAAAGAGGGCGAGCGGCTCTTCGCTCTGAGGGGTGACCTAAGGGCGCACTGACGGATTGGCGGCCCGCTTGGGGCCCAATTGGGGGTAGCGAAAATTCCTCGAAAATTCACTTGGCCCGCTCTTTGTTTGTTCGCTCACTCGCTTCCTCCTCTAGCAAATTGTTTCCAAACTGGGGCCCTCCTGCTCGTTTGTTTCCCATGTCCAGAGTGGAGCCAGTTTGCGGGCTGGGCGCCCAGCAGGCAGCTCGGGGCGGCCAGTTGGCGCCGACTAGGCGCAAGTGGCGCCGAGTTGGCGGCCGGCCCACTCTCGTCATATGGGAATTTAAATTTCAATTTGCAGTGGCGCCCAAAAGGCCAACGGGCCGGTTGAATAATGCAAACGGCGCCAGTCTAGAGCTTACTGTTAGGGCTGAGCTCTGACTTGCGGACTTGCAGCAAAAGTGCACGAGCGGCGAGGGGCGCCAGTGGGCACCCTAAGCCCTGGTCTGGGCTGACTGCCACTGGCGCTCTTTGGCGTGCTTTGTACATAGGGCGGCCTGTGCGCTAACTGGCGCGCGTTCATGAGCTCGTGGGGAGTGCGTGTTTTTGTTTGTCTCATTGCAAATTGGGGCACCTTTTGTTTGGGCCTCAAACGGGGCCCGATGTTTGAACGGGCGCTAGTTGTCGGCAAATTTGCCGCCTCGCACCCACTTCCACTGCGTGTTTATGCACTGCCGCCGGCGAACGGTGATCAGCTCGAGCTTGCCACCCCGAGCTGATCGATTGATTGCCCGCCTCTAATGAGTGATCGGATGGAGACACTGGGCGGCTTGGGGGGCGCCAGAAGTGCCCTCAACGCACAATAGCGCCACTCAGTGGCCCCTCGGCGTCTTGGCGGGGGGCGGACTTTATTCGAGCACTGCCCGTGGCGACACGGAAGTCGACACATTATTCATTTGGCCACCCGGGCGCAGTCGTGATGGCCCTTCTTTGGCCAGTGGCCAGAGGCCAGGTAATCGAATTGGCCCAATCGAGTGACACTCTTCGGCCGCCTGGCCAGTGGCCTCGCACTGTGCCAGTCGCACAGCCGCACGGCCCGAGGCTAAGGAGCGGCACGGGCGCCAGTTGGCCGCGCAAACAATGGCCCTGCGGGCGCTCCTTAGGCCGTCCACTTCCGCGGCCACTTCCAGCTCCTCGAGAGGTCCAACTGGCGCCCAAGGAGGTCATTACAATAATTGCGCGCCGCCTCTCACATTTCGAGCCGCATTTCCAGCCGCCACTCCACTCGTCCATGGCGGCTGATTATCCGAGGGCACGACATTAGGCTGCGAGAAATGGCACTCTGGTCTGTCCCGCCGCGACGGCCTTAGGACAGGAGCCAAGTGGAAATTTCGCCGCCGCCACCCACAAGCCAAGGCGACAAACAAACGATAAGCGACCGTCCAGGAGTTCAAGTGGCCGTCCAGTTGGGCCAGCGATGATAATAGCAATAATAAAAACAATGTAATATTCAGCCTCCAAACGAGAGCTCTAAATTTGGGCCGTGGGCTGAAATTCTGCTCAGCTGCAGCAGACTTCAAGACACCCTAAGCTCTGGCAACTCTTGCCAGCACGGCTGCTTAGCTGGTCGTCGCCAACGAGCGGCGAGCGAGCGAGAAAAATGGGCCCCAAATCGATTTCCGGCGCCCCACTGCAGAGGCTGGCCGCAATCTGGGCGACTTCTCGGCCGCCGTCGACTAGCTCGACCAACGGCCACCAGCTCGACCGCTCGGCCAGTCGACGGGTGGTCTCGGCGGCCTAAATGGAGATGTCTATCTGTGTGGCCGTTGGAGGGAGTGGCCGCTGGAAGGAGCTGCTAATACTAGTCGCCCGCAACAGCGGCGCCCATTTGCACCTAAGCTCCCGGGGCGGCCAAGTCGGGCCGCCACCAGCAAGCAGGGAGCCACTTGGGCAGTCCACCAGGCTGGCAGCACAGCGGCACGCCGGCCACACTTTGGCGCGCCGGAAAAGATGAGCCTAATTAATGTTTGTGGGCCGGGACGTCTCTCGCCGCGGGAGACTCTCTGCCCGCCCATTGTGTGGCCCCCGTTGGTGTGCGGCCGTGATAGTCTTGGGCGCCAACTCTACTCTCTTTGTCGCCCCGGAGGACTGGCCACCGAGGGGCGCTCGGCGGCGCCTCCAAGATGCTCGCCGCCCGAGCCCAAGGCGCCCCAGAATGAAGTGAGCCAATTTGTTTGGCCGCGAGAGCAGAGCGCGCACTGTAACGTGCAGGCCGCCCCCGAGCAGTGCACTGCAATGGCACTGCACTCTGTCTAGCACACTGAGTGTAGTGCCAGAACGGCACCCAAATGCAGGCCACGACGACCAGCGGCGGGTACAAATTGTATGTTTGCTCTCGCCCGTTTGCGCCGCCCGACACTCGATGCTGGCCAGAAAACAGCCACTAGACGCTAGCCACTAGACACTGGAGCTAGTCCCTCGGCCGCACTGGAGCCCCAGGAGTCCGCGTGCAGCCGAGTGGCTGTTTGCGGCCCGCCGGACATTTGGCCTTCGCCCAAAGCTCGCCGAGCTGCACGTGTTTTGGGTGGCAATCGAGCGAGACCGAAGGCGAGGGGAAGCCTTTTCGTGCCTTTTGGTGGTGCAGGCGCCCACTTCTTCTGAACTCACTTCCTCTGGGCTCTCTTCTTCGTGCTCCTCTCGCTCAATTTCTCTTCCCCTCGGCGGGCCAATATTTCTTCCGCCGCGAGCTGGCGGCGTCCAATTTTTTCAATTGCAGTTGGATGCTCGAGATTGCGCCCCACGCGCCGCCCACGATTGGCCCCAACGAGCGGCCAATGTTTATTTCAATCTTTCCCGCGTCACACTGATTTATGGCCAAATCAATGGATGCTCATCGAGCAAGTACCCAATGGCGTCCAATCGGCGGATTTCTTCTCGGCCTCGCCTCGCGAGCTGCCTGCAACCTTCCCACCGGGCCTCATCGCCAGCCACTTGGAGTCATTGCTCCCGAGGGGCCACACAATGGAAGAATGGGACCAGAAAGCGGCCCAGTTCCGGCCCGTCGAGTCCACCGAGGCCTCCCCTTTGGGGCCTCACCAAATTCAATTAGAAAAAGTTTCAAATTCTCTGGAAAATGCAGACCAAACCGACAACAAGCTCCGGTCTGGCTCGCCAGAAGCCTTGTTTAACTCAATTAAGGGGAGCCCTTTTGGGTGCTGGTAGACTGGAAAGGGAAAGTTTTACGGCGAAATGACAATGAGAAGTTGGCGTGCGTCTGTCACTCCCTTTGGGCTGTCTGCATGAGCACAACTTTGGCGACACGCGCCAGTCCTAAGGGAGCGCCGCACCAGCACGCAGAGGAGTCTGCGCGCCGCCTGCAAGCTGGGCCCAAAACTGCAGCCAACACAAGCAAACAATTGTGCTAAAAACACCCACTTTGTGGCCGCCGCTCCTCAGCACTGGGCCGCCCCCATTTGTACAACATCACTCCCAATTCGGGCGGCTCCAATTTCCGCCCCCGACTGGCCTCTTGCTCGAGCTGGCCTCTTGCTCTGCCTCTTAGGGCCCCTTGGCCAACTGGCGCCCTCGCCGCACTCGCCCACTAATGGATCTCGGGCGCCGGCAGAGAGGCGCCGGCGAGTTGTGATTGCGGCTGGCTGGCTGGCTGGGTGCTGCCATTGGCCAGTGGCCAGCTCCGAGGGGCGCAACTTTTTGGCTGCCTGGCCCAAAACGGTGGCGGGGCTAAAAATTTGCGCCCACCGCGCTGATGCCTATTTGATTGCCTGCGGAGTTGGGGCGCCGCTGGTGTTCACCTTGCTTCATTTGGGCCCCCCTTTGGACCGCCCACTTGGCAGCTCGGACAACAAAAAGCGGCCCCCAAATGGCAAACGTAAACAGGCGGACGATGGAAGGCGGACGCGCATCTGGCGCCACTGAGCGCCCACTTGTGGGCCCCATTTTCCTCCACATTTGGCCGGCCCGATTTGCTCGCCGCCAAAGCATCGCGATCCGATTCAAACTCTGGGAGATAGTTTTCCTGCGGGCCAGGTCTTGCTGCTTGCCCACTCGCGGCAGGAATTTCACTCTCGAGCTCACGAGCTTGCCTTCAGCCGGGGGGGGGGCGCAAGTTTTATTTCACCAGAACACGGGCACACAAATCGAGTCTATTAGGCGGCCGTCTGCTCGCATTTCACTGTGCTCCTCCGCCTCTACGAGCGTGTGTTCGTCTCTGTGTGTGTGTGTGCTCCATTTAATGATTGATAACTAATGCCCCGCAAGACCGGCCGCCATTTGCTGGCAATTTCCAGAGACCGGCGAGAGTGTTTGGGAAATTCTGGCCATGGACTAGGCGAGGCGGCGCGCAGGGGCGCCTATGGGCGCGAGGGGTGGCCGTGCATTGGCCAGCGTGTGCACTACGCGCAGTGCAGTGGGCGCTGTGCACGCGGCGCTGATATTTCCATACAGAAGCGCCATGCGAGCGCAATGGAGGCAATCTGCACTAAGGGAACACTGTGTTTGGGTGTTTATTTTGGCCGCCGCCAACGCGCCGCCCAAAACGCCCGATCACTGATATCCATCTGTCTGCATGTGTCTAGTTTCCTAGCCGGCCCTTTGCACAAAGAAACCAGAGCAGCTCAATTGAGCTGCCAGCCCTCGCTTAGGAGGAGCTCCATTCGGAGGAGCTCCATTCAAAAGAGGGGCACACTAAGGGCTGCAAATTTGGGCCAAATTTCCACCAATTGCGACTGCGCCGCCGCCGTCGCCGCCCGACCGCAGTCTTTGGCGCGACTGGCACACGCTCACTGGGCGGCCCTTAGGAGCAAATGCAACTCCCTGCCAGTGGCTGAACGCGAAATGGAGACCCAGCAATGACAAATAACGAGCGAACGAGATTTTGCCAGTTTTGTCTCACTCAACTGGGGCCGCCTTTTGAGTAATTGTCCCGCAAAGGTAACCAAGAGATAGAGAGTGCAGCCTCCGCGCGAGTCGTGTCAGCTTGTGTCGTGTGTGGACAGACTGACAAGGAGCAGCAAGTTGAGTGCAAGGGGCTGCTTGGAGGAGCGAAAACTGGCGACGAGGAACGAGAAAGAGCTCGGTGATGATTGGAGCGAGAGGGGAAACTTTAATTGAGTGCAATGCGTGGCCCACTAGAGCATAGGGGCGGCCGGCGAGGCTAGGCAAACGAGTGCATGGGAACGGCGCCGGCGCATTGCGGGCACAGAGTTGGCATTCTGGAAGCATTCTAACAGTCGAGAGAGAGCCGGCTCGGCAAGACTGTGGGCGCCGAGGGATTAGCGAGCGAGCGAGCGAGCGAGAAAAAGCTGTAAATCTGTGCCTCTGTGGGCGGGCGTCTTGGAAGAGGGCGGCCCTTGGGAGCGAGTTGTCCGCTTTGCGTGTCCGTCGGCTGGCTGCTGGAGACAAGCTCATATACAACGTGATCAACAAACTGTCTGTTTGACTTTTCGGATTTGGATTTGGATTGAGATTTGTATTGGACTGAGCGGCGGGCGAGCGAGCGAGCAAGAGGGGGCCAGAGAGTGGCCCAAGTGCAGTGGAGACTGCGCGCGAGAGTTGTCGCGCTTTTGGGCGACATTTGAGGGCCAAGCTGGCAGCCTCCAGCCGAGCTCTTAGGGCCCACAAGGGTTCAGAGGAAACGCAACAGTGATTCCAGGCAAGCCATTCAAGAGCATTGTCAGAGAGCTGAAGTGGAATTCCCCCCGCGGTTTTTTATTTTCATTTTGCCGTTTGCTGTTGGCGCGCGCGCCCCAAGAATGCCACTCGCAGGCCAACGAGCGCCGAGCGAGAGGCGAGTTGCCTAAGAGGCGAGCTGCTTGAGAGGCGAGCTGCTTCACAAGCTAGAGAGCAGAGACAGAGCTAGGCGACAATTATTTCGTCTGGTTGTTTTTAATTTTTCAGCAACAGGAAGCAAGCCTGATGGACAAGAAGGCCAAAAGGACTGGCACAAGCAGACGCCCCAAGAGCCCCAGTCTTGCCCATTTGAGAGCCAAGAGTCAAGCAGAGGCGACCAGGTGATGAGCGGCCACTAGTCGAGCGGAGACAGTCACTGTGTTGCATGTGTCAGCCTCTTGGGTGGTGCAAAAGCATCGAGAGAGAGAGTCGTCGAGGAGACAAATTGGAGAAGGTGAGGCGAATTTGTGGAGAAGATTATCTTTGGATTTGGAGATTTAATGCTCGGGCGAGGCGAGAGAAGAATGGAGTTGGGCCTTTGGACTGCGCATTATGAGTCAGCAGTAAGAGTCGACATCTGCAAGAGAACGTCACACTTTCGGGGGCGCCAAGTCAAATTTTATACTCCCTTTTCGCTTTCGGTCAGACAAACTTCGCACTCACTTGACACATCCTCTAGATGCTCGCGCCGATTTGCACTGATTGCGGCCGAGTTTTGATACAATAAGACGTCTCTTTATGCAAACCTTTAGATTTGTCGAGCTCACTTCATCGCTTAGTTCATTTGATGAGTTCGATCAGATATTCCAGACTCTTGAGGAGCAAGATACAAGCAGATATCTATCTACCAAATGTAAGCAATCGAGCATCTCAAGCAAGTGAAGATTTGAGGAAATAGAAAATCTTTCGAGCGGAGATATTTGCGTGCAGCTAGCCTCGTAGACTGAGAGCAGAATGGCCAGCGCTGGAGTGATGCAAAAGCAGCAGCAGCAAGCGCAGCAACAAAGCTCGCTGGCCGTCCTCTCGGCTGGCCAGAACTTCATGCTGAGCCAGAGAGACTTCATGCAAGAGCAGCAAGCGAGCGCCGACCAAGAGCACGAAGAGCAGCTCGAGCGGCAGCAAAAAGGCAGAACGCTGAAGAGCAGATTGCAGCAGGGCGACTTTTACCAGAACGCCAGCACGAGACAGCAAGCGGTGGGCGCCACTGTCTCGGGGCAGCAGAGCGGCGGCAGTGGCGACCAAGTGGCGCGTGCTGGCTCGCTCGACGACCAAAAGACCAGTCCAACTGATAAGGAGCCTCTGGCGGACAGTGAGCCGGAGGCGGGCGGTCAGCGGTCAGCCGTGGGCGCCACTGGCCAGGAGGAGGCGCGCCCAGAGACTAGCCTGGAGGGGGGCGAGCCGCGCGAGCCCGGCAAGCATCATGTGGGCCCAGTGATGGGGATTTTCTTCAAAGTTTGGTCGCTCGTCAAAGGTGAGTAGAGGGCAGCTACCTTAGTTGGCCTTAGTTGAGTTTTGTGAGATCAAAGGCAGTCTCCAATCTCCGATTTTTGGAGAAATTGGAAATTTTTCTTTGGAGAAGAAAACTTCTCAGACGGAAACTCTTCAAACGAAAACAGCTTTACAGACAAAACTAACTCTTGACCGCCATCGACGAATCTCTCCAACACCTAATCTCTGGGTGCCACCTAATCTCTGTTCGTCGAACACAGTCACCAAGCGCCACCAGAAGATGCGCCGGCAGAACAGCGAGGACGCCAGCCAGTTCCGCTACATTTCCGGCGACCAATTCCAGAGCACGGCCGCCGGCAGTCCGTCAAGCGTCACGGGCGTGTCGTGGGCGAGCAGGCCGGCCCACGAGGCCAGTTGTCCGCCAGCAAAGCCGAGCGGCAACCAAAACGGCGCTCTCAGACTCGAGCTGGCCGGCGCCGACCACAAGGAGTGTTTCCGGCGCGCCGGAAGTCAACCGGCGCCCAGCCAGCGGGGAGGCGGCGAGTTTGGTTCGAGCGGTGGCGCGCTGGCGGGGCCAGGCAACTGGCGGCGGGGCCAACTGTGTGTGACTCCGCCGGCGCTGCTGGGCGGCCTCGCGGGCGCCCAGCAGTGCGGCCGACCCTTAGCCGCCGCCACGCCCACAAACACAAGCTCCTCCAGCGGGGTGAGCAGTGGCAGCGTGAACAACTGCACCACCACCACCACGAGCAACACCATCGAGCAACCGGAAGCGGGCCAGCTCGCCACCGGCGACTTGGAAACGTCCTGGTCGCGCCGCCGGCGCCAGCACCACTTGGCGGGCCTGGCGGTGAGACAGGCGGCCTTGCAGCAGGAGCGGGCGGCCGCAGAGGCGCCCCAGAGGCAGGAGATGGGCCGCCGCGAGTCGCTGACCAGGCTGGGCCGCCGGCTCTCCAGGGAGACGCCGCCCGAGGGCTTGGCTCGCGGCCAGGCCGAGCGCCAAGACCCCGACGACAGCGAGGACCCCAACGAGATCTACTCGACGCCCAACGACTCCATCCAGTCGGTGTCCATCTGCGCGGGTGGCTCTCGAGTGGGCGGTACTGCTCTTGGTGGAGAAGCACTCGACGAGCGCTTGAGCCAGCAACAGGGAGCGGCGGGCCAGCGCGCCTCGGCGCCCCACTTCCTGCCGCCCATCGTCAAGTCCTTCTCCACGAACAACTTCGCGCTGGTCGCCCAGCGGCTGGCGGGCGCCCCCACCTGCAGGAAGAAGGCGTCCGGCTGGCGGAAGGAAGTTGCCGGCGAGGAGCCGGCCGCCACGCACGCGGACCAGCGGGAGGCGCTCGCACGGAGGGGCGCCCCCGGCAGGGACCTGGCGCGCCAGAAGCGCCACTCGGACTCGCGCTTCTTCATCTCCAGCTCCTCGTCCAGCGAGGACTCGCAGCCAACGTCGCAGAACTCCAACTCCACCAATTCGGCCGCCCAAAATGGCGCCACCGAGCAACAGGAAAACACCCAAGCGGGCTCGCCCAAGACCCGTCCGGACGCCTGTGATCCCCTGCACATTCCCGTCGAGCTTGGCCTCCACCAACACCCCAGACGAGCGCCTCCGAGCGCCACCGGAGGGCGGCCCAACTCGCTGCTCATTCTGGCCCCGCCGGAAGTGCAGGCCAACGGCAACCTGCTGGTGGGCTCGCCCTTTGGCTCCGCAGGTCCCGATCCAGTGGTGGCGGCGGTGTCGCCGCAGCAGCGGTCTGGCGCGGCGCTCGACTCCTCGGGCCGCTCGTGTCGCCTCGTCAACGGTCAGCACGTCCACTCGCCGGCCGCCCACCAGCTGGGCCGTCTGGGCGCCGAGCTCGCTTCCGCCCGCATGGCTCCCTTCAAGAAGTCGCCCTCGCTCTTCGAAATGGGCGCCCAAAATCGGCCCTCTGCCGAGGCCCAAGATCAGGCCGCCCTCGTTGCCCGGCGGCCCATGAGCACCAGATTCAGCAGCAGATATCCCAGCGGAAGAGGCGTGGCCGCCAGATTGCCCCTCTCGATGGAGGAGGAGGGCGTCTTGCCAGCGAACAGACACCAGTGGCTTGGCGGGGCCGCAGTCTGTCCTCACGCAGCGGGCCTTCAGCAAGCTTCGGACAGACTCAACTCGAGGCTCACAGCCAACCAGGCGGCCGCTGGTTTCCAGCTGAACAACAATCACCAGCAATACGCTGGCCACAATCAATCGAAAGTTAACGGTGGTCAGCCAGATTTGGGCCACACCAAACACCAAGACACTCCCTTCAAGTGTCTCGTTCCAAACTCGGTCAGTTTGCACGATTGCAATCTGAACAATTATCCAAATGGTTTCGAACAAGGCCCAATGCTGAAAAGCGTTCACCACGAGACCTTGTTGGAGAGTGATTGCATCAGTGGAGCAGAAGAGAACAGAGATGAACCAGAAGAGGACGAGGCTCAACTAGGTCGGCCCTCAACTGAGGAGCAAATTTATCCAGAGTACAAGCTTGCAAAGATGCTGCTCAAATTTAGCTCAGATCCAGAGCACAAGGACGAGCTTGGCAACACTGCCTTGATGCAGTGCGCTTTGAGCGACAATTTGGGCGCCCTTAAGTGTCTCGTTGAGCATGGAGCTGATGTGAATGCTGTCAATGAGGCGCAAGATGGTTGCCTCGATTTGTTGTGTGCCAAACAACCGAATGAGATAAGATTGGAAATGTTTAGATACTTGCTCGACAACAAGGTCGACTTGGATCGAGTTAGGGCCAAAGATGGAAGCAGACTGCTGGATCGTGTCATTGGACAGCATAAACCCCCGCAAGTGGATAAAATCCCCTACATTGATCATCTGCTTCACAATGGGGCCAAGCTTAGCTCGGCCACCTGGCTGGCAGCCCATGGAAAGTATGACGTACTTTTCAGATTGCTCAGGAAACTCTGCCAGGATGGTTACTATCTCTACAAGCAGAACTCGATTGAGGCAGCTGTCTACAGATTTGAATACGGACTCAAGAGGATTGATGAATTGGAGGAACAGATGATTTCGATGATCCTGACCGAATCCTCCAACGCCTACTATCAGCCGGGTCTGGCCGGGAAGACTTTCACCAATGGTACCAATCGTCTGGTGGATCTCAAGGAATCCAATGGAGGTCAATACAATTTCTACAAGAACCACTTCGACCACCAGGCCATGGCTAAGGCCGCACAAGAGATCAAATACCAGATATATCTCGGCTTGTCTAGATGCGAGAGAAAGAGGAGAGTAAGCATTCCTGATGGATTTCAATTTGGAAAAGTTGATCCGATAGGAAATGTAATATGACTAACAACATCGATCCAAATTCCGCATTCAACTTATTCAGTCCTTTGAACAGTTTAAAATCTATGACTTTACTGAGGGAGGACGGGATCGATCCTGGATCCCGGACCTGATGTGGTCCCAGTCGTGGCGTTAGAGCTAGATGGTTTGTTTTCCTGCTTATTCATCAATGCCATACGCTGACGATGGGCTTCACTGGAGAACTTTTTGGGTATCGGCTTGCTTTCTCCGAAACCAGGTACCCAGATTTTGTATTTCCTTTCCAGATATAATCTTACATCATCTACCTCCAGGGATGTTGAATTTCTGTGCTTCGCAATGGCACAAGCTGATGAGACAACAACCTCAATAAATTCATCTGCAATATCTAATAGGACTTCCTCAACATCCTCGTCCAACTGTTCATTTGGGTCCACTTCGTTAACGAGATCCTGCAATCTCCTTGGCTCGATGGGCTGGGACATTTTGTCTGGTGAAGCTACAGTTCGTCGTGGTGAGTTTCGTCTAATTTGCATCACTGCGCGCTTTCGTATCTCGGTGCGCAACACGTTTTCGGTGCATCAGATGCACTGCATCTTAGGCTGACGCTAGTAGCTTTTGACAGGTCGACTCACAAGGAAACATTGGTCATCGGTGACACGCTGTCCTGACTAAACCTATTATTACCTTTTATTCCTTTCGTATCAACTGCCCGAACAATATTGAATTTGGGCATGCTTGCTCCCGTTTCTTTATATGTTCCCTGCCACGCCCCTTGTCTCACGCCGCCTGGCGTGAGACGCTACAGCACACACCAACCTCTTCCTTCCCGGATAAGGTGCTGAAACTGGGGCTTGATATTCCACTCCCTGTTTCCCCTGTTGCCGCCAGTTCCTGGTCAGTTTGCGTGGCTTCGCTCCTCATACGGCCTAGCTGACCTCCTCCAACTGTCTCTAGAGCCGACCCAGGACATCGTTGGTCTTCGTTGGGTCGTACCTCGACTGTTCGCTGCTCTCCTCCAAGGGCTGCCGTGTCCTGCAATTCGGTTTCAGTCTCCGGGATGCCGCCTGTACCCCTGTCCGCGAACCTCACTCGGTCCTCAGGATCTAGTAGGGTCAGCCCCGGCAGTCTAGTCGCATCGTTAATTTCTATCGACCCCAGGTAAGATCGTATATCTTTGAAAGGCACCCTTCTGCACCTCAGTATTTCAGAGTCTAGTATTTCGATCGCCATAGCTTTTCCTTCATGCTCTAATAATCGCACTACGCAGTGTGGACCCGTCTATTTCGGCCACAGCTTGCTCGATTCCGCTCGAGCCATCTGGTGAACTCGTGTCAATATCAGATCGAGCGGCTTCACTCCGCTCGCCGATCGTCCCCTATCATATCGCCTCGCCATCTCTAGACGGGCTTCCTCGTCATTCTCCTTTGCGTGCTTATTGACCTCATCATGTGGATCAAGCTCAACTGTGACCTCCGGCTCTCCTATATTTAGAGGCGAACGAACTTGGCGCCCGAATAGGATCGCGTAGGGGCTGAAGCGGGTTGATCCGTTTTCGATGAGATTGTAGGCCAATGTAGCCCATGGTAGGAGGGTATCCCAATTGAATTGACAGTTTCTCGCATGATTCCGCAGTAGCTTTACCAAGGTAGCGTTAAAACGCTCGTCCATACCGTTAGCTTGCGGGTTATACTCGCAAGTTGTGGAGTGACGGACACCTAGTTCTCTCAAGAACTGTTGGAACTTTTCGCTAGTAAAGTGCGCCCCGTTGTCGGTGACGATGTTCTCCGGTGGACCGTGGGTATGTAAGACCCTTTTCTTGATGAACTTGATGACCTCTTCCGTTGTTGCGTTTTTGACCGCGCTGGTGTAACCATACCTCGAGAACGCATCGATCATAGTGAGTACATAACGATTTCCTCTGATCGTTGCATTAATCGGCCCCACTATATCCAAGTGTATCCGCTCGCATAATGCCGACGTCCTGATTGAGTGCAGCAGCCCCGTTTTGCTCGGTCTGGCGTTCTTCATTTGCTGGCAGGTTGAGCAAGTTTTGACGCAGCTCTCGATGTCTCTAGTCATTCCCTCCCAGTAGAACCATGATAACTTTTTTCGGGTGCCCTTGATTCCTTGGTGTGCCCCATAAATCGGGTCTTTGTGTGCCAGCTCGAGCAGCGTCTGCTTCTGTTCGCTCGGGACCACCATCCTCAGGCATAAACCATCATCGTACCATAACTTCCCTTCTCTCATCGTATACCTACCCCTCGGAATGCCCTGACGGATGTCGCTGATGATCTTATCCAGGTGCTCGTCGCCTGTCTGGTTCGTCTCCCCAGCTACATCTATCAAACCGCACGCCATCGTGTTGCGCCTCAGCTCCTCCTTGACGGCCGCATCCGCTAACTCATTTTGTCTATGGCCGTTGTGCCCCCGTATGTGGATCGCGGCAACTTCCATGCCTTCTCTCATCTGGTCCAGCCGTTCATAGGCCGCTCTGTTTTGGACCTCTCGACCCCCGGAATCTCGCCACCCATTACGCTTCCATAGTTCTAGCCACTTGTTTAGAGCCCCGACGACGTATTTGCTGTCCGAAACTATCACTATTTTGCTCATCCCTGCTTCTTTCGCGATTCGACATGCCTGTATGACGGCCTCGACCTCCGCTTTCTGGTTCGATGCGAGTGTGGCATGAATCCCGCTTGGTTAAGTTCCGGGTTCTTGTCGGCGATTACGGCCCACGCGGCCTTACAACCTTCCGTGCCATTGCCCATGCAGGCGCCGTCCGTGAAGAATACCCCCTGTGGCGTGTCCATTATCTGACATAGTCGTGCCTCGACGTTTCTTTCCACCTCTATCTGGAATGGGATATCTGGGGCCAGTCTGACCAATATTCTCATCGCCCTTTCCGGCATATCCTTGAGTCTAAGCAGCCGGGCCAAACCTTCGCATCTCGTTCTAACGGTCACTGGTCACCTCAGTATCGGGCCGAATTTCTCGAACGCCCTCACCAGCCCGAGAAGCTCTTTCCCTACCTGTGTATAGTTAGCTTGGGAGGTTAGTATAGCCGCACTGGTGCGCATTATCAACTAGTTGTCAACCGTTAGACAGCAGGCCTCAACTGATTCTACAAGGGCCCCTATCTCTACTACTTTTGGGGTGTCCGACCTCGGTAGTTGCTGCCCTTGCGCCGTCTTCAGGTCCTCAAGCATCTCTTTGATGGCGGAGCAGCACTCCTCAGACCACGTAAACGGTTCCATTTTTATGGCTCTCCTGATTTCCGCCGTTCGTTCCGTAAACCTTTGTAGAAATCGCGCATAATAATTGAGAAACTAATATCGCCTGAGCATCTTTCTTGTTTTTCACGGTGTCCTGTTCCCAGCGGTCACATTTGTCTCCAATCGGTGCCACTGTGCTCCCCTTTATTAGGTATCCTAGGAACTGAACCTCCTCCTTCATGAATTGGCATTTAGAGAGTTTGAGTTTAACATTCTTTTCATCTAAGTGCTTCGCACTTATTTAGCACCCAAGCCAAGTTTTCCAGTGTTTCTTGCTTCGTCCGCCCGTAGACTAATATATCGTCAATATAAACGACGCATCTCTTGTAAAGTCCTTGCTGGAAAATTTCGTTCATGGTTCTCTGGTAAGTTGCTGGAGCGTTAGTGAATCCAAATGGGCATCTACGGAATTGAAACATCCCCTTTGGTGTAATGAATGCCATTTTTGGCCTGTCATGTTCTGCCACAGGAATCTGCCAAAACTCCTCCGTGCAATCCAATGCACAGTAATATTTTGCATCTGAGAGGTGAGCCAGAATGTCGGCTATTTGTGGCATCGGATAATGATCTTTCACTGAGTTCGCGTTCAATGGTATATAGTCTATCACCAGGCGCTTGGTACAATTCTTCTTCGGTACCAAGTGGCAGTTCGCTGAGTACGGTCCGCACGCCTTTTCGATCACGCCTCTCATCAGCATAGATTCGACTTGCTCGCTTATCGCTTCGGTGTCCTCCGGTGACTGTCGCCGCAGCCGCGCCTTAGGTATCTCTCTTTCCGTGAGCCTGATCCTCATCGGTTCCGTTTAAATTGTCCCCTCGGCTGTCTCTGCGAAAACATCTCTGTATCTATCTAGTAAGCGCGCCAGGCCGAGCCTTTCTGGTTTCTCTACTGTTCCCTGCGTTGCGAAGCAGCATTTCATCAATCCCTCTGTATCCTCATGTCCTATTTCGACGCCGTTGACCATTGCCACTAGTCTCTCACCGACAGGTTTAATATTGATGCCTAGTTTCTTTATAGGCTCAGTCCCGAACAGCACGTCATATCCAAGAATTGTCCTAGACCTGTTGATAACAATGAATCTGTTCTTGCTGGTCCTCTCGTTGCATGCCTCCAGTCTCATCTCCGCCTCTAGTGTGAGGGTTGCATCTAATTTCCCGTTGTCTGCCACTCTTGTTCTCAGCTGTGTTGGAATTAGTCCTTCTCTCCTCAAGCTCGCCGCCTCTCCCTGTTCTGGTAGGAACGAAGCCGATGCTCCCGTATCGATCACTGCATTCGCTGAGCATCCATTTATCTTCACCCGGGCTATTATCAAGCCAGACCTGCTATCGCGGCATATCAAGTTGTGAAGGAGGGCGGCCCTGCCGCTCGGCACCCCCTTCACTCTTTTAAATCAGCTGCCGGGTCGAGTGGGCAATGGCGCCTGAAATGAAACCCCTCACAGAGCCAGTAACTGCCGTTAAGCCGCCCATACCTTTCTTGGTAAATTCTTTTCAGTTCTCCCACCCTGGTTTCGGGTTCTTTATCCTTGTCACCTGGCTCTTTCTCTGCTCTCCAGTCCTTAGCCCATCGCTTTGCAGGGTTGTAGTCTCTCTCCTCAGGCCTCCTCTGCCTACCATAATGTATTGCTGCCAGTGTCTCTTTACTGGATTCGGCCTGTTGCCTGCTGACTGTAGCTATTATCGTCTTCATCTCGTAGATGGGCCCTTTAACCGCGGCTCTTACCATCTGGTTTACTGCCGTGAGTAGATCCTTGGCCTGTTCCCGGGAACCGTGCTCTTCTCTAGTTGATCAATGAGTGTCCTGAAATCTTCGAATTGGGTTATCTTCCTCCATGAGCCAGAAATTTGCGTAAGTTTTCGAGTCATTTCGGCTCCCAGGTTGAGACTTACATCGCTAATAAGGTCGGCCTCACTGTTCTTCGGGTACACCTTCCTATACAAATTTTCGTACCTATCTATATATCCCAGTAGCGTTGCTTGTGTTGAATCAAATCTCATTTTCCCGAGCTCCGCTCGATTGTTGATAGCCATATCCACCTGTGCAAATCTCTCCCTGAGCCCTTCTTTCACAGTCTTCCAGTTTCCGGCGTCCATCTGCTGTTTCAAGTACTTTTTGGCGTAGATTCCGGCATCTCTTGTCAGTGCTCTTTTCATTGCCTTGCACTTTTGCTCCGCTGTCAATGTGGCGGTTGCCCTCCCAAATTCTTTTAGGAAGTCCTCTACATCTTCTGATGGTCTCGCGCTATACTCAGGAATGTTCGAGAGATTTAAATTGAATAGCATTGCTTCTTGTAGGCGGCTGAATGCCTCATCTGCCATTTTGTTGGTCTATGTAGGAGCGACTCTCCTGCTGTGTCTAGACATTTGGTTATGGAAACCCTAGACCACAGGAAATATCCCAGACGCTCCTAATTGTATATGATCTAGGGTTTTACCCTGAGACTGAATCCCAAG
>Ga0058701_10000199_pt1 | contig 49616 bp, 21 predicted proteins | sample AgamicOrMae_FD_97039 | JGI IMG/M metagenome (GOLD analysis project Ga0058701, IMG submission 97039) | Agave microbial communities from Guanajuato, Mexico - Or.Ma.e | ecosystem: Host-associated > Plants > Phyllosphere > Phylloplane/Leaf | place: Guanajuato, Mexico | collected 2012-06-04
GACGGCCAGCCGCGAGTCCTCGTCGGCCGCGTAATCGTAATCACAATCGAACAGGATCGGCTTGGCCAGCGCCGGTCCAATGGTGTTTGAGCTAGTCCCTGGGAGTTGCTCGTAATTGTTGGCACTATTTATCGTTGGCAGATTTGTTGGCACGAAGGTTGGCACGTAAAAGTTTGTTATCCTAAGGGCTGCTCGTTGGTGTTTGGGGGAAAAAATTTGTTTTCCAATTTTTGCATTTTTTCCATTTTTTTCCAATTTTTTTCCATTTTTTCACGGTTTTTCATAATTTGAACGGAGAAATCGGTTAGTCTCGGCCCTTAGCTCGACCACATTTCCTTCCTTTCACTCTTTGCCGTCAAACTGGCGTCCCAAACGCGGCAGAGGCCGCACATTCCGGCGCCTTGGCAGAGACGCCTCGCCAAAGACACCTCGGCAGCTCGGCAAGCACTTCCAGCGCAGGAAGTCGCCCGCACCTTCGAGCTGGCGACTGGCCGTCAAATTGGGCCCGGCGGCGAACTTTCCGTTCGGAAAGCCCGTCAACGAGCCGCCACAAAGGCCCCAGAGGCGCCCGAACGGCACAACAATGGCGCAGCTCCATCACTGGGCGGAAGTTGGCGCGCGTTCCAGAGCTCATTTGTTGTGCGGCGAGAAGAAGACGAGAGCAGGACGAGACTGTGATGGCCTGCTGGCCACAGTCTGCGGGCGACCAGAGTCTTTTGTGGCCGCCCGGAAAGCGCCCGCAAGCTTCATGAACAAGCCGCCGAGACGAGCCCGTCAAGAGAGGCGCCCGTTGGCTCCCTTTTCGGGTGTCAAATGGGCGCCCTTGTTCGTGTGCGGCCTCCCTTTGGAAACAAATCTGATAGTTCGACGCGCGTCACTGTGTTCGAAGTACTAGAACGATCACTTCGAGTGGCGCCTCCCAATTGCAGCTCGTTCGAAAGCAGGAAGCCGCCTTCAACTGCAGCCCAGTTGTACACCAAAGCTCAGCAAAGCAAAGCCCAAAGCTCAGCCCTTAGCTCAGCCCAACTGGCAGCCACTTCCGGCGCCTTCCTGCTTTTCGGCCGGGCGTTCAAATATTTCCACCACGTTCGTTTGTTCCATTCGGCAGACTAATGACCGAGATAGCGACACTCTTGCCTTGCCAGCGCGCCCAACGCTCTGGGGCCCATCTCAAGGTGCGCCCGTTTAATGATCTGCAGCTTTGCTCGGGCCGCATTCGAGCCCCTTTGACTGGCTTCCACTGGCGCAGACTAGCCATAGAAACTGAGAGAAGAGCCCCACTCTTGCTGCCTCTTGCTCTTTGCCTTGAGTGGCAAGAAGCGAGAGGCAAAGAGGCGAGAGGCAAGAACTCACTCGAACGGTTCGAATGGGCGCCACTGGAGCGCAGCCTCGCCACTCGAGCTCACTCCGCTGGGCGGCCATGCATTCCGGGCGGACATTAATGCGGCCACAATGTTGCAATAATAAATTGACGATCTTGCTTGGGGCGCGCGAGAAATTAGCCCCCGACGTGCAGGAATTCAATTTCGGCCCCATTTCTCTCCCTCCTTAGCCTCCAAGCAGAGCAAAATTGGCGAGCCAAAGTCGCGCGATCAATGCTTGAGACCAAAGCTCGAGACCAAAAAAAGGGCGCCAAGCTGGCCCATTTTTGCCTTTCCAACTTCCCACCACACACAGTCTCTGGGCCCCAAACTGGCGGCCAGAAAGTGGCCATCTCGAGAGGCGAACGGGAATCTCCAGTGGGCGTCTCATGACGCTTTTCTCAGGAAGCTGGAGGCAAATTCTCGCCTCTTATTGCGCTCTCAAGCTCTCAAGTGGCCCCAGTTTGCCTCCAGGTGTGTTGCTTTAGTTTGCATTGCAGTTTGCAGTGCAGTTTTCATTGTTTCAGCTGGAAAGTTTGGGTAAAAAAGAGGTGTCACATGAGCAGGAGGCTGCGAAAAATCTGCAACAAACTTGCAGATTTTGGCCTCTAAACTCACAGTCTAAATTCTCTTAGCCAATCGCTTGAGTTGGCGCCAGTTTTTCCAATATTTGTCCCCCTCCTTAGGGCTGGCTCGAGGCTGCTTCGAGTTTGCATTGCCGAGCCTACAGCAGTCTAAACAGTGGAACCTTTGGAATCTTTGGAACCTTTGGAACAAATGCCCGAAAGCGAGTTCGTGTTGCCACTTTGCGAATTCGGACAAATTCAGCTTTGCATTTCCAGAAACGCAAAATGAATCCTCCGCTGAGGTGCAGATTTCAATCTCTGTTATTGCTCTGTGCAAAAGCAACGTTGGCCCACTGCAAAACACACTCCGATTGCCTTTGGGTGCAGCTCAACTTGCGCCGCCCGAGCTAAGGTCTGGGCGGGGCTCCGTTTCAGACTCGAGAGGCAAAGATGCTTGCTAGCTCAAGCAGATGGACTGAGGGGCTGCAATTGCAGAGTTTTGCCAGCTGGGCGGGCAGAAGAGGGCTAAAAAAGGCTAAAAAAGGGGAAAAAAGGTGGAAAAAGGTGGAAAAATGAGTGAGAAGGCGGCCGAAAAGGGAGGCCAAATCAGTGGGCGCTCACTTGGCGCCTTTGGGGCCCCATTTCGATTCATCATAGTCTGCGTGTTGAGCGCAGTGAAGCCGCCTCGAAGGGCAGCAGAGCACCGCTTTCGAGCCAATAATGAAAGTTGCTTTGTTTTCCCTCGGGCGCAAAACAACACACTTCCGGCGGCCGCCAGAGAACAGTCAAGGCAAGAGGGAAGACACTCTCTCTCTCTCGTCTGGCCCGCACCTAAGCTCAGCTCAGAGGCCCCTGAAAGTCGCACTGTTGGCAGCAGTTTGCAGGCCAGTTTGCAGGCCAGTCTGCAAACTGGCAAACTAAAGGCCACTATGACTAATGTTTTCTCTGGCCAGAATGGTGTCTGCCACTGACTGTCTGTGTGCCAGTGACTGTCTGTGTGCCACTGACTGTCTGTGTGGGCCGGCTTGTTTTCCTCCCTCTGCTTTCCATTGTTCTCTGTCTTGGGCTCGTTTGGGCTCGTGTTTCTGGCCAAAGCTAAGCGCCGAGTCTTTTCTGTGTTGTGAGCGCCGAAATGAGCGCCCAAGTGTGTTTTTTCGCTCCTCTTTATTCTCACTTTGGGCTCAACTTTTCGCTTCTGGCGCTCGTTTAGCTGCGACCATGCGGCCAAGAGAGCCGCTCTTCCAGCGGCAAACTGCCGAGGACAGTCTCTGGCCGCCGGAGACTGTCTCTGTGCGGACCATTCCAAGTCTGTGCCTCGGAATGGGCCGCGAGCATTTGGAGAAACGTCGGCGCGAAGAATAATTGTTATTCATTGCAAAGGGCGCGCCAGTTTACTGCCCGGCCTGTTTACTGCCCGGCCGGAAGTTTACGGCCCTTTACGGCTTATTGGCCGGCCTCTCTAGACACTTCCTGCGAGACGATGTGGCACCGATGTGGCGCCAAGCGAGCGGCATGCAAGCCAGCGAGCGCAAGACAAGCCGAGCCAGCAGAGCCAAGCGCCACTGGTTGGAATAGTGGCCTCTTTGTGCCACTTTTGTCGCCACTTCGCCCGCTCGTGACCTGTGGGGCCGCCCACTCTGAGCAGCCGCACACAGTGGCCCGCCACACTGGTGGCAAGACGCCGCCTCGCCGCCTTGCTGGCTCGCTGCCTTGCTAGTTTGCCGCTCCTTAGCCTCCAGACACAGACCCAAAGACGCACACGAACGCGCACAATCCAAGGGGGATCATTTTTCATTGTTGCTCGCCCATATCATTCCGTGTCATCGTGGGCCCACTGCTTGCACTTCTCGCCCTGCTCGTGCTCCTCTCGCTGCTCGCCGGTTGTCAAGCGAGACCGACTGGAGCGAGGCTAGCGAGCGAGCGAGACAGTCTTGGACGAGACAGTCTTGCGGGCGGAAGTGGCCCCCAAGCTGCCCCCTGCTGCCTGCTGACGAGAGGCAAGCATTTCGGAGCGGCGAGCATTCCAGACTCGCCCAATCCTCTGCTAATGCCGCTCTTTCCCCCTTTTTTCTCCTCTTTCCCCTCCTGCTGCTCGCGAGACAGTGGCTCTTGCCCATCATTCACCTGATTCAGCACATCATCAGCGCGCCAACTCAGAGAGAGAGAGGCACGTGCGGCCAACAGGAACAATGCGCGCTCCAAACAGGCGCCCACTGGAGCCACTGGAGAGACTCGAAGCTCGCATAAGACAACTCTGAGCGCTGAGGGGCCGCTCGCTCCTAATGATCGGGCGGCGCGCGACTCAATGATTATGATTAAGCTGGCGGCCGGTGAATAAGGAGCCAGCTCGTTAAGAGGCGCTGCTGAGGGGGCGCCGCTCTCTGCTCGTCGCTTTCTAGTCGCCGCCTCTTGCTCCTAGTCCATCACCAGGGACTAGGAGCGGAGGGAAAAGCCTGAAAGAGAGTGTGTACTCCCCGAAAGGCAGTCTATGTCTATGGCCGCCCCTCTAAAGCACACAAACAGGTGCGCTGTGTGATGGCGCATAATCCGCGCTTGTTTATCTTGCGCTTGTCGCCAGGCCAGCCAGCTGGCCACACAAACTGGCCCAAAAGCTGCACTCGCAGAGCACGCGCGCGCCGCAGACACTCTCTGGCAGGCTGACGAGTTGCGCGCACTCGCTTCTCGCGCGTCCTTTCGGGGTAATTATTCGCGATCTGTTTACGTGGCTCCTTTTCTGCTCCATCGCCGCAGTCTGTCTCTCTCAGGCAGTCTCTCAAGCTGGCTGGCAAGCTGGGTTAGTTCCCCCTGGCCAAGCTCGTAAAATAAGCCCGAGCTAAGCCGCGCGGGCGCCAACAAGAAGCAGCCAGGAAAGCGCCAACGAAAAACCTCAATTCAATTTCGGCGCCCCTTCTGTCTTTGGGCTCTCTTTTGCTTGCCTTTTGGGCTGCCTTTGGGCCTGCCGGCGACCCAAATCAATGGCCTACAGACTGTCTGCGGCCCCTTTTGCCCCTTTCCAGCTCCCTTCACGCCGCTCAAGTGGCCCTAACTCGATTGGGCGAGCTGTCACTTGGCGCGCCCACTTGGCGCCGTTTAAATTCAATAAAATTGCCAACGAGCAAAGTCCATCGAGGGCCGCAGACTGTGTGTGGCCGAGCGGGCAGGTCGCGCGCCTCTCTTGTCGCCGGCGGATCACTTGCTGCGCCGCCGAGGACAAACAGCCGGCCACTTGGGGCCCCAAGCAGACGACACTGGCCATTTACACGCCGCAGACAGTCTGTGGCGCGAGATTGAGCACAGGGCACCAAGCGGCAAGCTCGCAGCTTCCGGCCGGCGAGCTGCAGACTCAGACACTCGAGAGACACGCCGCCACGAGCGCGCGATACAATGCCGCCCGGCCACCATTACACCAGAGGCATGGAGACGGCCAGACTCGAACACTGGCAACTTGGGGCCCATTAAAAGCCCACTTGGCCGTGTGTGTTGGCGCCACACTCGAGCTTGGGCGCGCCGAGGCCGCGCCAGCCCACTCGAGACTCATTCATCACTCTCGAAAGAGAGCAAGAGTGGCCACCGAGGAGGAATTGTGGAATTGGGCAAAGGGGCGCCTTTGGAAGAAGAAGAGGAAGGGGCGCCAAGAGTGAGGGGCGCAAAAGAGTGAGAGTGAGAAGAAGAGAATGGGCGCTGCTTTGTGCGTGTGCTACAGACAGTCTGTGCTGCAGACTGTGTGCGCTGCAGAGACTGTGTAGTTTGAGTGGAACAAATTCGCCCATTTTCACATGCAGACACTGTGTGAGAATAATAACAACAAGACGCACAAATTCACAACTTCAGCTCTCGTCTCTTGCACTGAGTTGTCGTTTCATTAGATTGATTGGTCGCATTCTGCATTCTAGATTCTGCATTCTAGATTCTCCACTCTCTTCTTCTTCTTCTTGAAATGCAACAAGAACAACAAGAAGCTGTCCACTTTTCGGCCCACTTTTCCCCCAGTGCTCGTCTCGCGCAATCATCCACAATCCCTGATGGTCTCTTGCTCGCCTCTTGCAATCCCGAAAGTCTCGCCCTTCTGGCCCTCTTCTGGCCAGCCCAAAATGGCCGCCAAAGAACCCACTGCGCCCACTTGGACAATGGCGCCACTTCCGGTGGGGCCTTTATTTGAGCCTTTGCATTAGGATTTCCATTTCCAGTGCAGAGTGCAAGTGGAGCTTGGAAGTGGGGCCCTCGTTTGGGTTTGAGTATGGCGATTTGGGGCCGATTTGGCGAGTGGATTCCGCACCTAAGGGTCCAAAGGGTGCAGAGAAGTTTCCAAGGGGCGAGCTTGAGCCGCTGGCTTGCTCGCTGGATCATCTTCTGCGCCTTCTTTTGGCTCCAATTTGGCCCAGTTGAGGCGCCAGAGAGAACAGTTGGGACGCCGGTGGGGCAAAGTGCGAGTGGGAAATAAATAAATGGAGCTAAGGATGCTCGTTGGCAAATGGGCCTCCGAAAGGAGCAAATCTCTTCCACTCGATTCTGGTTTCCTGTTTGCAGTGGCTCCATGCAAGTTTCTCCAACTGGCTCACAGGAAGTGGCTCACTGCAAGTGGCTCAGTGGTACTGCTCAAGTGCAGAGCAGCAAGCCAGCAACTGGCTTGGGCGCATGCAAGTGGGGGGCGCCCATTTGCAGTTGCCACTTCGGGCTCGTTTGGGCGCCCGCGATCAATAAATAACCGGCGCTCAAGTGATGCGGAAAGCCAACGGGCAGCGAGCGAGAGAGAGAAAGAGAGAGAGTCTTCTCGCCGGCCGCAGCTCGTCACTGGGCGGCGACCAGGAGGCCAAGAGGGGCCAATGGGGGCGACTAGCACTGGCGAGTGGCTTGGGTGCCAACCGCGAGGGCACGCACCCAAGAGGACGCGCCGTGAAAGTTAAAAAGCCGTGCCCATTCAGTGCGGCTGTGCCCATCAGCTTTGAGGCCTTTTGGGCACTCTTCACTCTTGCGCGCGTTCTGAAGGCAAAAGAAAGCGTCTTTTGGGGCAAAGTTTTGCCTTCTGCGTGTCGCACATTGCAGATTGCAGTGTGCACATTGCACTGTGCAGTGCGCGCCGCAGACTGTGTGTAGCTGTGCGTTGAAAACATTTTGCGGGCGGAAAATATTTTCCTCCTCGGCGGCCACTTTAAACTGGCTGCTCGCTGCAAATCAGCCACACGCCAAGACCAACACGCGCCGCCAAGACTCGCCCCGAGCTCCAAACTGGCAAGCTTCGCCCACTGATCAGTCGGTGTTTTGCGTGTGCGACCAGAATGACTGATAAGCTGGCCCTTTTTGCTTCTGCTTTTGCTCTTGCCTCTCGCTTCTGGTGGCCAGTTGTCCGCAAGGCAGCATGTTTTGGTCAATATGTTATGTTTCCATTTGAGCTTGGGGCCAATCACGCGAGTTGCGCGCGTCTGCCAAGCGAGTCTGGCCGCCTATTTGGCCAGTTTTGCAGTTCTGGCCAGCGTTCAATGTTTGGCGCCCAATGGGAGCCCGTTGGACGTTCTGCGGGCGGCCCTTAGCCCAAGCGGCCAACTTCCAACTTTCCAAACAACTTTCGGCTTCAGAATTCCAAATTCCGAGCCCAAACTGCAAGTGGGCCGCCCAGACTTCCAGGCAGAAGCTCGAAAAGCGGCGCAAAAGGCGCTCCAAAGGCGCCCTTTGGAACAGACGGCCGGCGAGCATCGCTTGCTCTTGGGCCGCCAACGAGCCGCCGGCCAGCAAGACAAATACACACAGTCTGCAGCCAGTTCCAAGCGCAGACTGTGTGCAGAAACACACACACACACACAGAGGCGCAATCAATAATTGACACTTACAAACAACTGGCGCCCGAGTGGACCATTTGGCCCCTTTGGACTGTTGTTGGTTGGGCGTTGCGCGAGTGCATCTGGCACGAAGCTCGAAGCACGAAACACGAAGCTCGAAACACGAGCCAAACAGACGCCCCCAATTGGGCTGGCCAATTGAAAGCGATCGGCAACAAACGCCGGCCGGAAGAGGCGCGCTGGACACACAAAGCGGAAGCAGAAGCAGAAGCAGAAGAGAGTGTTGCTGGCTGGAGCCTCTGGAGACTGTATCAATGGCTGGGGGCAAACAAACAAACGGGCTTAGAGTAGCTTGGGCGTTGCTCTGCTCGATTTGGCCGCTTTTGGTGCTGCGAAAAATTGCCAATAATCTAATTAGGCGCCACTTCCGCCGGCCACTTGCCGCTCACAGTCTGCAGCTCGCAGGCTGCAGCTCGCAGCTCTAGACACTCTCTCCAGTGGGCAGCCAGCCGGCGGTCATTTGCAACACTGGCCAGTGGCAGCCGCTGCTCTTTTGGGCCCCACTTTTGGCCACTGGCCGGCCGGCAAATTAATTATGATTCCGCCAGCCAGATTTGGCCACTGGGCCGCTCGGGGGCGCAAATGGGCGATGCAGAAGGCTGGTTGGAGCTCGTGGATGGCGCAGAGCTAAGCTTTCGGTGCTGCACACTCTCTAAGCTAGCCAAAAGGGGCCCACAGAGCAGCACTTGGGCGCAATTTGGCCCACAAAACAAAACTCTTCTGTGTTATAAGCAACGCCAGCTCGCCCGCAAGACAATTGGCGTGTGGATTTCGCCAGAAACAGGCTGACCAAATTGGCCCCCAGCTCCAATGTGGCCACTTGGGCGGCCAATTTGTCCTGTTTGCCAACTCTCAGCTGGGAGATGCGACCATTGGGCGACCATTGAACGTCCATTGGAGGGCCATTCAGGGCGAGCTGGAGGGCGGCGTCCGGCGGACGGTCTGCGGGAGGGGCACTGTTTGAGCGCCGGCGGCGGCCAGGTGCTTGAGTGAGTGCTCGGCGGCCTCAATTGCAGGCCACTTGAGAGCGGCAGGTGAGGCTGAGGCTGAGGCTGAGGGTGAGGAGCCCTCGAGCGAGCTTGGCCCCCGCAGACTGGGACAGGCGCACACAATGGGCGCGCAATTACTCGCTCGTTGGCGTGCGCCCATTGGAGAGTGTGTGCAGTGCAGATTGTGTGCGGTGCGAGTGCAGACTGTGTGCAGCATCTGCAGTAAGTGAGTGCGGTGTGCGAGTGCAGTGCCAATGCAGTGCGAGTGCAGTGCGGTTTGCGCGCCGGCCGCCAACACACAACTGGGCCGTAAAAGCGCCCAGTTGTGGCTCGTCCGCCGGCTTGAGTTGGGCCGCCGAGCAGAATCGGCGAGATGTTCGCGGCAGATTTGGCAGCAAATTTGGGCCCCATTTAATTGTTTACTCCTCACGCTTGGGGGTGCTCGTCTGCGGTCGCCGCTGGGGCTCCACATCGTTCGGGCCGCTCCACTGCCAGTTCCGCCCCGTCATCGTGCGGCCGGCGACAACAGGACAAAGGGGCGCCCTCTCGCTCGCCGGGGGCTGGCCCGCGGGCTCGCCCAGGCGACAAATGGGCGCCCTCGTTTGTGTTGGCGGCCTGGCGGCTTGGCAGTCTGGCGGCCAGCTCTCAGCCAGCGCCCAGCAGGCCGCCAGCTCGCCACTAGCTCGCCGCCAGCTCGCCGCCACACTGGGCCCACTGGCGCCCCTTCGCGCCCAGCCAGCGGCGCTCCTTTTGATCGATGAGCTTCTGGCGTGGGGCCGCCTCCATTAGCGCGCCTGGCCAGCCGCGCCAGCCGATCAATTAGCCCACTCGGAAGCTGCAGTCTGGCCAGCGCAAAGAGTGCCAGCCAGCCCGCGCGAGTTTCTGCAAGCAGCCAGCAAGCAGCCAGCACGAGCCAGCAAGACGCATTCCTCCGGCCGGCCCGCAAACAGTGAGCAGTTTCCATGGAAATCTGTCCCATTGCCAAGCGCTTGTTGGCCCTCTTTTTGCGCCTCTTCCGCGCCCGCCGCCCTGGCCGCCCACTCGCAGCCACTGGCCAACAATTGCGCCCCAAGACTGCGGCGAAGGCGCCCTCGCGGCCGCAGCTAAGGGCGCGCATGGAGATGCCTTCCCCTCAACTGGGGCCCAAATTCCGGCGGAACTTCCGCGCAACTCGAGCCAGAGTGGGGCACTCGCCGGCAGATACTGGCGAGAGTCGGCCCGGTCGCTCGCTCGCCACATCTCGAGCTGGGCGAGCTCGAGCGAGCTAGGCGAGTGTCAGAGAGCTGGGCGAGTGTCAGGGAGCTAGCCAAGCGCCGGCGAGCTTGATAGGCGGCCGAGTTGCTGGCTGGGCGAATTTTAATCAAGTCGTCATGCGGGCGCACGTGAGCTTAGCTGCACACGCTCTCACTGACACTGCACGCAGCATCGGCCCATGCAAACCTCTATGGGGCCTCTCTGGGGCCGCCCACCAACTACGTGACCTAATGAGCGGCGCCTAAGGTCTAGCCAGAGCCAAGGTCTATCCTCCTGCCTTCTGGCTTCTGCCATTCACAGTTGCCGGCCGGCTGACTGTGTGTACTGTCTGGACTGTGTGAAATTCAGAAGCCCCCAAATGGAATTCTGCCCAATTTTCCACGCAAAGATGAACCAGAGGGCTCTGGATGCTCGCCCAAAGACACTCAGCAGCCCCTCAGGACTCCCACACTCAATGGCACCTTGTCCAGCGGCCAATTGGTCGGCGCCTCGCAGAAGTGGCCGCCACTCTTCCGGCCCACTTCCGGTCGGCGCTTGGAGCCAGCTCGGCGACGAACGAGAGACTGTAGCTCGCCGGTGGCATAATCTTTTAATCTTCTAAAATGGAAACTGGCAGAGGAAAGCCCAGTGGACGCGAGCAAAGCACTCCGCCAAATGCAAAGGTGGCCAAGGAGTGCAGCTGGGCAAAGGCAAGTTGCAGGCGCACGCAACTTGCAAACTTTGACTGCCCAATGCAATTCGGCTGCTCATTTTCATGCAACTCCAACTCGCAAAGAATCCATTTGTCTGCACAAAATGCGGCCCAACACAGTGGCGAGTGTGCAAAGGGCGGCAAAAAGTGGCAAAAATGGCCAAAAAGTGGAAAAAAGCGACAAAAACGGCCTCCAAATGACAATTAGCTCCACTTTCTTGCCCGAGACTGTCTCTGTTCACCACTGTCTGTTCACCACTCGACCCACATCGAAGCGGCTTCCTCGATCTTCTGCCAGCAAGCTTAGAAGCTTGCTGGCGAGGATTCTAACGCCGAGCTCATTCCGCCGAGCTTCTTGCGCGAGAACAAGCAGCTCCTCGCCAGTACTCACCTTCGACGTGGCTTCTCCTGTTCCTGTTGCCCAAAAGGGCGGCCCAAAGAGCGCCGCAAAGAAGCAGCCTGAAAATGGGGCTCAATGTCCAGCTGATTGGCCTCTTCAGCTTCAAATGGTTTGATCTTGTGAGAGAGGAAACTGCCTCATTGCCGCGCACTATCACAGACTGTCTGTGGGACCTCCTTCGGCTCGCCAGAGGCCACCACTCGAGCTCTTTGGGCTCGGAAAATTTCATACTCTCTAGAGAGAGAGAGAGACTCTCTTCTATCACACTCTCTCCTCACCAACTGCCTGTTTTGCTGCAATTAAAATTAATTAAAACCGCCCGATTGATTCTGATTGGTCGGCCGAAGAGTAAAACAACTCTGCTTTGCTCATTTGTTGCTTCTTGCGCTTCTTGGCCCTTGTCTTCTCAGTGCAACTTTGTCCATTCTCGCTCCAGCTCTTCTCCAGACCTCTGCCGATCTCTGCATCTTGCTCGAGCTCTTGACGCGCTGCTTCGGCCCTGAAGCCTGAACAGTGAAACCGGATGGATGGCCAGCTGGAGGCAGAAGAGGAGGAGGACCATTAGTTTTCATCAAGCTTGCTGCTGGTGCAACTTGGACACTCTGATCACACGATCCAGACTGGATCGTTTCATCGCTCTGCTGTCGTCGAGCAGTCAAGTGATACTGTCCCTCTCACAGATCGTTGGAGCTATCATTGCTGCCCTGCCTGGAGAGCCAAGGGTGTTCGAGGGGCCAAATGGAAGCGCGAGATTGCGCAATCGGATGAGCAACGGAATGCCGGCCGAGCTAGTCTCTATGCTTAGGTGTGCAATGGTCTCCAATGGGCAGACAGCATCTCGCACAGCACAAAGAGGCGCGTGTTTGTAAGAGTCGCGCGCGCATGGGCAAGCTTTTCCAGAGAAACACGCTGGCAGCAACAGTGTGCGTAAGATGTACGAAAGCTCGTCTTACAACTTGGAGATCAACTTCGAGTTGGCTGTTGTGGCGAAAGAGAGAAGAAAAAAAAATTCACTTTTTATCACAGATCAACAAACACACAATAGGTCACCAATTAAAACAACCATTTCCATTCATGCGATCCCCTTTTTCATCATTGGCTCTCTCCAAATGGAAAGGCACAAGGCTAGAAACAACCATAAGCGAGCATCCAAGGCGACCGATAAAACGACGAAACATCAAATGTACAATAGTGATGAAATAGGTCGGGCCTACTATGACTCGGACGAGGACACCGAGGATGCCTCCGAGTCAGAGATGCTCAAGTATGACTATGATAATAGTTATTCACCTCCACATTTACAGAACAACCAAATCCATTATCATCACAACTATAATCAGGCAAAAAATCACTACTCGCATTTACATCCAAATTATCGCCAGCAACCTATTGCATACTTTCATCACAATCACCAAAAACATTTCAACCCACATCAGCCAACACAACACCATACTGCCTCTATGCAAAATAATTCAACCATCTATACAGCTAATAGTAACCATCAGAACAACAATGCAAACGGCAATTTCACCGAATTGAGAGAACAAATGTATTTAGACAAGTTGAGCAATTTAAGAGAACAATTATACCAACTTGATGCTGGCCTTCATCCTGAATTCATTCGTCAATTGAAACGTGTTGAAATGCAACGACAAGATAGATTACTCCTCAATGATGCCTATCAGTTATATGAGACTGAGAGAGTTGAAAGAGAGTATATCAATGAAAAGAAGGCAGCCCTAAGGGAATTTGAGGATAGAAAAATTGAGTTACGTGAGAGTTTAATTTCAGAATTGGAAGACAGAAGGCGAATGATTGAAAATGAGCGCTCAACCATGGAGCTTCTTTCTGACTGTGTTGATCCAAAACCAGTAACAACAAGAAAATTGCGACGTAGACCAAATGAGCCGGTCCCAGTGCCTGATAAAAGACGTCGAACGTCACCAGCCCATTTGAATCACCAACTTGAAGATAAGGAAATCCACGAGGATCTGAAGGCACTCCAAAAAGCTTTGCAATCTCAAAATAATGCAAGTGGCAAGAAACAATCCAAGGTCAATACAGATTAACTATCATCAGGTGCCGAACCCTGAACGGGACCTCTTTGACGTTGTTCATCTAATAAACGTTTAGTCTCAGCCTCCAGGGCCCTTATATCGGGCATGGTTAATCCATACCACCGGTCTAACCAACAAAATAACTGCCGATGAAAATTTAAAAATAATCTCGCTTCCTGTTTCATGATGAAAGATTCAACCTTATTTTGCAAACCCATCCATTTAAATTCAACAGTGACTAGCTTGTAAGCACACATTACCGGTTCACAATCTTCACGCCAATTCTTGCCTTGCAATGGTCCACGGCCTGTCTTTTCCGACACAAACTTGGTTGGATCCTCGCTTGATTTATAATCTCTATTTAGAACTGGATCATTTGCAATATCAATATATAAAATATCACGTTTCTTTAATGATTCGGGTGATAAATTGTGAGCATTTGATTGTGTCCCTCTATCTGGTGCGTGCAATGTTTCAATTTTAACCATAAAATTATCTTTCATGTAAGTGGGATTTGTAAGTATTGTCCTACAATATGGATAGGCGTTCCAAGCGTGCTCGTGAACTTCTGTTGAACCAGCTGGCAAAAGGAGATGTAATAATCTTGGTATCTTTGATTTTAAATGATAGATCTTGAATGTATATTGGCCTTTGGGAAAGGATTCGCCTAATACTGTTGGGTCATCAAAGGATTCATTTTTGACAACCTCAACACCCTCGCCGCCGCCGGTTTCATTTTTGCTCGCCTCTGCAACCGAAAACAATTGGCCAATTTGGTACTCTTCAACAGTTAATGGCAATACAATCCTAAATTCTTTGATCAACATGATGCATGGGTGTTTAGAAGAACTCTATATATAATATATCTATGGGTGAGCCAGCTTCTGAAGGGGGCAACAACTGGGCGCTTTGGGCTAGGGTGGCTGGCAGATAGGCATAAAATGATTATGATGATGACGGTAATGAATTAAGCAAAGATTGTTTCGCCTTTGGCTGCCAGTAAATTATGGCATGGTGGTGATGGCGGCGGCGGCGGCGACGACGGCGGGGCTTGTCTGCAGTTTTTGATGGAGCAAAAATTTCGGGGGGAAAGCATACGGGTTTGCCCATAGCTCATACACTCACAGACTGGCAATCACACGCACAGACGCCTGCGAAGTGGCGCCCGTGCAGACAAATAGCCGCCCAATAGGCCGCCGCCAGACACACTCTTCGGGCCGCCGGCTCGCGCAAGCAAACGGGCGAGTGTTTTTTTTGAACGACCAACGCGCCCTGCCTAGCCGGCAGTCAGCTAGCTAGCTGGCTGGCTGGCTGGCTAATGCAATCCTATGGGCTGGCAGACGAACAGGCCATCACAAACTAGATGTAACTGTGAAAGCGGCAAATTCGAAATCCCTCCATTTACTTAATTTAGCTCAACAAAGCCACCTATTGCGCCCGCCTGGCGCCCACTCTCTCCTTCGCCCGTCACTTTAGTGTCTCGCCAGCTCCATCTCAGCGCCACCACTGGATCCCTCGGCCTCTTTTTGGGCCGCCTTCCGGGACGAAGAGCAGGAGAGGAGCATGCGGGGAGAGGAGCGAGATTGGCCCCACAAGCCTGCGAGCAGTTTACTCTCACCTCCATTAGCTTGCCGGCGAGCTTTTACACTGCACTCCTTTGCTCGACTGCTTCAAAAAGGCGCTCAAAAGCGCGTTGGCCAGACACTCACAACTGGCGTTGGGGATGCGGCCGAGCTGAGGTTTAAACTGCCGCCGAGGCCACACGATGAGCCCAAATCCAAAGCTCGGCCATTTATCAAGTCCCAAGTTGGGCGCGTGATATTTCGCAAGGCCGACACGCATGCGTAATTCTGATTCCCCAAATTTGCCTGCTCGAATATCCAATGAACCAAGTGAAGTGACCATCCCTTAATTAGAAACCACGCTGGGCCCAGTCTATTTAGAGGCTCCACTCTGGGGAACTGGCGGCAAGCTACTGGGGCCTAGGCGAGTTTCCTCGCTTGTTTAGATGCCCGAAGTGGTTTAGATGCAAATGAATGCCCAGTCGCGTAACCAAGCTCGTCTCGTGGCTAACGAAAGATGGTCTGGGTGAGATAAAAACAGAAATTGATTCTCCTAACTGATGCTGGACCCACGAAATAATGGTACTCTTTCACTGTTGGTTACCATCTGCCTGTCTTTCTGGGCCACTAGAAGGCTGAGAATTCCCCGCCAAACAGGGAAGTGATTTTCCGCTATTTGCAAACGGAAACTCTCAAGCGGACGTGCATTTCGTCTGCCAACTCACAGGATCGAATGCGAAATCGTGCAAAGAGTCGTTCCTTCCTAAAGGAGGGCCAGCTTATCGTCCGAGTTGAGGTAAGCTTATCTTTATCGCCCCGGTTTGGGCCCCTCTTCTCGCATTCCCTCGATCAAACGAGCTCTAATATCGCCGATCATTACCGTTCGAATTTCACTCCAATCTCACTGGGGGCCCAATCATCAATGGCCAAGTGTTTGCACCCCAAGTGGCCCGTTTAACTGGGGCCGATTATCTCAAGAGAGACGCTCTCTAGACTAACAGGATAATCCTTGGGGCGCCATAAAGAGCGCCAAATGCTCCTCCACACTGACATTATACAAATAGGTCCGCCCTAATGGCTTGCGGCATTGAGACATTATCGAGGGCGAACCGATTTGAGCGCCATTATATTGATTGATCTAGCCGAGAAAGATCTAAATTCAAATTGATCGGGCGAGAAATTAGAATGAACTAGTAAGACAAAATACCTTCAGTTTAGAGAGAAATCCAACTGAACTAGCTAACTCGTTTCAGAGCTGTGCAATTTACCATGTACGAACCTCAGACGCTGAAGTTCAGCGATTAGATAACAACATAAGACGCGAAGCTATGCAGATCTAGAGATTTCACTTGTTTGACAAGTGAAGAAATTCCGCTTACGTATTTCTATCATAACGTGAAGCCTGTCTCTCGTCATACACGCTTTCGACGAGACATATTCCAACAAAGGATGTCTAACGAAAAGTTTCTCTTTTATTCGCGAAATTATAACACTACCTAGTGTCCCCCATTTGGGAGAATCATTTGTTACCGATCTAAAGTTTCTGCACCCAAAAGAGTTCCTGAAATTAGCAAATATTCCTCCGGATCCAGGTAGATAGATATCGATTCCAAGTAACTAGGTATACGTCGCGAACGTCGGGACGAGGCAAATGGTGATAGGTGCTGGTCGATTGGAATTTTACGTGAGGATGTTTGATTTGAAGCCAACCTTCTGGATGCCTCCAAATGTATCATCTCGCCCAGCATTGGTGCTACCTCGGTGTAGAACTCTTTGTCCGGCGGTTCTATACGACCCTTGATCTTTAGGTTCATGCATCCGGTCATGAGTGATGATCTCTGCCTAGTATTTTGAGTCGATTTAGTGAAATTATCTAGAGAAAGCTCATCCATGAATTCGTCTGGATGAAGTTTCTGTGCCGTTTCGATGATCGAGTTTCTAATGCGCTCACTTAGGTCAGAATTGGAATCATAGATTTCATTGGGGGGAGGCGGAGTTCTGTTCAGCCAGTTAGTTAGAGATTGTTCCCGGCTTAAATCATTGAGACTAGCGTTCATGATGTCAATCCATGAGGAGTAATCGTAGCAATCCAATAAAGGCTTATTTCTCCTTGTCAGCTCTTGCCGATCTATCAACTGAGAGCGCCCATCATCTGATGGTTCATCCTTGACCTCGGGGGAGATTGTCTCTTTGTTAAAATACAATATTGTTTCTTCATCGTCAATCGGATCACTTGACCTTTTGAATTCATCCTTCCGGATTATGAGCCTCAATCTGGAAAATTCAGGTGAAATTTCATGCGGAGAATCCTTCAGATCAATACATTTGTGAAGATCACTTAGTTCTTCTCCGTAGAAATGAATACTATTCAAACATTGTCTAATATCGCAATTCAATCTTTCGGCTAGGAGCTTGCATTTCTTTAGTGTCCTAATCTGGTCGTAATTTTCATTCCTACAAACTTCCTCTAGTAGCCTAGTGCAATCATCAACTGGTGGCCGCCCTAAGTGTATGTGTTCTAGATGAACTATGATTGCTTTAATGGAATCTATCGATTGTGTTGCAGTCAATATTACAGGTCGTTTGCTCTCATGAATGAAATCAACCAGGGACTTGAGGAACGGTCCGTCTTCTTCGAAAACAACATCGATGTCATCGAACAAAACTACCGAGGAGTCTCCACTTAAAGAAAGGCTATGATTGTTTGGCTTTGAGGAGTCCACGTTACTGCTGGTAAATTCGGCTAGTTTTCTTCGCTTCCTTCTAGCGTCCTGTCGATTATCTGATTGCTTTTGTTTGGCATTTTGGAATAATTTTGCAATTGGGTTTATCTTTCCTTTTTGATTGGCTAATTTTAGTGTACTGAAAAGTTTGAAATCTCGCTTCTCGGACGGATGTGATTCGACAACATGTAGCTTGAGTTCATTTGCAATTGTATATACTAGACTAGTCTTTCCTACTCCCGGTGGACCAGTGAGCAAAGCACATTTTTTTTCTATTTGAGGTTTCTTGGAACCATTTGTCAACCAGGACTCACGCGAAATCTCGCTCTCCTCACTATCGCTTTCATAACCACCTGGTTTATTGATGAAGTCTAGAATCCATTGTTTCAATAGTTTAGCCTGTTCCAGATGACATTTTGCAACCTTTTCAATGGAGTTCGGTCTATACTTGTGGGGCAACAGGTCAGGTTGTTTGGTTCCATTCATAATTTTATTTGATGTATCGGAGTAAAAATGAAATTGAGCAAAGTTACTACGAGGTCAAGTGGCCAGAGGTGGTTGAGATACCATGGTATCCGGTGCATATGGGTATTGTTATATGGTCCCGACCGAGTAGGAATAGAGAAAGCCGGACCAAAGACAAATGGGCGCCATCGAATTTCGAGTTGCAGAAGGCAAAGCAACGGCACCGCTGAGCACAACAAAACGGGATGCTTGTCCGAGCCATGAATAGTCTGGTCGTCGACAGCACGATATCGTGCAAAGGGGGGGAAAGCATCGCCCCGCACGATATCGGGGTTTTTTGATCGTGCGAGATTTTCGAGCACGAAAACGGCTTCCACTGGGTCGCCTGGTTCAAAGTGCAACGTGCGAGCGCTCGTTCCATCGTGCCTGCACGAACCAAAGGGGGGCGGAGGGGAAAATTTGGCGCGACTTCGACTGGAGTTGTCGAGCAGTTGGGGCGAAATGTATGATTTGGGGGAAAAGGGGTCCAATTCTGTGTTTTTGTTAGACAGAATTCCCCGACCTAAGCGTGGAGATCTGGCCTCCATCCAGCGTCGCTATAGCCCCTTTCAGCACCGGAGCGCCAGACCCGCGGCCAGAGTTATCCCATGTGCCCGAGGTGCAGCCCCTCAGATCTATGGGCCCACATAGAGACACACGGCTAGACACAGGGACGCCCAGAGAAGTGCACACGCACAGCGGGCCAGCATCTCTTGCTCTTGGCCGTGTAGCGAGAAGCGGCTAGCGCTTCGCTTAAGTAATATTTGCTCTTTCGGGCCCCCCCGCAACCTGGCTAGCTGTCCAACGAGCTTGCAACTCGGCCGCACGCCCCTTCCTCTGGAGTAAATACCGATAGTCTAGCTCTATCCACTGGCCTGGGAGGTAAATATTCTGGTCCTTGACCATGAAGCGCCAAGCCTCGAGAGCGAGCCATTTCTTTGAGCTAATAATTTGATGATCAAAGTAGAGTGTATCAACTTTTAGACTCTTTTTTGTGTACATTTTGGAACAAATTGCAACCACCAAATTGGAGACTATCTCGCAAAAGATTAGAAGAAATTAGCAGAAATGGAAATAAAATAGCCACACATCAATGTTAATCTTAGAGAAATGCAATTAGGAATATTCCTCCATCGTATAGTTAACTTCCGCAAATTCATCCTAGATACTTTCTAACGCACAGTTCCATGCGAGAGAGCCACTCTTCAACTTTGTATGCACTACTCTTTAGCCTACATCATTGGGACTAGACTTGGAGAGACATTATTAGAATCTTGAATTGAGCTCAACTTCCTCTTCCGAGATGGAATTCGAGCATAAAGTGGGCGCCTTCGATGATGAGGGCCTCGTGGTGGCAGACAAGGAGAAAAAGGATTGGAAAGGAATTGTGATATCTCTGCTTGTTATCGGCAACATAATGGGTGCAATCATTATAGCCATCATCCTATGCACTCCAGAGGGCGATGCTGATGCAAACAAGGCAAAGCTCGAGTTGGATTTAGTTGTCTCAGAGCAACTTAGGATACAGGTGTTCAATGGAACATGGTTGTCGGATCACGAGATAGTGTACGTTGACCAAAATGGTAGCATTGTTATATTTGATGCCGAGACCAATAAGAGCTCATCGATGTTAGTGAAGACCTACGACAAGACACTGCACACAATGGATGCATTTAAGCTGTCATCAGATAGACAATCGATTTTGTTTGTAACAGATATGCATTATGAATTTGGTTCAATTGTTTCGGCACGTTATGCAATATTTAATATCAGTAGTCAGACGGTGGAATTTTTAGACGATTTAGTCAAGTCTCAGGATCCCTTGAGGACGCCACAGATTCAGCACGCCTCTTGGGGGCCTCCAAGTTCGAGCAATTCAATTGTTTTCATTGAATCCAACGACATCTATTACATACCAGACTTTTCCAACATCAATGCCTCCCCATCGTCAGTTGGTGGCGATAGTTCAAATCGCTTGGGCTCTTCTTATTCGAAATTGTCGCCCAAATTTATGCGCTTGACCAAAACTGGCTCCCTCAATGAATCGATCATCAATGGTCTTCCAGATGCACTCTATAGGACGAGCATTTTCAACCAGCGAGACGACGCTACTCTCTGGTGGTCGCCCGACGGTCGTTATTTGGCCTATCTTTCTTTTGATGACAGCCAAATCGAGGCCACCCCATTGGAGTATTACGATAGCTACTTGAGCGAGGCAAACTATAGTCCCAAGCTCCACTACGAGCGTTTGCCACGCGCGGGCGGATTAAATCCCCGGGTCTCAGTGCACGTGGTCGATCTGGTAACCTCGATCAATTCGGACGAGATCGAGACCAGCAACATTTCGGCCCCACACGAATTGGTTAAACAGCAACAGCTAGATCCTAGACTCAGCTACTATGTCACCTATGTGGGTTGGCTGGACCACCATGAGCAGCAGCAGCAGCAGCAAGAGCAAAATGAGATCCAGAGCAACAATCAGCTGCTCGTCATGTGGTCAAATAGGGCCCAAACGAGCAGTGTGCTCAGCTCGTGCCAGAACGCCAACGAGAAGGGGACAATATTTGGAAATAGGCAAAACAATTGGCGCTGCGACCTTTTGACCACCTTCTCTCAACGTATTCCACCTAGTTCCAATGCCAGAAAGACAATCCTAAGCACCATCAACTCTAACCGAACGAGGCTCATCTTTTTCGCCTTGCCCCGACCAGACTCGGCCATTGGCGACCACTACCATGTGGCCATGTTACGCGAGGGCGAGCGGGCGCCCAAGTATCTAACTCACGGCGAGTTCGACGTAGACCGACTCATCAGTTACGAACCCCGAACAGATACCCTCTACTTTGAGGCCAAGATCAGCGAACGAGCCGAACGACACTTGTATCAAATAAGCTCCATCAGCCAAATTGGAGGCAACGAGCGACTGACCAAGTGTCTGACCTGCAATTTGCGCGAACCTTGTGGCTACAATTACGCCTACATCTCGCCCAAATCCCGTTTCCTCGTCCACGAGTGTCTAGGTCCCTCAGTTCCGGTGACTCGGCTGAGACTTCTCGGGGGCAACAATTCCACCAACACTCATTACCAGTTGTCCAGCTCGGACCATGTTGGCTCGAGCAACGCGCTAAACAGTAACAACAACAACAGTCGAACTCATCCGCCAACTGCTGCTGGCAGTGATCGGCTCGATCCGACGGAGCAAATGGGCACCGTGACAGTGTTGGGAAACAATGAAAACATTGAGAATCTCATCAGGAGCAAACAGATGCCCATTGAGAAGCTGATTGTTGTCAAGTCGAACCAGCAGAATTTGCCATGCGACATTTATCTCAAGCTCTATTTGCCTAACGAAGTGGAGGAGGAAAAGGACAAACGTTTTCCCATGTTGATCGAAACCAGCGAACTGGACCAGAGAAATGTTTGGCGCCGATTCGATTTGGATTGGGGCAAATATTTGGCCAGCAGGAAGCAGATTATTTATGCAAAAATGGACTGTGTCAGACCGAGACAGTTGACTCCCATGGGAAATAGCGGTTTGGCTCAGCAGATGTCCGAGACGGGCGGGGTGACTGACGAGGATCTGATCATCAACTCGTCGCCTCCACTGTTTAACGCCAAGGATCAGGTGGACGCGATCAAGTTTTTGGCCGAAAACGTGGACCTGTTCCCCTATATTGACCGCAGACGAATGGCAGTCTATGGGCCCGGTTCCACCAGTGCCTATATGGCGCTGGCGACAACCATAAACGACGACAGCAAACTGATCCAGTGCACCATTGCCGTCTCGCCAATTACCCATTGGCGTTATGTGAGCTCCTATCTGGCTGAACACTATTTGGGCTTGCCATGGATTGATGCAAACAGTTTGAAATACGAGCGGGCAAATTTGCTCAAACGGAGCTACGAGTTTTCGTTGAGAAAATTGCTCATTGTCCATGGGACGGCCGACGAGCAAGTGCACGTTCAGAATACAATGCAATTCATGAAATCTCTCACGGAACATCATATCACTGGAGGCGTCCTACATCAGGCCCAATTCTATCCAGACGTTGGCCACTCTTTGGACCAGGTGAAACGGCACTTCTATTTGACTTTGGACGGATTTGTCGACAGATGTTTCTACCAGAAGCCAATCACAATCAAGGCCACCGAGTGGAAGGGAAAAGTTAGGCCCAAACTTTACTGATACTTTTCCAATTTGGCCCATTTTCCCATTTGGCTTTTCCCAATTTCCAATCTCGGCTGGAACTTTTGCCCAAATTTTGGCCCAAAAGCTCGTCTCTTTGGGTCGCTGATGAGTGAGGAAATTTGATTAGTTTATTTTCGTTCACCAAGGAAACTGCAACCAGATTTAATGGCCACTGTCATCAAATCTGCAGGAGCTGTTTTTTGGTTCAGGATTTTTCGTTTGCCACCAACGAGGAAGCGCACCAGTAGAAAGGATTTGGCCCAGTAACAAGCTGTCGCTCGCAAGGATCGCTAGCCCCTTGAAGTTTCTCTCATGCGCTGGGTTAGTGGGTTGCAGTTGTCAGCCACAGTTGCTAGTCGCAAAGAGGCGCCCCAGCGAGAGACTGTCTGTCTGGAACCAAGGCGGTACACTTGAGAAAACTGCTAAGGGTCATTGTGCGTTTTGAGCTGAAATTGAACAAATACCTTGGGCCAAAATTGGCTGATCCTCGTGAGGTATGCACAGGCGTCGACTAGACACGAGTGCGTGGTCGACTTGCGTTGGCCAAACTTCTCGCCGCATCAACTCGAACGTCTTCCCAGGAAACTCCCCCGCAACTGGACGAGTCAGACGAGCACTTGACGATGTTTGGGAGGAGAGAATTATGTGTTGTTGTGACCATAGACGTGGAGTATTATCACATTCGAATAAAGGGAAAAAATGTGCTTCTCTGAGGCGCAAGCTAGTGCATAGTGGCAGAGTGTTGGAGAGTTGGCGAGTTAGAGAGTTGCTCCAACTCTTCAGAGTGCTCGAGAGTTGTTATCAAGTGAGGTGGGCGCTTGGTGCAGTGCGCAAGTGGCCAGAGACAGTCCACAGGGCGGGGGACAAATTACTGCTCATTATGTGCAGCCCAAAGACGCATGTCTGCTCCAGGCAAGAGGTCTTCGCAGTGGTGCCTCATGGGCGCAGTGCTGCAGGCTTGCCAGCGAGCAATTAAGTTAATTTGCCAAGCTAGTGGTGGGCACAATGTGGCCAGTTTGGCGGCAACCATTAGGTCTTGGTGGGGGCGCAAAAGAATGGGCCTCCAGCACAGTTTGTTCAGGCCCCATTGGCACGCAAGTCTGCGGCCTGGAGACAATTTAATTAAAATCCTACATCAACAAGTCGCCACACAGGCACAAAGGTCGCCCCTAAGTGATGGCGGAGTTTCATTTGGCCTTTTGGGTGGCCAAAAGCTTTGTGGCGCTTGGTGAAAAGTTAAGATAAACTGAGGTAATTTAGAGGGAGCTCAAGAAAATTGGTTGTCGTGGTTGTGGCGCACCACAACATTGCTTAGGTTGGGCGCCAGTGGGCAGTGTGCAGTGAAGACTGTCCGCGGTCGAGGGTCGTCTGCTGATGTGCATCCGTGATGGCGGCCTCCAACTGTGAGCCCCGAGCGCACTTTGCGTCCGTCTGGCGCGGGCCACAAGCTGCCGCCTGTCCATTGGGGGCTCCAGGCGCAGACTCCTGGCAAGACTGCGACATTTGCTCTCCATAAAGGACACTTAAGCTCTTAAGAAGAGGCTGGGGCCAAATCTTCTGGCATACTTAAGCTCGGCCGGAACGAGTCGCCGAGGCTGGCTGCTGGTGGAAAACAACAATTTCTGCTCATATGGAGGCGCGTGTGCTCATATGTGCGCATCGTATGCTCGCACAATGTCGTCACACAATGGGGGCGCCCCTTAGGGTTGGCTTGATAGTTTTATTAGCACACAGCCATAGGCTAGGAGAAGGACGAATGGGCCAAGATTGACGCAAGGTGCTTTGCTGCCGGCCAACCTGCCTCCTGATCCCTCCCCCATCCACAGGTTACACGCGGAAAGAGCTAAGCCGCGGCCAAATAGTGGCGATTTTGTCGCCCCTTAGGCGCCGCTCGGGTTAAGGCGGCGCAGCAGCTGCGAGCTTGCCAGCCGAGCTGAGCAGCAGCAGCGGAAGAGAGAGAGAGAGAGACAGTCTAGAGAAAGGCTGTTGGGGATGGGCCACGATCGGGGGCGAGCATTGGGCGGGGAGATTTCATTTTCATTTTCGTTTTCATTTAATATAAAGCGCCAACATTTGTCCACCCAGTTCACAGTTTGCTTTTTTCCACCAAGTTCACCAAGTCCACCAAGTCCAACGTAAGCGAAACACCTTTGTGCTAGTAGGAACAGTGTGTAGTGGAAAGTGAGTAGAAAAGAGGAGTTCAAGTTCCCTTTTGGCGTGCATCTCGGGCGGCATCTCGCTTTCAGTTGAGTGTGGGGCCCAGTCGGAGACAGTTCCAGTTTGAGAGTAGTCGCACCAACTCCACGAATCGGGCAATTATTTCAGGCCACTTGTTAGCCAAGTTAGCCAGTTGAGAAGTCGTCTAAGAGTGCTCGTTATCATTCAATTCAAGTGCGCGCAATTCTTAGAGCTCAGTACCAGTTTGTGTCTCATTCTGTGAGCATTTAGGAACAGGAAGTAGCTCGGGAAGAGAACTTGGAGCGCTGTTGTGATTCGGCCCTGAGAAGAAGATGTCGCAAGAAGGCAAACAGGCGAGCCCCAGCAAGGTGGGCAAGATAATCCAGCGCAGGAAGTTCTACAGACAAGCCATGAAGAGGCTGCTGATATCCGTTTTGCTGGTCGTCTTGGCAGTGGGTAAGTATCTTTGCTGAAACCGCACCACAATTTGGGTTGCCCTAATTAAAGCACACTCCCAATTCCACATTGGAAGAGCCCAATGCACATTTCCACCCCTTTTAGCTTGCCAGATCCACTTCCTGTCGCCAGAAAAGATTCCACAAACTCCCAAAGCTGCAACCAAAATTGCAGCCCAAATTGCAGAAATTGCACAGCCCCAAGTCCAAATGCACCTTTCGACACCCCAAACTGCATGTCCACTGCACAAATTAACGAGCCAAATTGCACACACACTTCGATTTGCACGCAGCCCACTGGCCGCTGGCCACTCGAGCTGAGGCCGAGCCAAACACAGTTGCCGGCGACCGGCTGGACTCGCGGGCCGATCCAATGGGCGAGTCGCAGTCCTTCGCGCAGCCCAAGCGCCAGTACTTCATAGCGCCGCGCGTGGGCCGCTCACACAAGCCCGCCGGCCAGACCACGCCCGCCATCTGGTCCTCGCTCGAGGAGGCCAGCCTCTTGGCGCCCGGCCAGGTGCAGGCGTCGCGCGGCTTTCCCGGCCCCCTGCGCTCCTCCTTGTTGTTCCTGATCGGCAACCGAGCCCACCTGATTGGGCCCCGCTCGTCGGCCGGCCTGTTGCCGCAGGCGAGGATAGGCCGCCGCGCGTCGCCCAGTGGTCTGTTGCCGCAGCCGCGGGTTGGCCGCCGCTCTGAGCGCCCACTCGCCGACTCGGCCGCCCTTTCCGCCCAAGCGACGGCCGAGCGGGGCCAGGAGGAGCAGGTGGAGGTGAACTCCGAGAGCGACTACAGTCTGCTGAGCGACGCCGTCGAGAGTTTGATGAGCGGCCGCGTCTGATCCGCACGCCAGTGTGTCATTGTCGCCCGTCTTAGCACTCAGCACGCACCCAACACTCACCACTAGCACCAGTACTTGCACCTAGGCACCTAAGCACTTGCACCCAAGCACCTAAACACCAGCACTTTAGCACAGACAGACACCCGCACCAAGCACGAGACTGGAGAGATGCACGAAACAATGCACTATATTGCACCACAATGCACCACAATGCACCATATTGCACCACACTGCACTAGATTGCACCTAAACTTATACACCAAGACACCAGATCGGTAAGATCTAAGCACTAGACGCCTGGAAAGGCGCCATTGCCATTGCATCCTACTAATCGAACACTGCTCACCTGCGGGCGCCACGCAGCCACATCCGCGGCCAGCGGAAACAAGGCCAGCCGTTTGGAGAGGAGGCAGGGCAGCGAGATCTCCATCGAGCGGCCGGCAAGTCGGGCGGCCACCGCCTTCGTGCCAAGGTGAGTTCACATAAAATCGAGGCTTCAAATATGCCTCCAGGACACTGGTTCGTCGTCAAAATGAATCAAAGAGAATGGATCGAAGACTGAGGCACTAATCTTTACTTCTGGACTCTGTTCACCTTGTTCTCAAAATTTCACACCAAATAAATCGCAACTAATGGCAAATGGATGGAAAATCGTCAACACAGACTCGGAAAACGCGACCAGCCGGCGCCTGTTGGCTCGTTGGAGCAGCGCCTTCTGTGCGCCAGCTCGGCCGAGTGCAGCCGCTGGGCCATGCTCAGCGCAGTGATGCGCAGCCTCCAAAACCAGGAGGCTAAGGGCAACCACCTGTCGCCCAGTTTGGCGCGGCTCCTCTTTACTGGCGGCGAGCCAGTGGGCCGCTCGGAGGCCGAGCTCGAGCTTGACCAATCGATGGAGCCCCTTTGGAGTCGTTGAGTTGTTTTTGGGGGGCGGCTCTCAACGTGCCGCTCTGAATTTTGATCTGTTTCCGCCCGAGGAGGAGCAGAGGAAACTGGCCGGACCAGCAGAGTCGAGTACCGCCCAGCAGGCAGCCAACTGGATGAAATATCACCCTGAAATATCAAGCTGAAATATCACGCTGAAATATTGAGCAGCTCGGCAGTGGGCCCACGACGGAGGAGACGAGGCTTGTGGCCAAGAATGTGGCAGAAAGTATAGCTTTTGGAACGATTTGATGGAGTATTGGGACAGAGACGCACAGGAGACAGAGTATAAAGCAAGCGAGAGAGAGAGATAGAGAGGCAACACAGGAGAGAGAGAGGGAACGAGCGGCGGTCAATATTTGGTCACAATTGGGATTGAGTCCACGACTAGTTGGGGCTCATTGAGAATAAACGAAGATGAGAGCTTGTTGTTTTTAGCATAGATTAGGTCTCGGAGAGTTTTCCATTGCTTCTGATTGGAGATTTTTATCAATTAATTAATAATTTCTCGATTGGAAGCCTTGCGAAGTTCTTGATACTTTCTTCAACTCTTGCTCTTCCTGAAGGGCCCCTTGGAGAAGATTGCCTTCAGTCTGCTCGAGACCTTTCGGGCTCCCTCGCTGGCTCCCCCGGCGGCCAGTCTGACCATTTGATCGCCCGTGAGAGCTCGCTCGGGCGAGCTCAGCAGAGTGCTGCACAGTTTCGTGTACACGAACACCTCCTTGATCTTGCCAGCCAACTGGCCACCGTTGGCCTCTGGCCGCACCTTCAGAGTGTCTATGATGTAAATATAAGGTTCGAAGTGTTCGATGAGACTCCTGCAATGGTCCTCCACCCTGAGGAGTTGTTTTCTCGTGAACTCGTCGCGTCTATTCTCGCTGTTGCTCGCCGCCAGCCGACTCTTAGGCACCGACGCATAGCTCTGGCTGACGTACTCTTGCACGGCTCGCTCCACGTCCGTCTGGCTTGGGCCAGACTGCGAGTAGAGGTCGTGTTTGGCCACCGAGAAGTGTTCCACATTCTTGCAAACGTCCTTCATCAACTCCAAACTGGTGTCCACGCCGCCGGGCGCCCAAAGGTTGCTCGCCCTTGGGTCATGCAACACTTGGAGCAGATTTTCGGCGTCTTGGTCGAAGTTTTCGTACGGCATGAAGGGACAAATCTTGAGCACCGACAGGAAGGCGCGCTCCTCTGCGTTTAGCTCGGCCAATTTGGGCTTCGATTTGGCCTCCGTGAAAAACCACATGAAGCCCTGAAATTGCTCGTTGATGGTCTCGCAGGCCTGGAACACTTTGTCGCGCGCCGCCGGCAGACTGTCTTGGGAGGCCAGCTTGGAAAAATGGCGAGCTAGCAAGTTTACGGAGCCACCAAGTGTGTGCTCGAGCGTGTACTCGAAGGGCTTGGCGTGCGGATCCTCAGGCTCGCCGGCACGAGACAGGGCTCCTTGGCCAAACTCCTTGGCAAGCTTCTGGGCCAGCGACTTGACGCTTGGGTCCAAGTTGGCCAGTTTCTCTCTGAGTCTCTGCTCGAAGGTCTCGGCACACAGTTTCTGCTGCTTCCAGGCGGCCTCCTTCATGCCGGCGCGCAGTGAAAACTTCAGCTTGTCCGGCAGATTGGCCAACAGCTCCATGTGGTTGTAATCGTCGCAGTTCGACTCTGACACCTCAAGCAACTTGGCCAGCGCCTTCGGTCGATGTCCAATTCGTTTCTCAATGGAGTTGACCACTCTCCTGAGACCTTCATCATCGCTCTCCTCCAATTGGGCCACCTCAGAGTCGAGAGACTTCACCAGGTCCAATACTGCCTCGCGGCCCAGCAAATCGTCCGTGGGCTTGATGAGCAAATCGACAGTCTCGTCGATCGATGATGCGCTTGCAGTTGAGCAGCCGAGCAAGCACGCGACTGCTGCCAAAAGGGAGAGCCCGCATAGTTTTGGTGCAAAAATCATCTTGCCAAATCGACCGGAATCCTTCAAATGACTATCAGCTTTCACTCGAGGTGCTTTGGTTTGGCCGAATGGAAGGACAAAACTGGTCGGACAATTCTTTGCTCGCTTCCGATTGAGCTCGATGGCAGCTCTACAGTCGAGCCGAATCGGAAGCGTCTAAATTTAGATTGATTTGTTTGCTCATCAAATCGAGCCGCGTCGCAGTCATCGGGTGCACTGTCGCTCAGCTTAGACAATTTTTAGCTATCATTTCGGAGCTGTTTTCGACTCGTGGTCGTCACCAGGCAAAGGTGTCTCCTCATTCGAATAGCTTTCCAGAAGTATTCAGTTCAGACCACACATCAAGGTTACATCGTGGCGGCAAGCGGAAGGAATCTACAGACTAGGTTGGGTGTGGGTCCACAATGCTGGGCTTTTCACAGCTCTTGAGGACTGCTTTAGTGGGAGTAAAGGGCCTCTTCAAGGGTCCAAGTGCCACCCACGTGTCAGTGTGAAAATGGAACATTTGCGTCCTTTGTTGAGGGCCATCATTTGCTCCCCCGCTTTCCAGTCGCTACTGCTAGTACAAGCGTTTGTGCACTGTCTTGTGAAGACACTCTGAAGATTCTAGCTCTCAGCTGAAGATGCGATACTGTCTGAACCGTACCACATGCAAGGGTGCTCTTCCTAGATTTTGGTTTCGTGAAACCATTCTCAAGTGGCGCAATAGTGAGACATGGGCAATTTGTGGCAATGTAATCGGAGATTGTTGCCAAGAGTGGCACCTGGCTCATTCTAAAGGACACGGTTTCACGCACGTTCTACTCTGAAGAAGTCTAGACTTGCTTACTGGACCTAAGTCTCTCCAATCCGGAAAATATACCTCATGAAGAGACATCTCAATGTAGGAGAGACAAAGCGAATTTGCGTCAGCAGCTTTATTCAGATCTCAGTCAAACCTCGACTCGTGAGTGGAAAACTGAGCCGAGAAGTGAGATCAAACCCTGTTGGTCCTTCAAGACACATATACGTTTTTTTAGAGGTCCTCTTTAGATGGTGTATGTTGTACTGATGTTTGAAGATCAGCCTTTCTCCCTCTTGTAACAGTAAGAGATCCTTTCAGAGCACTCGTCTGGCGGTAAGTTCGCACATCCACTCCCCCAATGTTGATTGCTGCCTCTGGTGACAACAGAGATCGCTACAAATTTGATCCCATATTCATATACGACATCGGATTTGTAGCAAAACCAGAGGCAATTCAATCAACATTAAAAGAGGCCAAAAGCGATTCTTGACTGCCACATGAGACTGCTCGCATGGGGCTACTTGTTAAACACTCAGCTCAGAATATGTAGATGTTCATCAAACGCTGAGAAATGGTTTATTAAGGGTTAAAATTCGAACAGCTTCGACTGATCTTGGGACATCCTGCGATGCAACCAGAATTCTAAAGAGTGTTTTGCTAAAGATGATTGTTTCAGGTCGTTTGCAACTAAAGGAAATCGAACACTCTTGATGCATCATTAGCACCATCAACCATTGCGAACCTCTATGCTAATGTAGCGTCCATGTTTGCGCTCCAAAAAGCTGACATGCAACCAGGTGGCAGATAGAGTCTATACTAAGAGCTAGGCAGGTGGTGATGCAATGTTAAAATGCAACCATGTGACTGTTGTCAACAATCAACTAATTTGTTCACAAGTGCCCACAAACAAGTGTAAACAAAAACAAACATTCTCGCCCACAGATCCCAACAACATGGTTTCAAGCTTGACACTCATGAGTAACTAACTGGAAGGTATTTGTATGAGTCTCTCACAAGTCCGAATCACTGTAGCCATCAACTTTCGATGATCAATTAAGAACCTCGCAAACTCCAGTGGATATTCATCACGAAATAGCTATTTGCCACCGCTCTGCTCTTCATGACGACAGGCTGTTTCGGATAATCACTATTCCTGCCCATTTGCAAGGTTCGTCTCCAATAACTAATCAATTTGGGGAAAGTTCTACTCACTTCCATCAACTTCAAAGGTGAGTGCAGTTGCTCGCCAGCTCGGCCTTATCGCCTTCCAACCTGCTCCTTGCTTCAATCAGCAATTTTATGGATGAGGCACTTCGGACAAGAAGCATTCATGCCCATTTTTGCATCGAAACCGAATAAGAGTACTCTTTTGTACCTTTATTTGGCTAACTCTCCGGATCAACAAACAGCACACATGTGATTTTCATTACGGCTGATCAATCTCTACGAATAAATTTCCTAATAATATGCCCTAGAGCTCCTGTGGCGTATTTTGTAGCACTAATTCAAGCGCCACTAAGCTCAGAAGTTTCGAAGCTGTAAACAGCCAATGGCTAGCATTGAGCGGAACCATTGTCAAGCTCAGACCAATGGGGATGAAATGCGTGAAAAATAGCCTCTCATTGGGATGGTGGAGCTTTTTATTGCGCCATTGACCGCGATTCCCAGACACTGGGAAGAGCAGAGCGTGTGTGGCACAGTTTCCTCTTATGGCACCTAACTAGTGAGAGGATCTCCCGAGTGGATTTCCGATGCAATGAATATTTATACGCCTTTCATGTGGATAATTTCCGAGCTAGGAGAAGAGAGTGTATTATGTGCTCGCCGCTTGGAGGAGAGTCTGTGGCCAGTGGCTAGTGGAGGAGCAACCATGAGGAGGAGCAGCAACCGGTTGCTCTTGGAAGTGGTCTTGTGTGCACTTGGACTGCTAGCTTCCAAGAAGCGGGCTAAGGATCGTCGCAAAGGGACGAGGCTCGTTAATCTTTTCGAGGCTCGTAAGCCCGTGTTTGAGCTTATCTTGGCTAATTTTTGGCCGAGCTTTTCTCTTGGCGCCTCCATGTGAGCATTTTTCGAGCCAACGGCAAACACGAAGAGCCGTTATTTACGTTTCCAGATGGAAGATAGGGGCCAAGCTAAGGGATTGCGAGCATTGCGGCCAAGTAAATGCTGGCCAAGAGAGAGAGAGAGAGAGATGCTCACGAGATGAAGGACATCGGGCGGGCCAATGAATATTCAACAAGTTTCCGTTGGACTCCAAAAGAGAGAAGAGTTGAATAATCCATTGGAAATCTCTTTGCGCCCGCCAGATTGAGATTGAGATCCCAGATATGAGATATTAAATGTTTGCTCTTGGATGCTCGCTGGGCTCCAGATTGCCAGTGCTAAGCCAATGCAAAGCTGCAAAGTGCGGCGAGTGGGAATTTCACTCCGACCGCTCCAGTGCTGCAGGGCGATGTGCAGGTTCCATTTGGCTGCTCACTGCTGTCCCTTAGGTGCAACAGGTCGTTGCTGCAGCACAGGTCTGGTGTTGCAGCAGTGGTGTGGCTCATGTGGGGCGATGGAGAACTGGCGAGAAACTGGAGCCGGCTGGCTGATTAATTAAATGGAACTCTGCAGGCTGGAGGGCTGCAAGTGTGGCTGGAGCGGAAAGGCGTTCGTGTGTGCATGATAAAATTAGCCATCGTCGTGTGATGGCGCCAAACAGTTGCCGGTTTGCATTCTCTGAGCGCCTTCTCTGTGGTCGAAGGGCGAGATTGTGGGCGACGATTAGCGGACTTTTCGGGGCACACTTTTCGAAATAAACTGATACTAGACTCCAGCGAGTGTGTCCTGTGGATAGCTAACTGTGTGAGTGCAGTTGGGCTGCTGCACTCTGGAAATTGCAAAATGCAAACTGCATAACACGAACTGCACACTGTTGCCGGCCAGCATTGCAGCGGCAAGAGTGCCCGGGCAACTGTTTGCGCCAGATAATGTCTCGCCAGCCGGATGGAAGAATAAGCACTAAATGGCGCCCGTTGGTTCTCCAGCTGGCCCGCTCCACTGCTCCGGGCTTGTCCGGCGGCGCTTCGAGGGCGCTCGATTAACTCTCGTTTCCCGCGGCTCTGGCCGAGCAGAAGCAGTGGTCTAGCAGTGCAGCAGTCTGGTAGCAGTGCAGCAGTCTAGTGCAGCGTCCACCTTCGGCCGGGTCACAGGCCAAGTGGGCGCCGCTCTGGCCGATTTGCGGGCTCGCCAAGCGGGCCAGCGCCAAGCTCCGGCGTGCACGGGCGGCCACTGGCGGCATGAGCCGCCGGATGACCGCTGCTGCCTTGTGAGTTCCTCCGCCACAGTTTAGCCGGAGGAAAGCGGGCGGAGGGAAGACAGACAGACGGACAGACAGACGAACAGACGGACGGACAGTTAGGCGGAGAGAAAGGGCGAGATGGAGACTGAGATGGAGCTGGGGAGATTTTAATTTCTGAATGAATGAATCGGACTCTCTGCAGGTTGTTGCGCGGGGATGCGAGCTGCACGCTGGCGCTTGGAGGGCCTGGCCGAGCAGAAAGCAGAGAGCAGAGAGCAGAAAGTAGAGAGCTGAAAGTAGAAGCAGAGGAGGCTGAGCTCTGGCATGATGAGCTCGGCGGCGCCTTGAGCTGTGGGCCAGCCGAGCGCGCAATTGTTCGCGTGAATGCGCCCCGGAAAGTCCGAGTGAAAATGGTGGCCAGCGAGAGTGGAGTTGCTGTTGCTGCTTTTGCTTCTTTTGCTGCATTTGCTGACTTATCTCCGCCTTTTCTCTGCCTTTTCCATCCAAAAGCTAGTCTCCGGCGGCCGCCCAGACAGCAAGAGAGCAGGCCCTCCGCATCGAGCGAGAAGAATGGCACCAAAGTTCACGCTGCTCGCCGGCGAATCCTTTCCACTTTTTTGCCCCCACTCTTGGAACAGAGAGAGAGAGAGCTCTCTCTGCGTGCTCAAGTGTTCCAAGTGTTCCGAGGCGGCTCGCTGACCCACATGATAGAGCCTTTCTTCATGCACACCGGCCAGCTTGCCGCCGGCGAAGCCTCCAAGGCAAGCGACGAGCGCGCCGCCGAGCCTGAAAAGGAGAGAGTCTGCGGGCTGCCTGTTGCTTGGTCTTTGCATGGAGGCAGTGGCGGCCAGAGAAGAAGGAGCAGAATAAACTGGGAAATAAGCCAGAGAGATGCCGAGCTTGTGCGGGCTTGCCGGCGCCGTTCGATGCTCGCTGCTCGGCGCTTGGTGCCGCATGAGCTAAGGTGAAGCGGAGCAAGTGAGTGTGTTTGGCTTTCCGTTGCGTTCCGTTTGCTGCTCGGCGTGTGTTTGTCTGGCCAGTTAACTGTGGCCAACAGTTAAACGAGGCCTAAACGAATGAACTTCAGATGCAAAATGGAGGCGAGGGCGGCGGGAAGCTCTTTTCTCTGCTCCTCCTCCTCTTCTTCTTCTTCTTCTTCTTCTTTTGCTTTTGCTGGCCACATCCAGCAAGCAGAAGAGGTGGCCCTCGGCAAGTGGCAAGTGGCGAGCGGCGAGCGCCAAAAGGCAGCCGGCCAGCAGGCAAAGGGCGAGCTGCGCCGGAGCATGTGGCGCGCCGAATGGCCAAAGTGAGTTGAGATTCAATGTGATGGAAATCGTGCCTCCTCCATTGGGCCTTAGCGGCGGCCGTCTGGCTGCGGACGCACACAAGCGCCGGATGTCTTGACCTAGAGCGAGAAAGGGCTCGAAGAGGAGGCGGCATGAGGAGGCGAAAAGTGAGCAACTTTGCTCACTTTTCTCCGCCCTCAGCCAGAGAGAGAGACTCTCTGTGTGGACTCTTTGTCGCTTGGCTCTGCTTAGGGCCAATCGAGCGTTGCACGCTCCTCCAAGGCACAGCTTCAACAAGTGCAAAGGGGAAAGAAAGGCCACTCGCCGCCTGTTTAGCCGCTTCCACTAAGCTCGCCGCCTCCAAGCAATCCCGCTCGTCCAGTTCTCCATAATCGATGGCAATCAAGTTTATTTGGCTCCCAATTCCACTTTTGCCTCCCTCTTCGTCTGCCACCTTTTCGCGCCCTCCTCTTGCCCGCCAAGTCTTCTGGTGCTCGCCTGGCCTGGCTTACTTTCGGCTCCAGTCTTGCCGGCTGGCCAGTCTTGCCAGTGGGCCGCTGCTTTACTCAGTTATGCACTCACTTCTGCACTCAGTTATGCGCTCACTTCTGCGCTCCACAAACAAGCAAACGAGCCCAACGTTCGATAAGCCGCCGAGCTCATTTGCCTGCCCCTTTCCATCGGCAGTCCGCAATCTAAAGTCCGCAGTCCACAATCGGCCATCCGCCAGCGGCCACAATCTATAATCCGTTTGCTGTCTGCTCCAACTGTGCGCGCTTGCCAGTTTGTGTGTGTGGATAAATATATAAATAAATATGTTTGGCAGCCGAGAATGAAAAGGGTAGTTTATGAATGTTTGCCCGGCAAACAACTGACGGCCAGCGCGTCCGGCCGGCGCACTATTAGCAACTATCTCCAGCCACCACTGCTCCAGGTTCGAGGGGGCGGGGCAGCCAAAAAGAGAGAGAGAGAGAGAAGTCGACTTGAGAGAGCTGCTCGAAAGGGCAGAAGAAGAAGACGAAGAAGAAGAAGGCCACAAGGCTAGAAGGCCACTGCGCGAGAAGGTCTCTGGCGCACTCTGGCCGTTGTTTGTCGTCGCTAGCTTGCCAGCGGCCGCCGAGCTAGCTGGCCAGCTCGCTGGCCAGGCGGAGAAATTAATGTTGGTGCGCGTCTTGCCAGTGGAAGGGCGGCCGCACTTTTCCCCTCCGAATGCTCCAAGTGGACTCTGCGCAGATTAATCTCTCCTCCTTCTTCTTCTCCTTCTGCCTCTGCCTTTGCCTCTGTCTCGGCCGCTGGTTAGCCTCGGCCGCCCAACCAGAGCTGCTCGTTCACCCCGTCGAGCTGGCTAACGGTGCGCCTAACTGGGGCTAAGATTCTGGCTCCAGATTCCAGATTCCAGATTTCAAATTGCAGACTGCAACTGGTGGATTGCAAATTCCAGAGACTCGAGAGGAATCCAAATACTAACCCTTAGCCACAAGAAGCGCGGCCCCAAACGAGCGCACTCTCAGCCAGTCGTCTGTCCAGTTGTTCTCCAACTTGAAGCAAGTTAGCTCGAAATCGGCACAAGTTAGCTCAATCTAGTCACCTGAGGCAAGCTGGCCGCTCAATCAATTAAGCTCGCTCTCCATGCAAGGGCGACACAGAGACCAATCTGAATAACAATAATAATAATAAGCGAACAATAATCGACTCACATTACTGTCAACTGCGAACATAATCCAGCCAATCTAAATTGGGCAAAACATTCAGCAAAGTTGCTCCAGATCAAAGCAGATCAAACAGATCAAAGCAGCCAGAAGAAGACTGAGCTTTGAGGGAGAAAAAAAGTTGGGAGAGCAAAGGTTTAATTTGGTGCCAAATTTGGCACTCTAAGTCGAACTTAAGGCGTCGAATGAGCACAATTCGAGACACATTTGGAGTCGACGAGCAGCCAAGATCGAGGGCAAAGCGATCAGCGTTTAGAAAAATTGAGAAAATCACCAATTTAGTTGCAGAGAAAAAGCTGGCCAATTAGAGACAGTGTCACACAGGGGCTAAAGAGTGGCCAAAGCGCTAAGGAAGAAGAAGAAGCACAACAATGAAGAGTGGACACGAGGCGAGTGGTTCCGCTCGAGCGTGGGCCTGCGAGCGCCTTGAGGTGAAGCAAGAGGAAGCGCGAAGACCGAAAGAGAAGCACCAACCATTTGAAGGACAAAAAGAACACCAATTTCAACTACAACAAGCCAAACAAGAGCCGCAAAGAGGCGAGCAGAGTCAGAGGAGGCAGCAGTCGCAGTCGCAGTTGTATCACTCAAATGAAAGCACAGCCAACATTAACCAAGCGCAGCAACAACTTTCGCCGGGCAACAAAATCATCGCCCAGCACAACAGAAGGAACAGGACACTGATGATAAACAAGAGAAACCACATTTTCACAAGCATGAAGGCCAACAAATATCTGGCCCTCCTCTCATTAGTCATCCTGGTCGCTGGCTGCATCGTTTCCTCAACGATTGGGCTCGCCGAAGAGGCGCCAGCCCAGCAGCCTCAGCAGCAGCAGCCACAGTCTCAGCAAGCCAAACAGCCCACCCAGCCGTCGATCGAGCGCCAGCTGAGCGCCACCAGCGGTCCTCTGGGCGGGGCCTCTTCCGGCGGCCAGGCGGGCACCACGAGCCAGAGCGCGTCTGGGGCGCGCACCAGCGCCAAGCCGGCGAAGCAGTCGGCCAGCCAGCAGAAGAAGGCCGCCGCCATGGCCGCCCAGCAGAGCTACGACCGGCACCAGTTGAAGGCGTCGCCCAGCTACGCCAGCTCGGCCGCCTCCACGCCGGCGCACGCCAGTCTGGGTCTAGCCTCTAGCGCCGCAGACAAGCCCAAGTTGGCCGAGGAGAAGCCCGCCGAGCAGAGCAGCGCAAACCGGAAGCAGGGCGAACAAGCCGAACAGCAGCCGAGCAGGCGCGCCGGCCAGGTGGCCAAGGCGGCCGGTGGGCAGCCCGGGCGAGCATCAAGCTCCTTCGCCTTCCTCAAGCGACTGCTGCCCTCGTTCATGAGCTCGGCGGCCGCCGCAGCAGCCGTCTCGGCCGCGGGCCACGAGCACCACGCCAGACAGACGCAGATGAACAACCAGCAGCGCTCCGACTCGGCGGGCCACCAAACGGGCGGCCTGCTCGGCGGCAAGCTGGCCAACCTGTTCGCCGGAAGCGCCAAGAAGTCCGCCTTGGCGGAGTCTTCATCTTTGGTCTCCAATCCGGCGAGCCTCGTGCGCCAGAAGGTGGCCGCCGAGCGCCAAGGCGGCCCTGCAGCACTGGCCAGCATCGCCTCAGGACTGATGTCCAACCCCCTGGGACTGGGACTGCTCTTTTCGGCGCCCCTGCTGCCCTCGCTGCTGCTCACGCCGCTCGCCATCGCCGGCCTCAGTCCCGCCATGTCGGCCATAAACAACTTTTTCGGCGACGACGACGACGACAAGCCCGCCGCCACTTCCGCTAGCTCGCCCTCGGGGCCCCTGGCGGCCCTGATGGGCGGCGGCGGCGGCTCCTCCTCGCCACTCGCCTCCATCCTGCAGGCCGCCGGCTCGCCGCCGAGCTCGCTCGAGCAGCCCGCCAGCTCCGCGCCGAGCAGCATCGCCCTGCGCACCTTCCAGACACTCCTCGGGCCCACCTCCACCACCCAGAGGCCCCTCTTCAACCCGGGCATGTTCGCCTCCGGCGCCCTCTCCAACGGCATCCAGAACTCCTTCGCCAACCTGGCCAGCGGCTCCTCTTCCGCAGGCAACCAGCCCCAGCGCGCCAGCGGCCTGCTGGGCGGCGGCGGAAGCGGAAGTGGGGGCGGCAGCGCGGGCCAGCAGCTCATGCAGGCGGCGGCCAGCATGATTTCGCCCTCCTTCGCGGCCCCAAACTCGCCCTTCGGCTCCTCCTCCTCTTCTGGCAGCTCTTCCGGCCAATCGGGCTCAATCCTGGCCGGAAGCAGCAACGATGACGACAACTCGCCCGGCCTCTTCCAGATGGCCTCCGACGTGTTCGAGAAGGTGGCCAGCTTCGTGGGCAACACGCAGACCGGCGTCGAGAGCAACAAGGACATTGGCCAGGCGAGCGGAAGTGGCCCGAATGCGGCCCCCAACTCGCCCCTGGCCGCCCTGGCCGCCCTCTCCAACATGTCGCCCTTCCAGCTCTCGAGCTTGTTCGCGGCCACCCCGCTCGGCTCGGCCATCGCCTCGCCAAGCGGCTCCTCCTCTTCCGGTCAAAGTGCTGGCTCCTCAGGGGCGCCCCAAAAGCCGGGCTTCTTCTCCACGCTGAAGAATGTGTACGCCCTGTTCAGCTCGAGTTTCCTGAGGCGCCAGGCGGACGGAAGTGACACCAACGAGTGCCAGCAGCGCCTCGTCTGCGAGCTCCACCAGAGGGCCATGAACAGCAAGCTGTTCAAGCGTTCGCTGCAGGCCAACCTCATGGAGCTGTCCACTTTGGACAGAAACCTGCTCGACCAGATCAAACAGAGCTCGGCCGTCGCTGGACTGCAGGCGCGCGTCGACCCAGACACCAAGGCCATGCTGAACGACTTCCTGCGGGCGAGTAACAATTTCAAAAACGACCGCGAACTGGTCAACTGTGGCCAGATGTTCCCCAAGTGCTCGCGAGTACAGTTGTTGGCAGCCGCCAATGCCCAGCTGACAGACCCAGTGAATGGGCGCGCCATTGGCAAGTTCTCGCAACTGATGAAGAAGATGAAATTCAAGACCAACCAGCAGCACAAGAACCAGTGGAAGTTGAGAAAGTCAAGCACCGGAATTGGTAACAAAGTGCCTCTTCCGCCGCAGACAGTCTTCGCCGGCTCAACAGGCGGCCAACTGCCGCCCATCGACAACATGCAGGTGGCCCCGCTGGCCCTCAGCCCCACCGGAAGTGGCGCCCCCAACGGCCAGCAGCACACGCCGGCGGACAGTCTGAAGCTGGTGCAGCAGATTCTCATGATGTCTCAGCAGCAACAACAACAGCAGCAGCAGCAGCAGCAGCAACAGCAGCAGCAACAGACTCCAGCCCCGCAGATGTACACTCAAGTGGCGAGCAGTCCCAGCATGATGCAGAGCGCCTCCTCCGTGGCCGCGCCTATGCTCTCGCAGACTCCCTCGCAGCAGCAGCAGCAGCCACAACAAGCACAGTTCCAGTACCAACAGTACATGCAAACGCCGAGCACCCAGCAGCCACAACAACCACAACAGCAGCAGCAGCAGCAGCAACAGCAGCAACAACAACAGCAGCAACTGTCTTCCCCGGCGCCCAAGCAGCCCATCTACTCAGAAACGATATTACCTCAATCGGCTTGGGGCCCGCCAATGAGCGCCAGTGATTCGGGCTACTATGTGGCCGGCCAGCAGAGACAGTATGCAGCAAACTCGGGCCCAACAATGCTCGACTCCTCCCCAATGGCCAGCTCCTTTGGGGCCAACTACAATCCGCAACAATCCAACAACAACAGGCAACAGAATCAACCCATTTCAGCCCAGTGAAAGTGGCCCCGCGAGACCACCCACAAGTGCAACTCGCTGCCGCCTTTATTTATCCTCCGGCCACACTCTGGCGAGGGGACCTTCAAGTCCCAAGTCCACGAGTGGCCCACCATTAAACAGATCTTATATTATAAATAGAAATAGAAATATTCTTGAGAATAAGCAAAAAGAACCAAGGCAAAAAGGAAGGGAAAATTGAACTTTGTTTCGCGTCAAGTCGCTTAAAACTACTTAGACTTAAATGACCAAATACAAGCTGTCATCCTGTGGACGAAATACTCACTGTCTCCCGCTCGTGAGTTTCAGCTCAACAGCGAGCTCGCAATGCACCTTAGAGTGGGAGCAGCACTTTTGGATGAGGCAAATTGAGCGCAAAAGGCACTCACGCGCTCCAATAAATTAATACGAGGCCACCATTTGGGGTACACAAACAAACCAAAGTTTGTCGACTGAACATGCTCTTTCCAATTCGGAGTCTAAACTCTTCTTGTGATCCTTCCAACTTTCTGATTTCTGAATTTTTCGGCTTAAAAATCTTCTGCTGACCCAAAAAGTTGACTTTCCTGGCCAATTCCATTTCCTTGTTCGACTTTTTTGGAAAACTGTGATCAGTTTTCACTTCTTTTGACCATTCTTTCCAATCACAATCTGGTGGTGGCCTCAATGTCGCGCACTCGACTCGTGCGGCCGGCCGGCACCTCAAGTGGCGCACTGCTGGCGCGCCCAAAAGGGGCTTGCCAGCGGGCAAATCGGGCGCCTGCGAGACAGAAGGGCAACTGTCTGAGCTTGGCAAGCGGGCGCCCGAGCCAGCTAGAGTCTGGGGCCGCTGGTCAGTCGTCGTCGTCGTCGTTGAAGGCCAGATTGGGCATGCCTGTGGATCGGTTGAGGGGGCGCTGGCGGGCGGCCATCGAGTTGTTTGTGGTGGCCGCGTTGGCGCTCGCGAACTCGTGCATGGGATACTGTTTGCTCTGGCCAAAGAGGCTCAGTCCGCGGCGCCTAACCTTCAGCAGGGCGTACAGGTTCACCGCCAGCGAGACCAGGAGACAGGTGCCGATGATGATGGTGAGCACGATGAGCGAGCTGTCGAGCGGGCTGAAGGCCACCTCAACGCAGCGGCCCTGGTTGTCCTCGTAGGCTGGATACTGGCAGACACAGTGGCTGCCGGCGCGCACGTCGTACTGACAGCGCGAGCCCGGCTTGTGCTCGCAAAAGGCGCTCCCGTTCGCCTGGCATCTGTTGCGCGGCGCACACACCTCCTTGACGGCCACACTCGAGCTGGAGGAGGAGACGCTTGGAAGCTGGCCGGAAGTGGAGGGGCCGCGCTCGGGCGGCCGCAGCTCCTTGAGGTCGAGCAGGTCGAGCTCGGGGGGACACTTGCAGGAGCAGAGGGACGAGTGCTCGTCCAGCCGCACACTGTGCGCGTCTGGCCCACAAAAGCCCTCCATCTCGCAGGCCACAATCTGCCTGAAGTTCACCCGCTGGCCCGACCAGCTTCTGTTTCCGTTTCCGCCTCCGTTCTCGCTTCCGGCCTGGGCGCCTCCACTTCCGTTTCCGGCTGCCTGGAGACCTGAGGGCGCGCGCAACAGCAGCAAACGCGGCTTGATCCAGCAGAGACGAGGGTCCGCTCCGTTGGGGTCGCAGCTGGCGAGCATGTGGCTGAGGGCGCTCTCCTCGACGGGGCCGCTCGACTGCAGGAAGAGGGTGCAGTTGAGGAAGCTCATGGACACCCACTCGGCCAGCCGGCCCCACTGTCTAGGCGCAGCGTAGGGCGCCCCCGGAACTTCCTGTTGCGCTTCCGGCTGAGACTCGAGCAGGGCGGCCACTTGGCTGCCGGCGAGCTCGGCGCACAGACTGTGGTTGGTGGTGACGGTGAAGTGGTGGTGGGCTGGCAAATGTTGGGCGAGCGACTGGCGCAGGTCGTCGGCCAGGCGCCAGTTCAGTTGGTGGGCGCGCGAGCTCTCGCCAAGACGCTCCTCGCACTGCTCCATGTAGCCCAGATAGGCGGCCATGTCGTGCTCGTAGGGGTCCTCGATGATGGACTTGGGCAACACTTGGCTGATGTTGCAGCGGCCCAGCACGCCGAGCGAGTGCAGCTGGCCCATCCGGTGCGCCACGCTGCTCCCCCTCTGGCTGGAGTTTGGGCTGCGGGCCGGCCGCCGTGCGGGACTGTCTGCGGCGCTCAGCAATGGACTCTCTTCGGCCCCCGTCTCGTTGGCCGCGGGCCCACCGGAAGCGGGCCGGAAGTGGGCGGCGCTCAGGGCGGCGGGCTCGTAGTACTTGTTGACGAGGAGCAGCTGGAGGGAGTAGGCGAAGGGGGCGAGGAAGCACTTGTGCTCGAGGGGGTCCATCATCATGCCTGGGGGACAGTCGCAGCGCACCTGGTCTCTGTCGACCGGGCGGCAGACTGCCTGTTTCTTGAGACACTCGTGCCTGATTGAGCTGCAGCGCGGCTCGCACACAAAGTCGCCCGTCTGGCCGCCGGCCACCAGTTTGCGCTCGCTGCCCGGCGGACACACGCACTCGAACATGGCGGCCCGCGTGAAGTCCGGCACGCAGATGGCGCCCCGCGCAGCGCACAACTGATGCCCCGCAGACTGGGGCTCGCACACCCGCTTCAGCCGGCACAGCGGCGATCCTCTAGCTCTCTCACTTCCGCCCGCAAGTGCCGCCTCGGCTTCAGCCACTTCCTTTTCTTGGCCACTGCTAGTCTGTGCTAAGTTTAAAGCTGAGCTCGCAGCCGGAAGCGCGGGCTCGTACTTGGAGTGGGCGAGCAGCTTGGGGTCGGAGCAGCGGCACTGGAAGGTGTCTGGGTCGCAGAGGCCGAAGGGGCAGACGGCCTGCAGGAGCTGGAGGGGCTCGCGTTCCTGCTCGGCCGTGTGGATGAGCTCGCACACGTTCACGCAGCGCACCGACTTGACGTACTCGGCGGCCAGACTGCCATTCATTTGGCCATTCACTGAGCCACTTCCGGCTCCACTTCCGGCCAACTGAGCGAGCTGAAGACGCTGGCGCTCGGCCGCGTCCAGAGGCACGCTGAGCTCGTCGAAGGCCACGAAGCCCTGTTTGCACTTGCAGCCGAGGCGAGTGCAGATTTGGCTGGCAGGCTCGCAGGCGGGCTTGCAGTGGGGCGACTGCGCCGAGTCGGCGAGCGGGCGGCACGAGCGACCGTCTTTGGGGTCCAGCTGGAAGCCTGGGTGACAGGCGCAGGTGAAGGGGCGCTCGAGGTTCGAGTTGTCGGGCAGGCAGACTTGGTGGCAGTCGTTGAGGGTGGGCAGCAGGCAGGCGGCCGACTGGCACCACTGGCGGCCCGTTTTGGGCTCGCGCCGGAGCACGAACTTGGGCGCGCACTTGCAGATGGGGCGCTCGTGGGGCGCCGTCGGCACGCAGAGGTGCGCCTCGAAGCCGCAGTCGCGCGTCCGGTTGGCGCACTGGCCGCGCACACACTCGCCAGCTGGCGAGTCCTTAGGGTCCCCAGCGAAAGTCTTGGCGGGGAACCAGTCGAGCCGCTCGTTGCACTGGCAAGGTTGCTCCGGCTGGAAGGGGCGCGTCTCGTCGCAGAACTGGCCCAGCTGGGGACACACCAGCGAGTTGCACTGGTGCGCCTTCCGGCACTTAGCCTCGTCGCTCAGGTAGTGGTCTGGCCGGCAGGAGCAGAGGAAGGTGCGCCCCTCGTCTGGCACCGTCTCGTTGCTTAGGGGCAGGTCGAGCTCGTTGCAGCGCGAGCCTGGGCCCAATTTCAGCTGGCAGAAGTGACTTCCGTTCAGCGCTTTCTGGTGCCCTCCAGCCCCAAGCGTCACCAGCTGGGCGGCCGCAGTCTGGCCGCCGCGCGGCTGCAGCACACTAGCGGCCACTTGTTGCCCACTGGAGCCCAAAGGCGCGCCCACCGCCCGCCCGGAAGCGCCCAGCTGCTGCAGAGTGTGCGGGCCACTTCCGGCGCCTCCTAAGCTGCCGGGGAGTGCATTTCCGGCACTTGCGGGCCGCTGCTGGCCGGCGGAAGAGGCGGCAAGACCAGTGGAGGGGAGCACGTGGGGCCAGTCGCACCACTTGCCGAGCTCGCAGCGGCGCCCGCGGTGCGCCTGGTCGCAGGCGCACTCCCAGTCGTCGGGCGCGGTGCCGTTCTGGCTGCAGGCGCCGAACTGGCAAGGCGAAGGGAAGCAGCGCTCGCTCACCGAAACGTTGGACAAGGTGAACCGGAAGAAGCCGTTGGCGGCCACTTCCGCCGCGAGTGCCTCCTCCTGCTGTATGGCTTGTTGCTGCTGGCCAGGCGGCGCCTTAGGACCGGCGGGCGGCTGCCACAGACACTCCAGCTCTAGCTCGATGACAAGCTTGAGCAGAGTGGGACCTTCCGGCGGCTCCTCGTCGGCGCCCAGGAGGCCGCGCCGACGTGCCTCGGCCAGCTGGGCGCCCAAATCGGGCAGACTCAGGTTGTAGTGGACCACGTGGGCCGTCCAGTTGGCCCCCGGAAGCGCCCCCGAGCCAGTGGGCGAGCTGGTGAGCATTAGCGGCCAGTCGATCAGCGAGCTGGGCTCCTGCGCGCTCTTCCGGTCGGGCTGGACCACCGGCCGGAAGTTGGCGTCCACCAGTTTCCGGTGCACGTGCACGCGGAACCAGAGGGGCGGCTCTGGATCTGTGTTGGTCAGCGGATTAATAGAGCTGGCGCGCGACAGACTGGCGCTCGTCTCTGAGGCGGCCGCCTGGCGCTGCAGCTCGCCCGAGCTAGTCTTCGGTTCATTTGGTGCGCCACTTTGTCCACTTGGCTCGCCCGGAGCCGCACCGGAAGTGGCGCCGGAAGTGGATGAGTTCGAGGCGAGACTGTCAATAGAACGCCAGCCGAGCTCGATGGAGAGCACGGCCTCGAGGGCGAGCTGGTGGTCGGCGTGCAGCCAGTCGCTCTGGATGGCGAAGTGGGCCCCGTGGAACAGGCTCACCAGGGAGACGTTGTGGGCGCCCAGGGCGAAGTGCGAGCGCGGAAAGTAGTCCCAGTTGTCGAGTGGCGACACTTCCGGCCGCTGCCAAGTGCGCAGCCAGCGAGCCGGCGGCTTGGGGGCGGCCTGGGAGGCGAACTCGCTGAGCAGCGCCACCGCCACCACCTGCTCGTCGGGCTGCTCGCCGCTGGCCATGCGCAGGGGCGTCTCGCCCTCTGGGGCCCCCGCCAGGCGCCCACCACTGTCTGCGCCCGCGTCCCCGCCGGCCGGATGTGAACTGAGAGGCGCTGAGGCCGCCTGCTCGCTCGCCACCTGCCCGGCCGGCTGCTCGGCCATGGAGAAGGCGAGCGCGCACTGGCTGGCGCCCCCAAGGCCGCCCGAGACGCACTCGGAGGCGTTGGCGAAGAACTGCTCCAGACACAGCGTCTCGAAGGTCCAGCCGCTCTGCTTTAGCGAGCCCATTTGGGCGCCCGGCAGGTGCGCGCGGCCGCCCCCAAGCTCGCCCGGAAGCGCCCCCGCCGCCGTCTTGCCATCGGCCACGGTGGGCGCCCACCAGAGCAGCCGCTCGCCCAGCAGCCAGCCGCTGGCGTCGGGGGCGCGCTCCAGCCGGTGCAGCTGGAGGCGACTGCGCCCAGTCACGTACAGGGCCAGCTCCATGCAGTGGCTCCACGCGCGGTCCGCCCTGGTCGCCTGTTCGGTCTCGCTGAGCTGCAGGCGCAACTGGCTCGCCGGCTCGCCGTACTCGCCCCCCCGGTTGCTCACGAAGTGGTAGCCCCTGTCTATGGTCGCAATGCTGGGCGGCATGCTGGCCAGCGACCACTTGATGCGATCGCCGGGCTCTGTGCTGCGCCAGTGCTCGCAGGCCTCCCGCTCGAAGCAGCCGAGCGCCACGACGAGCCGCTCGGGCTCCGCGTTGGCGCCGAGCTCGCGCTTCCGCCGCCGCCGCCGCTGCCCAATCCACTTGCTCCAGCTCGACTTGCGCGGCGCCACCGGCCCGATGGTGCTCGCGAGCGGGTCCTGAGCGGCCGGGGCCGCCGCCGAGCTCGCTGGCCCGGCGGAAGTGGCGCCGCCCGCCCGCCGCTGGCCGCCCGTGCTCGGCAGGGCGCCCGGCGTCTGCTGGGCCTCGTACGTCTCGGGACTGGCTGCCTCGTCGGGCGCAAAGTTTCCCGGACTCTCCGCAGGTCCCACGTCCACGTCTGCGGCCGGCGCCACGCCCTCGCCCGCCGGCGGACTGTCTGCGGGGGGCGGCTGCTGGGCGGGTTGTGCGGGGGCGCCGCCCGCCCGCGGGACTGAGGGCGAATTCGAGGTGGGCGGGGCCGGCGTGCCCGAAGTTGAGGGCGCGTTTGGTGCAGCTGCGGGCTGCGGTGGCCCGCCAGACTCGGGCTCGGGTTTCCCGCCGGGGCTCAGGCTCTCCTTGGCACCCTCAGGCACTGCGATGAACTCGATCTTCAGCCGCCTGATGGCCACCAGCGACAAGGCTCGCCGGTTGATGAGGGAAAACTTGAGCCAATCGGCGTTCTCGAGGCCGCTGAAGTCGTTCAGTCGGATTCGTTCGTTGAATTTGGTCCACACCTTTGTTCTGATCGGCTTGGACTCCATTTGCGGGCCCCCAACTGGGCTGGCCGGCTTGAGGAAGCGGAACTCCTTGCGGTCGATTTCGATCTTGATGGCGGGCGGGGTGGCCTCGCCCAGCTGGTCGTGGTTGAAGTAGAACTCGAAGGAGAGGTTGACGCCGATTGTGTTGCCCTGCTGGGCGGCCGTCTTGACCATTTCGATGATTGTTGCATTGAGACTGAGCAGGAGACTGTGGTCGATCTTGCGCGGCTCGTCTGCATAGATGAAGGGAACACTGTTTGGAACCGTCTTCTCGCTCTTGGTGGTGCTGTTCGTCTCCTGCTCGTCTTGCTGCTGCTCCTCGTCCAGCGTGGGCCACATGGGCGAAGTGGCCGGCCAGCCCGAGGCGATGATCTTGTAGCTTGCGCGCCCATTTGCCGAAGCGCCGCCACTCGCTCCATGCGGGCCCTGCTCCACACTGGCCACTTCCGGCCTGCTTCCTCCACCTTCATCAAGTGGGCCAGCTTTTCTCTGGTCGCACTGGACCGGGAGGCAAGTGGGGCCAGTTTGGAGGAGGTCAAGCGTTGCGCTGGACAGGAAGAGGAGGAGGAGTATCGAGTGCTGCATTCTGGCTGCTTGTTTACATTGGAAGATGGGCCCGAATGGAGTGTGTGCTCTTTCCAGTGGAGGGCCGTTTGTGTTCTCGCTGCAGAGCATCCAGTTGGGACATTGCTCTCCGCTCGAGCTCACTATCCACTAGCTGCCCCATTTGGAGGCACTACTCTGCACCTGTTGCATGCTTAGCTCTCACGGGCCAAGCGACACTTCCAACTGGGCCGCAAGCGCGCAGACAAACACACGCAATTGGGCTGAATTGCACGGCCAAAAGTGTTGCCAAAAGTGAGCATGTTGCCAGCAGCAGTTCACGCGCCACAGTTTAAGGGTGATTATTTTTTCTTTTGCCAAAACATTATCGCCCCCAGTTGTCGGGCAATATTCTAACAATAACTTTCGCTCGCCAACCTGCTCCCATGGTGCAACTGGCGGCTGGCCCTCCTCTTTCTCTCTTCTCCGTCTCATCTCTCCATTTAGCCCCAATGCATGATGTTATAACAACAACAACATGCTGGCGGAACTCGCTTTGTTTGTCGAGCTGGTTGTTGTTGTTGCCACTTCGTTGCTCACTGACTCATATTGACTCTCACTCACTGGCGTCTGTGTTTCCAAGAGAAGTGCTCTCAAAAAAGAAGTCATCCAATTGAGCTGAATCAATTTGAACTGAACTGAATTGGACGCGATGATTTGCGGGACCCCAACTGGAAGTGGATGGGCATCAGTTTGGCTGGCTACAAATGTGTTTTTATTGCCGCCTCTCTAAAAATGCTTGTATCTGCAAAAATACAAGCGTCACAAAGTGCTCACAACTGCACAACTGCAACGCGACTCTTGACCATGTTTCCACAAGCTCAAATGTGCTCTCTTTCTCGCTCTAATTTGGCGCGCTCGAAGGCCTCTGTTGGACTCTACTTTGGCCTCGCTGTATCAACAACTTTCCGGCCAGCCAGATTCGATCTTTCGACGCAATCAGATGGCCCTTCTTTTGCCTCTCGAACGAGCTCAATTGAGAAATTTTATTCAGGCAAGTTTTATTCTGAATCTAACCAATGACAACTGGTTCAATTCCGTGTCCGCTGCCAAATTTCAACACACCGAGACACTGAAACTCCACCAGAGCTCCTTTCTCAGAATAGTAAATCTTCTTTGATGGACTCTCGAGGGATGCATGTTTCATTTCGCCTATTGTTTATAATTCTTAGAACTGCATTTTGGGATGAATCAGGCCCGAGATTAGATGCTGGCTAGCGATGGGAACTGCCACCAACTGGGAGAGAAAACTGCCCTATCCCCCAGCGACTGCTTTGAGATTGATTTAAGATAAAATTGGCACTTTCGCCAAGTTCAGTGGGGCCAGTCCGACTGGGGGGAAGCATCTCGTCGCCTGGAGACAAGAGACAAAGGTCGATATCATCCCTCGGGTGAGCGCCCGCCTATTCTGGGCACTCCCCGGACGGTAAACTCGCGGACGAAGGAGAACCTTTACTGCACGTGGAGAAGCGTGCAATTCGGAGAACGCGTCCGACCATCCTTTCACCTTATTTTGACCCCTCTCGAGATCTGCTCGAATAGCCGCCAACTGCAACTCGCTCAGCCGTGTTGGTGTCAATTCTCAATACTGGCCGAACATCGGAACATCGACCGGCCCAAAGACATCCTACCCCACATGCTGCCGGCCAAAATCTTGAACCAATCGGCCCCTCTAATGGACGGAAAGCGGAATGGGCCGTACACAGTTAGCTTGGCAGTATAAAAGGGTGACGTGGCACCTTTATGGATGAAACTCCCGTAGAGACTGCCACATCAGACGCTTCATGGTGCTGAGAAATCTGCACGCGCTCGGATTCACACTGGTGGCTGGTGGTTGCGTGCCGATATTCGAGCACGAGACACAATCACCGCAAAGAACAACTCTCTCGATAGTCTTTCTGTGGAAGGAAGTTGGAGAGCCTCTTCAATAGGCAGGTAACAGTTCATGATGGAGAGGTGGGGCACAGTGATCAATTCGATGATCATTTTCCACTTGCGCAAATAGCATCTCACATCGTTCATTGGATTGAGCACTTACGTTGGTGCATTTGTTGATTTGGTGAAGTGCGCTTGTTGATGCTTAACTCTTAGCATTCGGCATTCAAAACAACAAATCGGACACATGCTTTGGGAGTGTTGTTTCATATTCTTCAGAGCTAGCACTAAGCTAGCAGCTCCAATGGCAGTTCCAATAGTAGAGGTGTCAGAGATTTTGGCCTCCTTGAGAGGCGCTTCGCGATTAACGTGCAGACTCTCGATCAAAAGACGCAAGTTGCCGCTTGATGGATGCAGTTTGCGCACTTTGGTGCGCGTGAGAATATCTGCCTAAGGAAGACTATGAGAAAGTGGAAGTGTAACCAAGAAAGTGGAGGCATCCAAAAGGCAAACGAGTTTTCCTTCTTCGAAGCGATTGAGAAGCCCCAAGGTGATGCAAAGCGAGAGTCTAACTCTTCTGTGTTTGACTGGTACGTGCGTCGAGTTGCGGAAGATGTGCGCACTTTGGAGTAGCACCCTGGTCTAGCCAAGCAATTGCTCTGCAAGGTGGAGAGTTCATTAATAATTAGCCAAAATTCCCAAGCTTTGTCCTGTGCAACCCTAGGCAGCCCTTCTGGTGACCTTTTGCGCCAGCGTTCAACGTGGAACTCGCGTAGTCTTCGAGTCGAACCTTGAGGCAAGAGGAAGAAGTTACACCGAAGAAGGTTGGAAGATTGGAAATAGGTTCAACGCAGTACTTTTTATGCCTATGCTATTATCTTGCTAACTTTTATTCGATACTTTTCAGAGCCTCCTCCTGCTTAGCCTCCTTCGTAGCCTCGCTGGTGTCTTTGGGGCTCTCGAGTCGCGAGATGGAGACAAGCATGGGAGTTTTGTGAAGGAAGAAGATGAAATATGGAGAATAGAACTCCACCTCGCTGGACCAACCGTTTAAGTGGCCTCCCTCGCTTGGCTTTCCAAATCTGTAGCGGTCCATTAGGGCGCAAAGCGTGGTTTTCATCTCGAACAAGGCAAAGTCTTTGCCCAAACAGGTGCGCAGTCCGGCCCCAAAAGGCATGAACTGGCATGGGTGGAATTTGTCCGCATCGGCAAATCTTTCCGGCCTGAACTCGTTGGCATCTTCGCCCCAATACTCCTTCAGTCTATGGATTGTGTACAGGGGCGTTAAGACGGTTGTTCCAGGAGGAAAGAC
>Ga0058701_10000200_pt1 | contig 49437 bp, 18 predicted proteins | sample AgamicOrMae_FD_97039 | JGI IMG/M metagenome (GOLD analysis project Ga0058701, IMG submission 97039) | Agave microbial communities from Guanajuato, Mexico - Or.Ma.e | ecosystem: Host-associated > Plants > Phyllosphere > Phylloplane/Leaf | place: Guanajuato, Mexico | collected 2012-06-04
ATCACATCATAGCTTCGACCACTTCTAGTGTAGCCAGCTACCAGAGATTCACACACGAGCCTTATGTCGACACTTATACTTCATACAGAATGATAGATAGACAGATAATGGCCAAATACAGCCTCACTGGCACCCAGACACCCTCATGCCCAGTGGTTGACGGAGAGGCCAATCTGCTTCTCAGACCAGTGTCCACCAGTGCAATGGCAAGCCTGTGCGCTTATGCAAGCCTGAGAGTAATTTCACTGCTAGAACGAGCATTAGAATACATGATGCCTAGCTAGTAGGATGCAGCGTCTGCATGGTATGAAATCTCTCTGTGAGCTATAATAAACATGAGCTCATTACTTGAATCATGCGCGAGACCATAGTGAGCGTTTGTGCGCCATTGGAGTGGATGCTTGTGTGTATTTGAGGTGAAAAGATGGGTAGGCATCAGTGGGCAAGACAGGGATGGTTATCGTGCAATGGATAAGGTTTGCGAGAGTCTAGCGCTCTTACGAGACGTATTGTTGCCATCAGCTCACCTGTTGCTCGATCAGAGAGACAAAGCAGAGCTTAGAAGCTGCTAATTGAATGGATAGCTACAGAGAAGGAGGCGGCGGGATGGCTGCTATATAGTAGCCCTGATGAGGGCGCGTATCGTCCATTGGACGCTTGTTGCACGAATCGGAGCCTCTTACAGTGCCCCTCTATGCGGCAAGGAGGCTAGTTGTTGCGGCCAGATGAGCCCGTAGTCTCCATCAGACGCCGGAAGTCATCGAGTTTGCAGCATCGGAGAACGAGAGGATATTCGAACGGTCGCAGTAGTTGGGGCACTATCGATGGTGCAGACATACTCAGAATTTCGAGATGTTATCCATGAAGGAAGAGAGTTTATTGTGACTAGTTTAGGGGACCAACTCGTAGCTGGCCAAGAAGGTCCTTATTTGTCTGGGACTTAACCTGATTGCTGTGGGTCTATCCGATTCGGTCGAATCTGCGCAAGTGTCGGTCTCTTCGCGAGTCCAGTCCAATCGTTTGTCTTCGTCTAATCTCACATTTGCACCTAGGTTATACTCCTCGAGGGAGACAATGCGGATACCCTTGAACAGATATTCAACATCGAATCTGGTCTTGTCCAATTTAGAAATAGTTTGGCACAATTCTGACTTCTGATGTTTGCTATTATTGCTCGACGATCTAGTGCTAGCGTCTCCGTTTGTAGCACTAAGCGGTGGTGTTGCAGCGCCAGTCAAAGTCCTGTAAGCGGCGAGCAACTTTTTGTAGGCCGATCTGTTGGGAAACTGTGTCAGCACCATTGGATTGTCCAAATTCTCAAACCGCAGCAACAATTCATTGGATCCCCTGCTCCATGGTTGCATTGTCAATAAGTGAATATTATGTGGTAGGCTTGTATTCAATAGACTGGTATCTGCTAGAGCATCATTTTCAAGGATCTCAAGCAATTCCTGACCACTCACTCTAAGCCGATCAAAAGTAAGCACTGGTTTCAAGGCGTACTTTACTGACTCCTGTTTGAGCTCATTGAGGACTTGGTCTTGAACTATGTAAACATCTTGCTCGCTAGCCAACTGGCGACTCACGCTCTTGATGCTGTCCGTCAAATTAGCCCTAGCCGCTGCAGCAAACACTTCATAGGTGACATTGGCCCTCGGTGAGCTTGGCAACTTAATCAAGGAGCTTCTGGGGGCGTTCTGGGCGGGGCTGAACTCCTGGATCTGTCTCTCCTCGACGTGGACAGTTGGCGGGAACTTGAGGAAGAATCTGTGTCGGCCACGAGTGACTAGGCCGCGTCCGTCTTCGCCCGGCTCGTCGAGAGGCTCGCCCACTCCGAAGTCGTCGTCATACAAGTGGCGCCTATGAATGAGGAACTCCATGTTGCCCTCGTTGAGGGAGGTGCCTCCCTGAGGTCGATCGACCAGAATGGCAACCGCCTCAGCCGACGTGCTCAAGTTAGAGCTAATCTGGGGCTGCTGGCCCGCGACGGACTTGAGCATCATCGAGCTGACCACTGGGTAGAAGGAGCCTCCGAGTTGTTCGGGCGTGGAGGTGTGCAACTTTGTTCGTGGCACCATTTGTCTGCCATTCGAATCTGTGAAAAAGATACCCTGATTCTTCATGCTTGTTATGTAGCGTGTCACCACCTCATGACCTGCGTAGTTACTGTATGGTACTGGCCCAACGACGTAGTCAAACTCGATGTAATTCTTCTTTCCGTCCACCCTGATTGTCTGCCAAATCCAGTCGGCCCACTTCTGGTGCACCTCAATGAGCGAACCATTGTTCCGTTTAACCATTGTGAATGTGATCGGCCTTTCCATGAGCTTGGGCTCCAAAGAGTCCGGTCTGAAAATGTAGGCTCCTGGCCGGTGTCCGTAATCGCTGGGCGAATAGGTGCCAAACTTTTGCGTTATATTGATGAAACTTCCGTCACTGACTCGTCTGAGACCGACTATCATACCACTCTGCATGTCAAACTTGACCACCACTCGATCGGAACCTATTCCACCACCCTCGTTCGAGGATCCCTGCTCGTAGTGCCTCCTGAGCCTGCTGGCGCTTTGCTCAATCCCTGAAGAGCCCCCAAGGCCTCCGAGCATTTCCGCTTCAAAGAATCTCTTGCCACGCATCGAGAGTTCACAATAGTCGCAATCCTCCAGCTGATCGTCGCTTGGAGCCGCATCCAAAGCCGCCCGTTTCGATCTAATCACATCGATCGTCTCAATTCCTGAGTTCAATTCCTCATCGATGAGGTCGTCTTCGTTCGTGTCGCTGACTAAGAAACTGGCACTTCCCAAGGGTGGAATATTGCCATAGAATAGAACCTCGTACTTGGTCAAGGAGTTTCTAAATGGCAAAGACTCAACACCTGCGGGCAAGGGCACTCGCTTGAGCTTCAATTTCTCTTTGCTCCCCAAATGATGAACATGGATCTTCTTTAAATCGCAACGCCCTATGCAGGGCAGTCTGATGTCGACATTCTTCGCTCGGCTCACCAATGGATTATAGGCAGTCACGAGGACTCCCTTACGTTCCAACTCCTTGGGCAGTGACTTGTTGCGTTTCATAGAGCTCAACCGATGGAGTGGAGGCGACCTGTGGCTGCACATTTCGAAAAATTTCACATGATCGTGGGCCGACCTCTGGTTTGCATGATTCAGTATGGCCGAGTAGTGACATGCATCGATGGGCACCTCTAGGGGTTCGCATTGACTTATATTCAACGAGCAGAAGCTTGTCTCCTCCAAGAACACAGGATCCAGATTGTATTTGCGTCCACTAATGGTTAGTTGCTCGTAGAGAGGCGCTGTACGATTGAGAGAGTCGGAGTATTTCTCTCTTTTGATGTTTCCCATGAGTTTTGCACAATTTTTACTGGCCAAATAGGCGCGCCTTACGTAGTCTCTGTTGACCTGCTCTTTTTCGGTGCCAGTTATTGCATCATGGTGTTGAAGATCGCCCAGAACCTCCCAGAGAGGCGCCAAGCACTGGAGTTCGTGGTCGGCGAGTTGTTTCATGGTGGCGGCTCTCACTTTGGCCTCCACAAGTTGTGGTTTCTGGTTACTGTCCCTCTCTCTTCGGCCCACTTCGATCAGATTCTCTAGACTGACCAGTCTTGCAACTTGCAACAAATTGGCCACCTCACGCTCGTACAATTTCACCGAGGGTTTGCTAGTGAAGTAGCCCGACCACCAAACGGTCGAAGAACTGTCGTAGGGCATAAAGTCGTCATACTTTTCCGGTAGTTTCAGGTCTTTCTGAAAGACTTCGTTATAGAGAGCCATTTGGTAGCAGCTTGGCGTTGAGTAGAAGACATTTATATCGGGCGCAGTCTCACCAATATACTTGAGAAGCTTGTCTATTGATTTGAAGTTTTGCCCAGCGGCAGAGTACTGGAAGTCGCCTCCAAAGGGGATCAAGACTTGATTGGTAAGCTTGTTGTTGGCGTATTTTCTAATATAGTCGATCAAATGTTGGCCCCTCTCATCGAGATTATATTCAAACGATTGTTTGTTGTCAACAATTAGATCATCTTTACAGAATACGTCAAAACAGTAGCCTGCTGGAGCGTCATAATTGTCGCGAAAGACGTTGGTATAGATGCTGCCCGTTTGGCCCGGCAAAGCCTTGTCACCGTGCCAAATGAGATCGAGACTCTTCGTGTCAGTTCGGCGCTGTTTGTCCAAATAACTGATCCGAGTGAAATACATTCCATCGAAACCAAACTGGGCAAACAAGGACGCCTGCTCGTTGGAGTGTCCAAAGGGGTCTATCTGCCAGCCAACCTTAGGGTGAGCGCATTGGCCGAAGGTTTCGTTGAGAAACTTCAGGCCCAAGGTCATCTGCTCAATGGTCGAGAGGTAGTTGACTGTGGCCTCATCATTCATGCACCAGCCGCCATTGATGAACTCTAAACGGCCCTCGTCAACCAGACGGCGGACGACTGATCTCATTTGTTCATTTTGTTCTCGCCACCATTTGGTGAAGAACGACATCTCCACGTACACGAAACGCTTGTCTCGGTCCATCACTAACTCTGGAATCAACGAGTCCAAGATGAACTCCACTGACACGGGCGAATTTGACTTCTTTGTTCCATAATAATATTGGTCAACTGTTTTCAGCCAGCCTACATCGTCGTGGGTGTGTGCAATTATGTGTACATTCACCTTGGTGCCATCGATTTCGGGGCAAGACGGGTAGCCACAGGTCGCCGAGTTGCCATCCTGTCGCTTTGGACGTTGGCCATAATGGTGGTTTCCGTGGAAATCAAATAGATCCTTGAGAGTCACTGGCTGGCTTGCTGGATAACATTCGAGCTGGCCAAGCAAGCAAGTGGTGAATATAAAGAACAATATCAGAGAATTTCGCATATCGCTTGATTGTTGAGAAAAACCTTCTGGTTGAATCTTTTACCGCATCTCACTCAGTGGAAATTCCTATACTGTCTCTCTCATCTTAGCTCATATGAGCTTGATTTTGGTTTCGTCGATTGCCTCCCTCGATGACTATGGATCATGAAGAGTATCTAAAAAATACAAATCTCAAACAAACAAAGTCGATCTATCTAAGTAAATAAATACAAGCTGTTCTCCTCACTGTCGTGAAGTTGCTATGCGTTGCGATACGATCAAGCGTGAAGAATCTAAACTACGTATCTGTGGAAGTATGTTAATATCATCTCTTTCTCATGTTCGCGCAATATTTTGTAACGCAACATCTCTATCATCGAATCGATTTCAAACCGTCTCACACTTGTTCTCGCCATTGTAACACAACCCTGCCAATTCGACCACCGATGACTAGTTGTCTCTCCCAATATGTGTTGTCCTCAAATCCACAAACAAGGCATCCTTCCGAGCAAACTTTTTTATCTATGCTCACATCTTTCGATCGATAAATTGTGAATACTAGTTTTCCTTCTCATTGCTACAACTTCTACGATTGGTTTGCCTCGAAAGCAGCTGCACAATTCCAGCCGCATTCGAGACGTATCATACGATATTCAGCAGATTGAGTGTATCTTAACCCTTCTCATGTGGCGAACTGGTTGTTCACAGAGTTGGATCACATATAGAGTGCCTCGATAGAGTACAGAATTCAAACACGAGGTAGCACGCACGGGCTGGCAATGATTTAGTGAGTGAAACTCATAAACAACTCATCGAGTTCAATTTATTTATTCTTGTGTGTGTCAGAGATGATAGTGGAACACTCGAACAGATATGATCATCCCTGGGGTTGTTCTTTGAAATCAATGGTCACGCTTATGGAGTTTTTGCGACAGTACATCTCCTCCAATGCTAGTCCTCCACTGTATTCAAACTCCAGCAAAACAGTCACAGATTCCAACTCTCCCACCAAACCATTTGTTCTTATTTTCATAGGAACGTTAAGTTTGTCACCCGCTTTTAAAGCAGACACGCTGATCTTCTCCAACAATTCTTCATCAATTCTGATCACATCGTCACTTAATGAAATTCGTTTCCCGTTCTGCAACAGTTTCTGCTTGACAAAAATGTATTGCAGGTGAACATTGCTGGAGTTTAGAATAGTTAGCTGAGCGTCCAGGTCCTCTCCCCTCTGTAGCTCCACTCTGGCCTCTAGCACAACCAAGTTTTCGTCGACTTGATCCACTGGTATATGTTCGATTTCAAAACAACCAGTGGTTTCACTGGAAAGTTGATACTCTAACTTCGGCAATGAGGGACATACATCGACAGCAATCTTCGATAACAACCTTGTCTGCGGCATTGCGTCTAGACGACAGTTGCTTTTAACCCCCAGTAGATGTGTAGAATAACCGAATATCTCAAGACGATTTGTGGAGCATAACTCAGCGCTATCATCGCTCGATCTCAATATGTGACGAGGAATGCCAACAAGCGAAACAGACACTTGTAGGTTTGGATCTGCTTCCATCCTGATCCCGGTTGCTTTAGAATCTATTGGAACCCCGTCCGTTAATAACTTAATGGATGTTATGTTGAGCTCAAATGGAAGTGTATTAAGTAGTAGCATCTTGGTGATGCAAGCTTCGTCTTGGACCCAAACTACATCACTCAGAAGCGAATTTGAGCTTGTTCGCTGACTAGTTTCGAATACTGACATCGAACTATGGTTCGTAATAGGTGTAAAAATGAATGGATTATCCTGGGTTGTCATCTGCTTACTAGAGCTTAAAGTAGAGCGACGCCTAAGAGATAACAAGCGTACTGGACGTAGAGGTAGAGGTAACGGTTGGGGTTCTATCTTCAAACATAAGGGATACTTTGTGAGATTTACAGTCGGTATTACATGACCATTTCTTAGTTTCAAGGGCACTGGTGAATCCTCTCCGTAGACTGTAGAGGCCTCCTCGAGATCGCGGGCCGTGTCTCGCTTTTTCGAGGGAGATAAGTAGAAATCTAGGGTGTGCAACATAAAACTCATGTGTCTGATGGCCAAAGTACCGGCTTGACTAGTTTGTATCTTCTTGCAGCATGTTATCATTTCTTCTATGAGTTGCACATGCAAACCGGGCCATACAGAGCCACATCGATCCTTCAATGAATTCTCGTACTCAACAGGATCCAATGTTAACCCAAAACCCTCGAGAGAACTTAGCAAAGAATCATAGCATGCCTGCCAATCTGATTGTACTGTTACCAGTTTTAAGGCGGCAAATCTTCGATAGAAGGCGGCCTTCCTCTTGAAACCTATACCCTCGTAGATGTTACCCGCTAGGATCAATCTTTCAACTTGTAATTCATTATCTTGAGGGAACGGTGTAAAGACAACCGATTGTATGAACTCGTGAACAAGAACTTTGATTGGCTTATTATCACTCTGGGATTGAAGAAAATCATATCCCGGTATGAGCCTTTGGCCTCTAAAATTTATATTCATTTCAGTTTCCTTCCTAGACGCTTTCGCTTCGATGACCTCTTGGCAGTTACAACGGACAGGTTCCTTGACGCCCGATCTATTTTAGAGTTGATATCTTCAAGAAAAAAGTAATCGTCTAAAAATTGCTTCTGATCGAATTTTGACATGTGAACATAAGGAGTCTTGAGTCGAACACCTGAACAATCGAACTTATGTTTGTGACCGGAGCAACAATCTGCCGAGCAATAGACCCGCTCACAAGCCGGACATTTGTATTTCACAACGGTAACTTTGCACTTCTCTCCATCCGAGTCTATGTTTTTAGATGATAGATCTTTATCACAGAAGCAACAATTAATCTGGATATTATTGGTTGCCATCATACAGAGTTTAAGGATGATCTATCAATTTTGCGCCACAGATTGCTCTAGGACTTTGAAACACGTGATCTAGAGCGGCTGCAAACCCCTGAGGAAGCACAGTTTTTTCGTTGAGCGCACGTAAAGCGTGCCAGCGAATCGAATGATGATAAACAAAGCTCACAGAATGTAACGCCATGATGCGGGTCCAACTGATTGCTGATTCATTGTAATCCAACCTAATTAGTGGACGTTGTATATTATCACACATATTTTTTTATTATTTTATACAGCTTATTCCTTACACACCATCCAACTGATTGGAAACAAGACCTCATTTAGACCACGTTTAGCGAAGACTATGGCTCAACCGGTAACGGATGGAATTCGTGAAGTATGGGCGAGCAATCTATACGAGGAGTTGAAATTGATAAGAAAATTAGTTAGCAAATATCACTACATTGCCATGGACACTGAATTTCCAGGTGTCGTTGCTAGACCTATAGGTGAATTTAGATCAACAAATGATTATCGGTATCAGCTTATGCGCTGTAATGTAAATATCCTCAAATTGATTCAACTAGGTCTCACATTCTTGGACGAGAGTGGCCAGACACCCGGCCGAGAGTACACCACGTGGCAATTTAATTTCAAATTTAACTTAAACGAGGATATGTACGCTCAAGACTCCATAGATCTGCTCACAACTTCAGGTATACAGTTCAAGAGACACGAAGAGGAAGGTATCGATCACGAAGAATTTGCTGAATTATTGACAACATCAGGAATTGTTCTATCAGACCAAGTTAGATGGCTTTCATTTCATAGTGGCTACGATTTCGGCTATTTGGTGAGGTTGCTAACAAACGAAAAGTTAGCCGAGGATGAGGCAGAATTTTTCGATGTTCTAAAGATGTATTTCCCCAACATTTATGATGTAAAATATCTAATGAAGAGTTGTAAAAATCTCAAAGGCGGACTTCAGGAGGTGGCCGAACAGCTGGAGATTCAGCGTACTGGTCCCCAGCATCAGGCCGGTAGTGATAGCTTATTGACAGGAGAGGCCTTCTTCAAGATGAGAGAGATGTTTTTCGAAGATAACATTGATGATACTAAATACTGTAATCAACTTTATGGCTTAGTTAAAGGATTAAACGAAGGCTCTTGATCCTTAGGGGAAACAAACAAACGAACAGTACAGGAAAAAAAGATAAGCTTCTTGAGAGTCAGAATTAGAGTTATTCTCATTCTTCTTGTATAGTTCTTTCTATCGATATGACAGAACATGCACCATTTATTCACTATTATCATGCAGTTTCTCTAATTTCATGAGAGGCAGTTTCTTATTAATAGAGTTCAACTATAACTGGCAAATTTTGGGTAAAACCAAAATATTAATAACGTCTTTGTGATGGCAAGAAATAGGAATCTGGCCTAGTTTGTTGTGCTGTTACTTGATGATGGCTGGCGTTGGCATTAGGGGATAACATTTGCGCCGACGCCTGCTGAGATCTATGTGAGGAGGATGGTTGGTGCTGTTGCTGAAGTTGAGCTCTATGGTGACGAGCATTAGCTGGGCCAAGCATGTGTCCCGCTTGTCTGTAATGAGATTGATGATGGTGTCCAGCAGTGCCCGCGGCGGTTGACGATCTTGGAGCACCGTTTGCTAGTTGCTGCTGGCTTCTTTGCAACGAATGCTGACTCTGATGGTGTCCAGCCGAGTGATGATGATGATGGTGGTGGGAGTTTGAGGGCTGATACAAAGCATGATGGCTGGAGTGATGATGATGATGGCCATGATAATGGGGATGGTGTGGACTAGAGCTAGCCAGTGGCCTGGCGGCTGGCGCTATCTTTCTATGATGCGAGTAGATTTGATTAGCGGGACCAGGAACAGAGCCATAGGCAGGATGTTGCTGATAGTCGGGTCCGTGACGATGATGACGCTGCTGGTGGTTGTGATGACGATGAGGATGCACTCCGTGCCTAAGACGGTGATCATGAGCTAAAGCTCGCTGATTGGCGTAATTGTAATGGCCACCATCGGCAGCGATCATGATATCATCGTCCTCCTCTTCCTCATCGTAATCTTCCTCCATCATATCGTCGTAATCCTCCTCTTCGTCCAGAACTTCTTCATCCTCGTCCAACAATTCCTCATCGACAAGATCATCCTCATCGACCATGTCGTCATTGTGTAGCATTCGCGGATGTCCCATCATCACCTCATGGTCGGTATCCCCAAGAGCTAACTTATCATCGAGTTCCTTGTGCAGGGATGATGCATAGTGTGATCCCTGGGAGTTACCATTAATGTGCAGGTTGCTATTGGCCCTCTTGTGATGATGAGACACTGGGCCGCCTGCAGCACCTGAGCTGGAGCGCTCATTGCTTGTGTTGTTAGTGGCTGTAGCGGTTGTATTAGTTGTTGCCTGACTAGCTTGGCTTCCGCTATTATTTCCAGCACCCAACGATGACTGATATTTGAGACCAGCGCCAATTGGAACTATACCATTGCTCGGATCTAGTACCCCATCGCTACCGCGCAAATATGCACTGTGTAGATAAGCATTTTGTTTAAAAGCACTTTGTCTATAGAGGTTCTGTTTGTATGCTTGCTTATTTTTATACACGGTAAAACAAGCTTGAAAAACTATCATAGCCAACAGGGTGAACACGCAGCCTATTCCAGCAATCCATCTGAGACTAGGCTCTGCAAGGAATGCAAATTTGTTAAAGAAGTGCCCGCTAGTGCCTGTGGATGCTGTTGCTGTGGTTGTCGATGTTGAAGTGGCAGTTGCCTGTGGATCTGGCCCACTGGCGCTGCTACCAAGTACGTTGGTGGATGAAGACGTGGAACTATCGAGATCTGCACTAAGATCATTTGATGGGGGTGGATTGAATTGATTTGTAGAGTCTAGACTTTTCTCAACCTTGTCGATAGATGATGATGATGATGATGAGTTTTGTACATAGAATAGATTTGGCGATGTGACATTAGGTGAAGTGGTTGCACTTGATGATTGTGGAGTTGTAGTGGTTGTAGTAGTTGAAGTATTGGCCGAGCCTTGATGTGAGCCCGAACTTGCTCCAGCTCTCTCGGACACCTGCTGACTAGAGCCACTCGTTGCATGTCCACCATTGGTTTGGTTTGTTTGCGCAACGCCCGATGACTCGCCACCGTTTGACGTTGATGAGACACCACTTTCTACAGATTGACCGCCCGTTGCTTGTTGAACGGCCGCTAATGTGACAACAGGTGATGATTGACGATTAGCGCCGTTAGCTGAGCAACTTTTGACACAAATCCTATGCTCAGAGACGCTTGGAATGACTTCGTGCTTATGCATACGCTTACTGATTGCATTGAATGAGCCACCCTGTGTGGGAAAGAAAAAATAAGCACACGAGGTGTCGCTGAACTGAAAGTCTTGCGAGTCGCCAGTTTGCCTCTGGCGTCTGAATTTAACCGTTGTGGTTCCATTCTCTCTCTTTCCATAGGTTTGCTTTGTGTTCTGCTGATGGTCAATCTCTGGCATCACGTGATCGCGCAGCCAAGTGTCCATAATGAAATGCCTGCCACTGTGCTCCTCAATGAGACCAATGATGGCATCCGAATTGGCCATCTTCGTTCCATTGCTGAACCCTATTCCGGTCCAACGATTTCTCGTCTTCGTCTGGATGATAAAATCAATCGAGTCGCTCGACTCCAAGTACTGCCACTGAGCATAGTAAGAGCAATCACTGTGCTCGATGGGCAGCGGCCTAATGTTGAAATTTGAGTCAATTGGCGTCTGCAGATAAGCAACTGTGTCGATCGGCGCCGAGGGCTTGAAGCGGCAATTTGGAGGGTGCGACCAGCGGCCCGCACACCACTGATCATCCTTTGGACCTCCTGTCGTGTGTCTATTTGCTGGATGGTGGTCAGTTTGGGGCCGAACTTGGTAGAGGTTAGAGCTGGAAGGCTGGGCCACGTTCTCGACGGCAGCAGGCGAGCCTCTGGGCGCCGCTGGAGTGGTTGGCGAGGCTGTTGTGGTTTGAGGCGCTTGAGTGGGCGACGCCGTCGAGACGGTGGTTTGAGGCGGCGCTGGTGTTGTAGTGGAAGTGGTTGTTGTGCTTGTGGTGGTGGTGGTGGTCGTCGTTGTTGATGGTGCTCTTGAAGTTGATTTGGGTCTTGGGGTCGTTGTTGTGCTGGTGGTTGTGGACGTTGTGGTGGAGCTTGTGGTGGTGCTTGGGCTCAGGGTTGTCGTTGGCAATGGTTTGGGAGTGGTGCTTGTGGTGGAGGTGGTTGTTGTTGTTGTTGTTGATGATGTTGTTGGTTTTCGGCTGGTGCTTGTTGAGCTGAAGGTGGGCCTGTGGGTGGTGCTACTGGTCGATGGTGATGATGATGGTTTTGGTTGCTCGCATGGTTTGATACAAATTCTACGATCTGAAATGTACGGACTATGCTCGTCGGTGATTATTTTTCTCGTCTTAAAATCAACAGCTCCACCATCAACGGGAAAAACCAAATAGGGACATTGTGCATCATCTGCGAATGATATATCCTGTTCGTCGTTTGTGTCACGCTTTCGTGTGAATCTAAATGTTGCTATTCCGTTCAATAATTGGGCCGAAATATTTGTAACACTTTGTTCTCTATCACTAATTGCTTGACTAATATTGGGCAAATGGGCGTCCATCATAACATAGGAGTTATTCTCTACCCAGGCAAAGATGCCATCGCTCGACGATGCCTTGTCATCTTGGCTGAAGATAATTCCAGTCCAACGGTCTGGATGCTTGGATGAAATAATGAATTCAATTGAATCCTCTTGTTGCTTGTAGCGCCAAACAATTTGATATGTACAATTTGGCAGCTGACAATCTTGGGGGAACTTCCATATGTTTTGGCACACATTTTTGTTACTATTTGTCGTATGTGATTGATGATGACTTGGATGATTATTACTATTGTGATTGTTGTTGCTGTTGGTCACTTGACTATTGACCAATAAATGGCCTATAGCAAATGTCAACAACAACAGTAGGCGATTGGCCTGCATAAAGTGTGTCTTGTTGCTCTTGCCTGATTTTGATTTTTGATTTGTTGTGTGTCTCTTTTTCTGTATATTAGGTTGTATCTTGGAACACGAGCTGTGGCCAAAAGGATGGCTTTGTTTGAATTTTCATTTAAAAACTCTAGTAACGTTGACCAGCAGAGTGAGAGAAAAGTGAGAGCACAATGGTTGCTAATGGCAGTGCTAATGATAAAAATAACAATTATAATAGTAATAAATAGGATTCTGTCAATGTCTGGATGAGTCTGCTATGATTGGGTTGCTTGTTAGTTTGGTTGGCTTTTGTCGTTGTTGTCGTTGTTGTTGTTGATGGTGATGTTGATGGCGGTGGTGTTGCTATTGAAAATTGTCTCAGGGGAAGAATTTAGACGAGATAGTTGTTAGCTGGTAGATGGCTTGAGATAGAGACGGAGACAGATAGTAAGAGAGACGGATGGAAAAGGAGCGCGCAATGAACTGTCGCTTGATCGGCGGCACATCTCCGAGCTGGCTGATGTTGTTATGGGATGTGTGTGTGTGATGGCCTTCTTGTTGTTCGTCGCTTCTTGTTCGTTCGCTCGTTGGTTCGCTCATTGGTCGCTTCTCTCTCTTTGGCTGGCGGCTCACTGACTGGCCTGGCGCTCTCACAGCTCACAGCTCAGGACTCACAGCTCGCAGCTCAGAGCTCAGAGCTCACACCAGCCGCTCGGTGGCTGCCTAGTGTCAGTCCCGCATGGCCAAGTGCCTGCGCATGCTCACAGGCCGCTCGGTGTGTGATGCGAGCACATTGCGGCCGCTCTCACTCTCGCTGGCTCGCTGGCTCTCCGGCTGGCTCACTCAAACTACCTGTTGCTTCTGCTGGCCTACTTTGTGCGCACTAACAGACAGCCGTCGGCAGCAGCGCGCCCGCCAGACGCAAACCCAATGGGCCACTCGAGCGCTTCCACTTTGGCCCGCTACCTGGCCGTCCGCCCGTCTGTCTCGCTGGCTTGGCCGCTCTCTCTCGCTGGCGAGACGAGCACGATACTCGCCAGTGAGACGAGCACGGCCGTAAGCAGTGGCAAGGCGGCCAGCGCACATCCTTCGCCTGCTCATCTGCCTTCCAGTTTTCCTCTCACTGCAGTTCCAGTGCACTCGCTTAGCCGCCGGCGACCAGTGCGTGTCAGCGAGCCGGCCGCCAGATCGCGATAAGAGTTGCTCTTTCCAACTTGGGCAGACTTTTTGCCGGCACACACAAGCATGTATGTGGAGCTGTGGGGCTCGACACACACACACACAAGCGAGACGATCATCTGCAGACTGCAGTTCCTCTCCCGTCGGCAAGCTCGTTGGCCGGAGCCGAGCGGCTTCCAGACGAGCCAGGCCTGCTTGCTTTGAGTCAGCAGCCAGGTATGTGTGCCAGCGCCAGTCTCTCGTGTGAGAGTGGCGGGCCACGACTTTTGGCCAGCCGCCGGCGGAGGGGCGAGTCTGGCCGGCTGCACAGTGGAGCTTGAGGCGCGCGCCGCTGCTCCTTAGCTGCGGCCCTTCTCCAGTGCTGCTCCGCTTCTGCGCCGCAATCATTCGCCGCCATTAGGCCGCCTCAGCATTGGGCCAGCGCGCGCACTGTGCAATGTGTGCGCCTTCACTGGGCTCTCTGCACTGTGCCCTGTGCGCTATTTAGCGAAAGTTCCTCTCGGGCTTCCTTTCGACTCTCAACTCTAAACTTTTCCTCTCTGGGCCTTGCCTCTCGTTGCATCAGAACATTTGCCTGCCTCTCGAGCGAGTTTGTAACCAGCGCGCCACTTTAATTGCCACCATTTGGCGTTTCCATTTTTCTTCGCCCATAAATCAGCAAGCTGGCCGCCGGCTCTCGCCCTTACTCTCCTGGCTCCAATCACTGGCCCATCCGGTGGCCCGACACAAACAGACCTTAGTACCGGCCGGCCGGGAACGCGCGCTCCTCAAATTCCAAGCCAGCTGGCCCACTGCCCTGGGCCATCCCAGCCCAGTCGAACAACAACCACCCGACCAACAGGTTCAACTCCAATCGGACAGGTGCGCCTTCGTGCGCCGCCGGCCACTGGCCAGTGGCTGAGCGCGCGTGAACTTGCCTTCGGCAAGTGCAAGTGCGGCACTTGCACTTGCAGCCAACTCGCGCTTGCAGCTCTCTCCCCTTTGGCTCGAGGAGGGCGCGCTCGGGCGGCCTTTCGCCGGCGCGGCGCCCACTTGCTGCCACACGAGGCCAAATTGTTTCCCGCCGCCACGCTGCCGGCCACAGTTGGTTGGCTTGTGCAGCACGCCGCAGCCAACCAAGGCCGCTGGTCAACTGGAGGCCACTCGGGCCGGCCAACTGGCCCGTGCTCTTTGCTCTCACACACCACAGATGGCCGGTGGGAATTCTCGACTCTGGTTCAGCATTAGGCGGCGGCGAAGGGAGGAATTCCGCGCCGACAGGCCAGTTTGACCGCAGGGCCCGCTGCTGTTGGGCCGCGCGGCCGGCCAGCTGACTGGTTGGCGGCGGCGTGCAAGCTGGCCGCCATTCGGAGAGCAAAGGGTGAACTTTGGCCCGTTGGGGGCCCGATTTTCCGCCCGGCAGGTCGGGCGGAGGCGGGCCGGGCCGCGCGGACGGTCAGCGGGCAGCAAGGGGAAACGGGGGCGAATTTCGGCAGCGACGTGCCCGCGCGGCCGCCGCGCCCGAAGCGGCCCGCGCGTTCGGCGGCGCGCGCACAGCCGGCCACGCGCGCCGCAGATAATGGCTTGTTATCCGCGTTGGACTTGGCCGCCGGGCCACTGCACACAGTGTGTACTGCGCACTGTGCACAATGGACTGTCTGCGGCCGAGCCAATGCAGTGATGGCAAATGGGGAAAAATAAAAGTGTGAGATATTGAGCCTTGGCGACGCGAACACTTCCAAACACTTGTCCAAAGGCCGCCCAAGGCTCACACAAGCTTCAAGCTGCAAGCCAACAACAACAACAACAATCGACGCCGCTCCACCTAGTCTCTTCTCTTCTCTTCTCGGTTCTCCTCTGGAGCTCTTTGCGCTCGTCTTGTGTGCCGGTCGGCCACTTGTCGTGACACTTGTCGTGTTGAGAGCCGGCGCCAACTAATCATGCGGCCATTTGCACCAAGTCGGCCCGAAAAGCCCAAACACGACGGGCCAATTTTGAGCGTCCAAGCAGCAAAGCGGCCCAGAAGTGCATCCTTAGCTTCGGCTTCAGATTCAGCCTCAGCCTCAGCTTCAGCGCTGCCCAATTGGCCCGGCCGACACACTGTCTCAATTGGCCTTGTGTCAGCCGGCGGCAAACAGTCGCAGGATGGAATTCTGCTCTCGCCGGCCAGACGAGACGAGCCGCAAAGGCAGAATGAAGAGAGAGAGAGCCCAGAATGGAGCAGAAGAGAAGAGGACGGAGCTCGCGCTCCATTTGCTGCCTGGCTCGCTTCTGGTGGGCTCGCCGGCTGGCCAGTTGGGCTTAGGGCACCCAAGTGGCTTGCCGAGAGTTGTCTTGGCAGAGTGGCCAAGACAGAGGAGCTAAGGGCAGAAAGGCCCTTAGCTAAGGGCGGCCAGCGGCGAGCTTCGGGCGAGCCGGTGGGCCACTTGTTGGCGCTTCCCAAGCTAGAAGGAGCGCTCCTTAGGGCTCGCTGTTCGTCTCGATTCATTTGGTTTGGGCAAGAAAATGGAATGGCGCAATTTTGGAGATGGAAATGGCGCCCAGCGATGCTCTGTGTTGCACTTTTCTCCCTTTTCTGTCTCTGTCTCTGTCTCTGGCTCTGCCTTTGCTGGTGCGTCCGCTTAGCTGGCTCGATGATCGATTGGCCGTTGTCACAATGTTGCGGCTTCGTCAATGGGAAAATCGCCCATTTGGGCCGCCAACAGGCCGAAACGGAGCAGCCTGGCCAGCTTGTGGAAAGATGGCGGCGCAAGGTGGCCAGCCGGCCGCCCCAGAGACAGTCTGCGGCAGAGTGTGCATTGGCCGGCCGTCACAGTGCGCTGGTTGCGGGCGAGAATTCCCTTGCAATGTGCGCGCATTTCGCAAAAGGGTTCCTACACACAGTCCATGGGCCGCAAGCACAGAAAGCGCACAGCAGAGAGCGCACAGAGAGCACAGTGAGAGCAGATTCGCCTCCGCTGCAAACAAGCCTCAGCAAAGTGCAAGAGATGGACAGACACAGACACACTCGAGCCAAGTGGCTCCAAATGGCCAATAGCTTGTCGGCGTTTAGTGGCCCAATGTTTGCAGCGTGCAAAAAGTTTCCAGCCGCTCTCCCAATTTGCCTTTTTTCCCTCCAACTAGTGAGCATTCCTCTGGAAGGGAATCAGCCTCCGAGCTGATTCTCTCTCTAGCTTGCTCTCTCTCTCTCTCTCGCTGGCCAGCTCCCGGCGAGCAGCAGAGAGCTAAGCTGGCCCTCTGCTGCCCCCTATTATTATTATTACTCCAACGGCTGATCGCCTGGCCAGAGAAGACTTGGGCCGGCCGGCCGAGAAAGTGGCCAGCTTCATGAAGACGATCAGCGGCCGCCGACGAGGAGCTCTGGCGCACGCGTCCAGCATTGTTTTTTCCGCCGCTCCAGAGGGCAGCCGTGGAAGCGGCCCAAGCGAGTCTGTCTCTCTCTACTAGCAGGCTGCTGAAGCCAGCCAGAAGGATGGGCAAAAAGGAGCTCGAAATTGGGTTAAGCGCTCGACTAGTTTTCTCTCGTCCCATCGGGCTGGCCATTGTGGCTGGCGGGCGCCTGTTGCGTGCGCGCCGGCCGCCCTAAGCACTGGCCGGTCTCAGTCCCAGAGCTTAGGGCTCACTCCTAGTGGGCAGAGCGGCGGCCGTGGAATCAATTTGGCATCCTTTCCGCTCGGCGCGCCCCCAAGCGAGCCGGCCGAGTGGCGCCCGGACGCCATGCGATGATGGCCCATCAGAGTCAGAGGTGAGCCGCCAGTCATGAGCCATGACCTGGGCAGCAGCAGCAGCAGTGTGCACTCGGCGCACTTGCTGCAGTCTCCGGCCGCAGACTGTGTGCGGCAGACTGTGTGCCGCGCGGCCGCCAGCGAACCTCTGGCGCGCGCGCGTCCCACTCTCTGCGGGCCGCGCTTATGCAAATCCTGCACTCCCGCGGCCCAACTCTCCACTGCGAACATGCTCCGAGGGGGCGTGGCCGCCCGCTTCCCGCCACTCAAAGGACAGTCTTCGGCCTACAGACTGTGGCTGGGGGACTTCCTGCCTTGGGGGAGACTGTCTGTTGGCCGTTGGGCGGCAGACAGAGAAGAGTGCTGAGGAGGGGCGAGATGTGTGTGTGCGCGCCGAAATGTCGTCGCCTAAAAACAACAACAACCACAGCGGACACTCATCGGCCCGCCGCCCACCACAAAGCGCCCCCTCGGCCTTGCTGGCGGCCACTTGGCAAGCCAGTGGGCAGAGGGGCGAGCAAAAGGCGAGTGTCCAAGTGGCGCGTCCTGGCCGGACGGCTAACTAAGAGCGCGCATTAAGCGGCCAGCCAACCAACCACACACGGCCCATTGTCTTCCACTGGCCAGCGTTCATCTAGTTCAAAACTTTTTTCCCATTCTTCCTCGGCAGTCTTTTTATTTCATTTTATATATTCCTACTCTTGCGCTACCATAAGAGTGCTCTCATTCCTCCTCCTCCTCCTCCTTTTCTGGCTCTATCATCTCAATTGAACTCCTTCCAGAAACAGTTAGTTTACTCCTTTTTCTTTATATTTATCTTCTCTCGCCTTGCTGTATAAATGCCCACTGGCTCTGGGCTGGCCAGTGCCCTGCTCGTCGCTTGCTCGCCGCTTGCTCGCCTCTTGCTCGCCTCGTGCTCGCCGCCACTTAGAGCTAGGCTGTCGGGCCGTCCGGCTCAAGTTTGGCTCCTCAGGTAGCCAAACTTGAGGAGACTGATGGGCCGCATTCACGAAGAAGCGGCCCATCCAGAATGGCTTTTAACGCGGCGGCAAATATTGCGCACTGTGCACTGTGCACTGTAAGAAGCGGCTTCTCGCACTGTTGACTGATGTGTGTTTGTGCTCGCGTTCGTGCGCGCTTTTCTCTTCGATTGTGTGTGCGCGCTAAAACTGCAGTAAAAGCCCTTAGCTTAGGCTCCAAAAACCAGCGTACGAGAGCCGCACACAAACACAAGCACGGCACACACACTGACACACACTGACACAAACCATCAAAAGCGCATCATCAACAAGTGCCATTTGTCTGCCCAAAAACTGCTGCCCACCACCTCGAACGGTCTTGCCACCGCCGCCAAGCAACAACAAGTGGCCCTTTCATCAAGAGCTCTTAATTGCTCTCGGCCAGCCGCCCGTCCAGTCCAACTTAGTGTCATTGTGTTTGCGGCGCTACGCCCACAAAAGGGGATCAACCAGAGCTCATGGGTTGCCGCAATCTGGCTGGCAAGCTTCTTTTCGGGCGCCCTTCCCACAGGGCCGCCTTCAGGCCCTGTGGCTTCTCTTTATCTCCTTTTGCGGAGTGTAAAATGATGATAAATATAAAATATAAATAAATCCAACGGAGCGGAGCCTAAGGAGGCGCGTGGAGGGCCGCCGTTTGTTGTTCTCGTTCTGGCGCTCTTCTCTGCTGTCCGAACGGCAACTATTACCCGCTGGTCTGGTTCCAGAGAGTGTCTCTCAAGGAAGGAGACTTGTGGCTGCATTTTGGGCCCACACAGCAAGGCACATGGCAAGGCGAACCAAAAGCGCGCAACAACACAAACAAACAAGGCCCGAAAACGAGTGCAGATTGTCTTGGCCAACTGGCGGCGCTCAAGATGCACCATTTGAGACAGACTACCAGCAACAGTCGACAGTTCTGGTCTAGCACTGCTCTTCTGTTGCTCGTCTGTGTTCGCTCAAACAGGTGGATTGTTTTTTTCTAGTTAGTTGTTTTTGGAGCCAACCTTATCAGACCCATTCGTTTCCAGTTTCATTTCCATTGGAGGGCTTCTTGCTCGCCTTCTGGCCGCCGGTTGTTTTGCTCATCGCAAGTAAGCGAGCGCGCGATGGCCATTTGGCTGTCCGCCATTTGCCCATTGCCAATTGTGGAGATTGGCGGCCGTCTTGGCGAGCTGGAGTCTCGGCGGCGTGGAGGGCGCGATCGGGTTGCATTGCACTGGGCGTGTGTGTGTTTGTGTGCGCGCGAGAGACTGTAGCTGGCCGCACGCACTCGCTTGCACTGGCCGACCACTGACTCCCATTGGGCTGGGCCGTGTGCGTGAGCGACGCGCGCACGCCAACCCAGTGCAGTGCCGCCTATGCAAATGCAGCCTCGCCGCCTCCTCTCCAGCCAGCCAGCCAGCCAGCCACTCGAGGCAGCTCCTCGCCGATCGTTCGCCTGGGCGTGAATGGAACAATCACGTGAAATCAATTTAAATTATTCCACAATGCCCACTGACCAGCGGCTAACGAGCCGCCGCCACTGGTCTACTGAGTGAAAGTCACTTTTGAGCGCACACTCTTTGGACGGGCCTAAGTACAACGGAGGAAGAAGAAAACAAAGGCGAGTGGACAGACGGACACAAAGAGATGAACAACATCACCAGCTAAACAACGGCAACAAGCGCTAGAACAATGCGCTAATTTTTCCATACAAATCCGGCCAATTTCAACCACCAAACACGCTCATTTGCCTCTCGTTCGGCCAAGCTGCTCTTGCATCACGCTCGCCGGCGTCACAATGGCGCAAGTGGGCTCGTCATGGGCCGTGTGGCTCGATTATTTTTAGCAATCTTTTTAGCAAGCTTTCCAGGCAGTTTTCCAGGCAGCTTTTTGGCTAGCTTTCTAGACAGTATCTCCCTTACTTCTTCGATGGGCGGCCATTTTGGGGGAGGAAGAGGCTCCATGCTCGTGGCGAGCCAGTCTGCCGCCCACCCTTAGGGCTCCTCTTTGGTGTCCTCGTTGGCCGAGTGGATTCCGAGCGAAAATTCCATCCGATTCGCGACTCAAAATAACGCCAACTGAGTGGGAAAAAGCTCACAAATTACCCAATGACGCCACACGATGAGGAATATTGCCGAAAACACAGAGGCAATAAATCGCCATTTGAGCAAACAGAAACTTCTGCTGCAAGCCGAAGATCAGATCTGGGCGAGTCTTTTGATTTATCACCAAGAAATCAACAATATTGCGCCTCATCTCGATTTCAAGCTCGATTAGCTTGGCATAAGCACAAGGGCTTAGTATAGGGCCACATAAGTTACATTTGGACAAACATTGGTCGCATTTTTGGGAACTTTTGAGGAGCACTTTGCGGCACCCAAGGTTGCATTTGAGAGGATTCAGAGTTGGGAGTAGGTCGAAGAGTCTACGTCTGAAGGCTGCTTAAAAACAAGGAAACAATTTGCAATTGTTTAGAACTTGCTGGCGACTCTCTTCGGAGCTGCAAGATCATTTGTCCGAACGAGGTGACCTGAATTTGGGGCGCCAATCGTTTGCATGATAATTGCCGATTGCTGAGCGGCAGTCTAGGAAAAAGTCACCCATTTGAAGTTGAGAAGAGTTCAGCTCAGGAGTTAAGGGCGAAAAGAAAAGATGGCTCATCTCAGCTCAAGGAGATGGACCAGTGGAGAGAAGGGCGCCCAAACTGTCCAAACTGTCCAAACTGGTGGGCATTCAAGCGGCGCCACAAAGTGTCCTTGTCTCAGGCGGCTGCTGCCCAATGGAGCGAGCGCGGCCGCCTTTCTGCTTGGGCTACTTGTTGCTAGCGCAGCGCAGACGAGCGTGCGTGCGGACGAGGCCGCCGCCGCCTCCGCCGCTGCGGCTGGGCGTGGCGCGGCTTCGGTGCCGCGCCTCGCAGAGCAGGCCAGCGCGAGCGCGTTCGCCTTCGGACGGCAGTACCCCGCCCCCGCGGCCGCCCCGTACGCGGCCGTCCCGCAGCGGCGCAGCCACTTTGTAAACAAGGCGGAAAAGCTGGTCAACTCTTTGCTGGACCGGCTGGCCAAGCTGGAGAGCGAGCCCACCTTCACGCTGGACGACTGCCAACGTTGGGCCAACCTGAACGAGCGCTACGCCAAGCTGGTGGGCGCCCGCCGGCAGCTGAGAGAGGGCGAGCTGGTGAAGTTGCGCGAGTGCCAGACGCTCGGCTTCGAGACGGACGACATCTACAGCCGACTGTACAGTTTCCGGGAGAACATGCTCGACGAGACGAACCAGCTGGAGACGGTGTCCAATTTGGTGGCCGATTTCGTGGACATTAGGCTGGCGGCAGCGAGCGACTCGGCGGCCTCAAACTATCTCGATGGGCTGAGACTGGGCGAGCCGCAGTTCAGCTACTCCATCGACCGCCTGGAGTCCTTCCTGCGCTTCATCGAGTCCAAGCTGGCCCAGCTCAATGGGGGCGCCCAAGCCGCCGCCGCCGCCCAGACGGAGCGCGAGCTCGCCGAGCGGGTGGCCACCGCGCTGGCCGCCGTCCAGGCGGGCTACGTGCCCAACAGGGACGACGTGGCCGACCTCGAGACGGCCGCCCGCCAGCTCATCGACAGGGAGCCCCAGCTGGACGAGCGCGAGGGCGAACAGCTGCTGGCCATCAGCGACGCAATCGAGCTCTACCTGAACGACGGCGCCTCGCTGAGCCCCAAGACGGGCCGCTGGCGCTACCTCTTCGGGGTGGTCGAGGCGGCGAGGGGCGTGGTCCTGCGGGAGTTGCGGGCCGACGAGCGGCCGCCAGTCGAGCAGCAGGTGTTGCAGGAGGCCCGCGTGGAGCCCCAAATGGAGTCCGAGGCGGAGGCGTACGCGGACGACGGTCTCGAGTGGCCGCAGGAGGCCAGAGAGACGGCGGCGCAGGCGGCAGCGAGCGCCGCAGCGTACGCAGTCCCGAACCGGCAGGGAGGCGTGGCGGCGCGTCCCGCGCAGCCGCGCGCAACCTTCGTTGACGCGGGCAGCAGAGCCCGCGCGCTCGCGGCCGTGCAGGCGGCCCGCGAGGGCGCCGCGCGCGCCAGAGCCCAAACGGGCGACAAGAAGCAGGCGGCGCTCGCCGCAGCTCGCGCCTCAGCCCAGATGCAACAGTCTGCGAACTCCGCCTCGGCCGAGGCCGCCGCCCGGGCCGAAAGTGGCGCCGCGGCGGCCGCTCAGGGAAGGGCGGGCGAGCTCGGCGGCGGGCGGGGGCGCCGCTTCGTGGGCGGCCAGGTGGCGGCTGCGGCGAGCTCGGCGGCGCGCGTCAACTAGAGGCTGTTGAGAGGGAGATTCCAGGAGGACTTGGGACTGTTTGTCGTTGCCTATTGGGCGACAAAGACTGAATGTAGTTGGCGACACTCTCTAGAGCTTAGAGTGAGCCGAGAGCTCTGGTCTGGCCGGCCAGCCGGCGAGTTGGCCAGCGAGATGAATGGTTCGCGCGAAAGTGGCCAGCAAAGTGTCTTTCCAACGCGGACAGATTGCAGTCTTGGCAGATTGCAGACTGTTGGTGATAATAAAAAGAAGAAGAAGAGGAGGAATAAAATGACACACACACACACACACAAAGGGGAGAAGAAACAGGACACTTGGCGCGCCACTCAGAGCCTAGGGGATGGTGATTCGTGAGAGTGAAATTAAAGTCCTTTTTTGGCTCTGCTTTCGCTCATTGCCGCTCATTGAAGTAGGCGACAAAAGTTGCAACTTTTCTCTCCCTTTTCTCTTCTCTTCTCTTCACACACTCTTGTATGTAACCACACACAAGCACTACACTCGAGCTTGGCAGCGGCGGTTCATTTGCTTGTTTTGTGTCGCCTCCAGGCGAACAAAGTCAAATTCTCACACAAACAGGCAGCCAGAGGAGAAGACGCTCACTAGCAGCAATCTCGCTTGGAGTACCTAATCTCGCCTGGCATGTCTTTGTGTCCGCCTTGGCCCACTTGCCGCTTGCCACTTGCCAAGCTCGTCCAGCTTGCCAGCCGGCGCACGAAGCCCGAGAGACAGACACTCGGACGGAAGTGGCCTAATGATTGGCGCTCGCTGGTTGAAACGGCGCCACTCTGGCCAAGTGAGCGTGTGTCCATCTGTTGCTTGTTGGCCGCTCTGGCTTGCTCAGAGTTTAGTTGACACAATTAAAAGCGTGCGCCTCTCTGCCTCTGCCAAGCTGCCTCTGCCTCTTTCTCTGCCTCTGCTGCTCCTCTTTGGCCAATTTTCGCCCATGTAAATAAGTCGCCCACCAGCAACATGCAACAGTAACAAGCTCGAGAGACGAAGGCAACGCTCGTCTTCTCGCACTCTCTCATTGCTCTCATTGCAGCCGCCAAATGGCCCACCTCCAAGGCGACAAAAGGCGCCCGCCTGGCCACCTCTCTGCTCTCCCCACTGGCACGCAAACCGGCCGCCCATCGCAAGCTCCAAAGGCCGCAAATGTGGACGCGCCGGAAGTAGACAAGCCAATCGTGCGGCTGTGATTGTGTTGTGTGTGAGTGCAAGTGCGAGTGTGGCGCCAATGAGAGTCCATTGGAGTGGTCCGTGCGGCTTGGCGAGCGGCGAGAAGTGAGGAGAAGTGACGAGAAGTGGCCAGAAGTGGCGAGCTCCAACCAGTGCGGACCCTTAGCTGTGGCGAGTGTGCACTGCGCGACAAAAGTAAAATAACAATTTTACGTAGCATCGCACAGAGATTCATCACCTTACTTTTGCCAAATAGTGTGCGTGTCTGAGCGTCGCGAATGTGCGCCGAGTGCGAGCGGCCCATTGCGGCAGTGCAGCAAAGGAGTGCACAGAGGCCGACCAGCAGAGAGTGTCTACGGGGGCGGCGAGGCGGCTTTATCTCGGCCAGAGGCGCGTGTGATTGTTGCCGCTGACAAGAGCAATCACACGCCAAGATTAAAACACATTGCTCGCCAAATCGGCCCGCTTTTTTCTCTCTTCTCCTCGCTCCTCGTCGCCCATTTCCACTCAGAGGAACCAGTTGCCCAGTTGCCTAGTTGCCCAACTCAAAGGGGAAAGTCCGCTGCATTTGGCCGCCATTTGGCTCGCCCAGCGGCCTGTCGGCGCCCATCCTCTGGCGCCATGTGAGCCATTTATCACGCCGTTCCCTCGCATTTGGACACTCCTTGCAGCTCCCACAGCTTGTTGATGTTCTTGGGCCTGTCGTTGTTGTTCTTCTTCTCCTCCTTGTTGTTAATGTGCCTTGCTGTTGGCCAGCCGGGAATTGGCCAATTGGCCACTAGCTTGCAACTTGCCAATGGCGGAACACTGGCCGCCGCCTTGGCCGCATGTGCAGATGCACAAATGCGGCCACTCAGGCGGTGGCCGCTCATCGGTTGGTAATAATAATGCAGCCTAATAAGGCGGAAAGAGGAGCCAATTGTGTCCGCTGGGGCATTCTTCTTTCCGGCGACACACTGTTTGCCTTGGGCGGCCTGGAGGGGCGCGCCTGGAGCTTGGCGGCGGCTCGCCAGTGGGCCTTGTTGCGCTTTGTTGTGCCTTCTTGTGCTCGCTGCTTGCACCTTGCAGCTTGCAGGTTGCAGTGCGCTGAGCACTGCGCGTCAAAAGTAGGGTTACATTTGCGCGAAGCACTGCACAGAAATATATCATCGTACTTTTGGCGGATAGTGTGCCTTGTCTGCGGGCCGCACAGAGTCTCTGTTGGCCGCTCGCGTGCGCTCACAATTGAATAGAGCGCTGCCAGCCCTTAGCTGCGGCCACTGGCCGGCACAGGTGGGCGCTCGCTCGGCCCTGAGCTTAGCCCCTCGCTAAGCGATCGGAAGCCATAAGCAGACGCACGGCAGCCTGTCGGAGGCATCTGCGCTCGCCAGCCAAACGGAACAACAAATAATCAAACAACAACAACAAATGCAAGCCAAGTGCAAGTGCCTCTCTGCTGCTGCTCCGTCTCCATGACTCGATCTCTATCTCTCGATTCATTTCTCCCTCCGATTCATTTTTCCCTCTTCCTTCTTCTCTCTCGCCCAGCTAGCCCTCTCCTTCCCGGCTGGCTGCAAGCTTGGCGGCCAGAGACGCGCTCCCAGTTCGCCCAGTTCGCATCAGCCGAACGGGCCGAGGAAAGCGGCAGCCGAGCCAGTTAAACGCTTGTTATGCTCGCCTGCCGCTCACTTGGCTCGCCCATTCGCCTTTATTAACAACCAAAGTCGTCTGCTCTCTTGGGCTAGCTCTCTTTGGCGCTGGCACTGTGCTGGCACTGTGCTGCCACAAGCGGCAAGCCGCAAGCAGCAGCCACGAGCGCCGAGCTTGCCAAGGAGCCGGCTCCTTGGCAAGCTCGAGACTTTAGCGAACGCGACCACTTGGCGCACAGAAAAGCGGCCAGAGAGAGAGAGAGACACACACACACAGACGAGCTCTGATAGAAATCTTGTTGCCCCATTTCAACGTTCGAGCACCATTTTGTTCGCCGCATTTTGCGCTCTCAAACAAGCTTGGCTCGAGCCCCAAAAGTGGCAACAATTTTTTTCCTTCTCGCCTTTTTTTCTCTCTCTCTTATTCTCTTTCTCTCCTCATCTCGATCTGCTTCTTGGCTCGCTTGCCAGCCAAGAATATAATAGAGAAATATCAGAACATTGGCGCCTGTTCTCGCCCCTTAGCTCGCTCGCTCGCTCGCTCTAACCATTGGTTTTGCTCGGCCAGCCACAAGGCTCGCCAGGCAAACCGATTTAAGACATATAATTGAGCGCCGCAAATATACACGCGCCCGTTTAGCCTTCGGATGGGATTTCCACCAAGCCCAAGCGGCAAAGAGAGAGCAAGAGAGTGTGCTAGGTGGCGAGCTAGTGGCGAGCTGGCAAGGCGCTTCCAGTCGCCCGGTCGGCTTGCCGCCCTCGCCGGCTGTCCACTGGAAGCATTGTGCTCGCTTGGTCGATGGGCGGACGAGATTTAGCCATCAGCCAGTGTCCACTGGCCGCTGTTTGGCTCAACTTTGGACACGCCGACAGGCCAAATGGGCGCCACAATTGATCGGCCGGCCCAAATGGGCAGCTGCCAGCCAGCCGGCTTGTTTGATCTTTTTATTCAATTCGTAATTGGCGCTAAACAGCGTTCGGCCATCCAGTTTGAGTTGGGCGAGCTTGTTGTTGTTGTTGTCAGAGAAAGCTCATTGTTGTTGTTATTTTGTTGTTGTTCTTGTTGCCGCGCGATAATCAAATTTTCGCCCTCCAAATTGGCACACAGTCTGCCGCACACTCTTAGCTTGGGCGCCGCACAAACACTGCGCTGTGCTGCACTGGGCCGCCCCTAAGCACTGGGCCGGCCCTAAGCATTGGGCCGCCCTAAAGCACTGGCGCTCCTCAGCTCAGCTCCAGCTCGCCGACAGGCCGCAAGACAAATCGGCCGCCCAAAGGAGATCGAGCAACGAAAAGATTCGAGCGAGCTTAGCAAAGTGGCGCCTAATTGGCCCTGTTTCCAGTCTCCCATTTTGTGCCTCGTGTGGCCCTCGTCGTCGCCCGTTGGTGGTGCTGGATTCTGGATAAATTTGCCGCCCAAACGAGCCTTAGGGTCGGCAAATGGGCGAGTGTGATTGCTCATTTGTTGCCGAACAGGCCGACACTTCGCTAGCTGGCCAGCAGGCAGCCTGGGCGGCCCGGAAAGCAAAAAGCAAGAAGCAAAAAGCCCAAAGAGGAGCGAAGCCAAAGGGCCACCACCAGCAGGCAGGCGGGCGAGCCGAGGGGAGTTGGCCGCATTGATTGATCGATTGGTCCGTCGGTGTCTATATTTTCTCCTCCTTGGCCCTTCCTCTTTGCCCTCAGCTCACGCCAGACTGTCTGTGGGCCAAATTGGCTGCCAGCAAAACACCGAGCGAGCAGCACCGAGCAGCTCCACCCAAAACAAGCTCGCCGGCGCAACAGGTGCCGCCCCATCGCTTCGTCATCGATCGCTCGGGACCAATTGATTGATCTGCTGGCTTCGAGTAATTTTCCCCAAGCGCCGACGAAACTCACTAGCTCGCCAGCTCGCTAGCCAATCAACTCCCTCGAGGACTCTCCATTATTTGCTCGCCCTTTTGCCCATTCAAAAACCAAGAAGACGAGATAAAACTCGGAATCAAACGCTCGGCTCGCTGGGCAGCCCTTTTGGCTAGACGCAGACTCGCGGCAGGTAGACACCGGTGGGCAGCTCTCGGCACTTGGACTCAAGACGATAAGATAATCAAGTGAAATGTAATCGCCTTTTAGCTGACCCACTGATGCGATCAAATGCTTTGCCCTCTACAAGCTCTCAGCGCGTCCAGTTCCACAGACAACCTGTTCTAAAGCCACTGGAGCGCATTTGCATTTGCAATTCAATTTGGCGATCGTCTATAATGTCAAAGTTGAAACAAGAAGCCTTTTAAAGGAAATTACATACCAGCTCAGGAGCCGCAAAGTGGCTCATCCGCCCTCAGACTGCTTTTACACCCAGTCATCAGTCAGCACATGCAGCAGATCGGCCTTTCAATTAAACATTCGACAGCCCATCCGAGAGCTAGCTGATTAATTTCACAGGCACATAAATTGAACGATCCTTCTTAGCTATAAAGAGAGATAGAGATAGATAGAGATAGGGGAAGAGGCGGAAAAGGGAGAGCAAAAGAGGAGGTAGAGATGGAGAATGAGAGCAACAGGAACAGCTACACACAAAACGTCGGCCTCAAGCTGTGAGGGACTAATCTTTCACACAGATTGCTGCACGCCATTTTTGCATAGCTATTAATAGATGCACTCCTCTATCTGTGTATCCCTGAAAAAAGCGCAATAGATAATAGTTTGTTTTGAACAAATTGCCCAACTACTCTGCCACCAAATGCTAATACCCTTTCTAGTAGCTACTAAAAGGGCGATAATCGCAGTCAAACTAAACCGTTCTCATTTCAGAACCATATCCATTGTTGTCTTCTTCTTCAACAATTTGTGCGCTGTAAATTCAATTCTCATGGATTGGCACCTCCAATCTCATTCTCTTGAAACACTTGTCCGGCAGGGAGTCTCTAATCATCCTTATATTTGCCACCTCCTTGATCAACCAATCGATTAGGGCCTGATACTCGGCCAGCAGCTCCTTCTGTCGATCTCTCTGGGCCAACAGCTCATCAATTAGAGCTGCCAAGCCGGAATCGAGCAGTTTCTGTCTCAATTTAGCCAAATCGTCCTCCAACTTGGCCAATTTGTTTGCATCAATGCCCTCTATCTTGTCAATCGATTTCAGCAACGGATTCAAAAGGTCGAGCAGTTTCTTGGCCGTTTCTGTGGCATTACGAGCGCTCAGGGCCGCTTGATTGGCGCGCTCCAAGGCTTGCTGAGCAAACTCGCCATCGGTCTTGGCGATGGCCTCGTAACGATCCATTGCTGCGGCAGTATGATTGACGTTGTCGCCTAATTCGTTGGCTTGCTGTTTCAACGATGAAATTTTGCTCTTCAACTCTTGGGCTTCCACACGGATCCTCTTGACATCTACCGAGGTCTCATTGGCCAGTGCATAGGCCTGCTGGGCTATGTCACGAGCATCCGTTGCATCAGCCAGAGCGGTGTCCAGTTTTGCGGCAGCATCTTTTGTCTTGTCTTCGGCTTGTTTTATCATCTTCCTAATGCCGGGAATCTTTTTCAAAGCTTCCATTGCTTCCTTTTGTGACTCCTGAACCTTTTGATCGAATTTCTTCAAGGTTGCCAATGTATCCTGCGCCTCTTTGAGAGTTTTGTCGCCCTGTTTCACGGCATCTCGCGCTCTCTGAATGGTTTTGTCAATGTCGGCCAATTGTGCATCGGTGATGCTCTGTTGTCTCATTGCCTCCGCCAGCAAGGCCTTCATTTCGTTTAACTTAAATTGAGTTGAGTCTAGCAGTTGGGCATGTCTCATGATGAACTCCTCTACCTCTTTCTGCAGTCTTTGCGCATTCTTCAGATGATCCTCAGCCTGCTGCCTAAGACCAGGTATATCCGCTTTGTTCAACTGTAATGAATTGATCAGCGTATAAAGGGCAAGAGCCTCATCGTAGGATTTTCTTGCCTCGTTTGTTGCTTCGGCTGACATTTTCTTTGTCTTCGATAGTAACTCCACCAACTTTTCTATTTGTTGCTTCAATTTAGCTATATTCTTCGCATTAGCCTCCTGGGCTATTGCTGCATCCTTGGCCAACTCATAGGCTATTGTAGTGCTGTTCATTGCAGAAAGCGTTAGCTCCTTTATTTTAGCAGCATCGGCTTCATGCTGATCTGCTAATTGTCGTGATTCTTTTGCCATCTCGGCCATCTTCTGAGATTGCTTACCGAGCTTGTCAGCTCGCTCGCGTGCTTTTGCCAAGGCTGTCATACCCTCGGTCATGATGTACTTTTCTGCTTTTAGAGCCTCCTCTTGAATTCGTCTCAGTAATTCTTCGGCAATGGTCACGTTACCCTTGGCCTCGTCAAGCACAGGTCTTGTCGATTTCAGATACTTGTTGATTCCGTCGGTGATTCCTTTGATTTTCTTCACACGAGCAAGAAGAACCTCAAATTGGGACAACAAAGTCGATTCTATACCCTGAGCTGACTCGGCTTGTCTCAACAGGTCGTTCACGCGACTCATTAGATCTAGTAGTTGCTTTGCGAAAGACTCATCCTTGATTATCTCAGGATTGTTTTCAATCTTATTGATCATATCTAATAGATCATTCAATTCGCGACGATGATGTTCAACCCCAAGTTGCACAATCTGGTAACAATTATCACATTCAATACAACCCGATGCTAGATCATGATAGTTCTCACGACACTTGTCACACTTTAACCCGATTATATTCATGTTCTTACACTCACATTGTCCAGTGATTCTGTTACACTCTGATGAGTTTGAGCCAATTGGATTACAGTCACAATTGGTCGTTAATTGGAAAGCATCAGTGCTGCCCGCTGATAATATCATCGAGATTATAAAAGAGGCCAATAGACTGACCCCGGGATGATGCCTGAGCATTGAGATAAATATATTTCTATGAATCATGTTTGAGTATGTCATTCTCTGTTGTTCGACTTGATATTTCGACCCGTCGAGTTGAGGTCTATCTGAGATAGTGCTGACGATATGATCAGTATTGTGCTCTGAACGTTTACATTCAGTTACCTGTGGGACTGGACGAATTTATTCAGGTTCGTCATGACCAGCTGGTTTCTAATTGTGGCGAACCTGAAGTCCACGCTTCGAGAGGAGACTTGCGGTGAACCACAACTGGTATATCTGAAAATGAAGAGTTAAAACATAGGTGAGAGTTCTTTGTTTATTTGTTTATAATATTCCCTGGTTCATGCATCAAGAGTTTTACGGAACTCGGCTATCCGAAGATTAGTGCAGGAGTTGAACGGAGCGGATCTTTTCGCTAGATTTATCACGACTCAAAAATGCCTAGGCCTAACCATGGAATCGACAAGAGGTAGAATCCATTTCACTGGACTGGCTTTAGTAGTGAGCAGCATTCGAGACCAAGATGTTGAGATGCTTGCTACCAAATAAAGAGAAACAACTTGTTACGCCTCTCTGAGCCTGGTCGCTAGAATGCGTGGGCGGCCTCAGTGTTCAGCTTACACAAGAGAGAGCTGCAAACTTCAATACTCTGCTCGAGCAAGATCGAGGGGAAGCCTCAAATGCTTCTGATTTAGGACGGTTGAAATATCGAAAGTGAATCACACCATTTTCATATAACAACATGATAACATTTTATTTTGGTTTTATTTATCGTTGGCCTCAACGAAACGATTAACCTCATTCAGACAGCTCTTGGATAGTTCGATAACATCATGAGAATTGTGGTAATCTCGATTTTTGCGAATCAATTCAATTGAATACTCGCAATACCTTTTGGCCTCTTGAAATTTTCGCAATTTCAAGTTTACCAGGCCCAGGTTCACATAGAAAGATGCCAACTCTTTAGATTGTGTTTCGATTGCACCTTCGACTGCTTTCTTGATAAAATTACGACCCTTTTCAGGCTCATTATTCATGGCGAGGGTTGTTCCAATGTCATTCAAAAGGATTAATGTTTGATCATGTTGCTGCCCCAGGACCTTCGAGCTTATCTGCATAGCCCTTTGGAACATATCCGTTGCTCCATTATAGTCATTCATATTCACTAAATGCTTTGCAAACCAATCATAGCTCCATCCTAGAAGGGCGAGCGCATCTTTTTTCTCATCGCTCAAGGTTTGTATGTCCAGATCATCGATATCCAACAGAATATCACTCAAATCATGCAATAAACTGTTGATGACAAATTTAAAACCTTTGAGAGCTTTCTGATGGGTAGCTTTCGACTTGCTATAAATAGAGGCCAGCTTGAGAGATAGCTCTAGGATTGCTGGAGATGTGGTAGAGATATCACGGGCAACCATTCTCTTTATCAGGTCAATAAATAATTTCTCGGCACTCTCCCAGTCTCCACTCTCGAAATAGTTTGTTGCGATTAGATTAAGAACTAAGTTCTCCTGCTCGTCGTTTCCCTCATCTTGGGCCATCCTTAATGCAGCATGGAACAGTTCATTAGCTTTGCCGTACTCTTGATCACACATCCACAGAACACCCATTGCTATCTTTGCCTCGATCGGCTTCATTCTCTCCCATTTCTCCTTATCACTAAGTTTAGCTCGCTCCTCTTGAATATCACCCGTAGAAGGCTTCCCAAAAACACTTAAGATGGCCATTGTTGTGGCCAAAGTCATTTTGAAACTGCCCCGAGAGTCATCAGCATCATTGTCGGATCGGCCTTTGTCTCGATAGCCTTTCTTTCGTTGAAAACTAATCAACTTTTGGGTCTCCAAAGTACGAGTGATTGGGTCGAGTGGATCCAAAGTGGTTGTTTTACTCAAATTTGCAGTGAACTGTGACTTCAGGTCTCTGAGATACTTTGGGAGTGAGTAATAACACTGATCTTCGGGACAATCATTTAGGGGATTTTTAGGATGTAGGCATTTAATCAAGCATCTTGTATTAGACAGCAGTTTATACCGATATAGTTCCAGAGATCTTGGAGTGTTTGTCACTTTATCTAGCAACTTGAGATTGTGAGTGTACCAATTGTAAAGACATCTATGTGAATAGGTTGCATGTTTGGCGTAGGTTAGTGTTATCATCTTGATTACGTTGCGATATGAGAATTAAAAACAATGAAATTGGTATTACTATAAATGAGTTATCACTCCACCGCTAAGTCCCTTGGTTGGGGACGGCAAGCGAGTGTCTGGCGGACAATGAATAAGTCAGAGCGGGTTAGCTAATTTCTCATGGCCTTGTTCACCAGAGGTTAGCGATGGAGAATTGTTATTTCATTCTCCTTGAAGGAAAAAGTGACATAACACAGATCATAAACAAAACCGGCATGCTTCTGCGAGGACAACTCGATCAGATGATGCGCGCAACATGCGCCTTTCTTCAAAGGGGCTCTACATAAGTTCTCTAGGCAAGAATATAGAATTCATTTAAATGTTTGCGAAGCTATGGCCTCTTGGAACGACAAGAATCTAGGTGATAAACTGGACAAATGTCCGGTATGTCTTTGTAATCTCAATAAGAAGAAGATGACGACCCATGTGAGCGATTGCTACGAAAGGAACAAGGCTCAAATGGATGCCCTAGGAATCATCAGATGCCCGATGAGCAGTGAACATATTCTCCCCTTATGCTTCCTCAATCATCACCTGGAAGGAAACTGTCAGGAGGTTCAAAATCAACTGCGGACTTATCTTCAGGGAGCTGAGTCAATGAGAGGATTCAACGGCGCTCCACCAGATTACAATCCGGGCTTTCCTGATGAATACCTAAACAAACATAACAAGGACATGCTGTATTTACTACATAATAAGCTATTTGCAAATTTTCTGAAAGACAGACCTCATGATCATACTCCAGAAGAGAGGAGAGCGATAACTGGACCTAGTGCTCAGCATAGTAGAGCGAATATAACATCGGGAAATGATGATGACATTGACTAAGATTTCTGATTATAGTGAGCAAGCAGACGCGACCATGAATACCAGGTTAAAGACCTTATAATAAATTTATTTCCTCAGAAGATGGGTTTGAATGAAGAGAGTAGAGGATACGCACTCTTATTATGTGGTTCTGCCAGCGATCTCTTTTCGAATGTTGACAGATATCTCTCAAACTTTTACCCACTTGACGATATTACAACGCAGTCTGTCTGGTGATTCGAGGGAGGATCCAATGTTCGACGTGCCTCTCAAGTGTTCAGAACTCAGCTGGTCTACTACGACAGCTAGTGCTAGATTAGACGCCTTAGGCCCACCAAGATGTATCATTTCTCGACCGTCATCTTGCATGATGTCTGGGCTAATCTCCAAGACAGATTCGAGGCACCCTCTGCCCCGGACTGAAGACGTCAAAAAACACAAAGTGACCAAAACCGAATGAGCCTCTCGCTATCATTGCTCAAGATAGGTGACATTAGGTCTGCAGGGGCCGGGACGAGGTACTTTACGAATCTCAGCCATAAACCTCAGGTTCCAAAGAGGTTTTACCTGGAGATCACCTGTCTGCGATCTTAGTGAGCTGATATTTGGAGGGTGTCCGCTGCATTTCTCTAGGAACTGCACAAACACTCGAGTTTGCTGGAGAGTGTCTTCCAGGTAATGGCAATGTTTCAACCTGTGCACTTTGGGGGCACAAACTTAGTGCCCCCACCCAAGTAACGTGCAGGAGCGCTAGTCACGGCATACGGTGCCAATTTTACAAAGGGCGCTAAATGGGCCCCCAGGTGACAAAAATGCCATAGGTCCACGCCCTCAAGGCTTTCCCCTTGGGTCTGAGCTTTTGACATCGGGTTGGTAGCAGCTAGCTAGACACCTTCCGGGAGCAGAGAGGCTCACGACGCTTTGGTCTCCCCACCTGCAACTATTCTCGTCTCAGTAAACACTTAAATACCGCCCCTTGATACAAGGATAAGTTGAAACCAGTTTAGATGCACGAGAGTGCGGCTTTGTCGGGGCGGCTTCCGCATGTTAGGATTCTTTCGGGATAAACTTTGCTTGAGGGATAAAATCAATGCAAATCGAAGGCTAAGTGTGTTTTTAAGACCCGGATATAGCTTCGCCCGTTACATGACAAACTTTCGTTCACCGACGTTTGGCCGTATTAAGTCGATAGAGTTCCGTATTGACTACCTCCGGCAATTGTCTTATCACCCTTCAAGATTTATCAATTTGTCTTGAGTCTAGCTTTCGAGAAAGAGTGGAATCGAAAAGCTGATAGGATAGACCATGGCTTGATTTGATATCCGTTATTATCTGGGTGACGCTTCAGCTTTTTCCACCTTATCTAGTTTTCCTGACCTAGTCTTCTGGTAACTGAACTCCTAGCTGGCCAACATTAGGTGCTGCAAGTATAGTGGTTTTTGCATGTTTATCAGGCGGTCACTCGTCGCACCGTTAATCAGCTATCTGTATGTGATAGTGGTAGTGGTCGTGGCAAACCAGAAGCCGCCTTTCTCACGCTGTTGGCCATTCTCTGCTCTAACCTGGCCAAAGGTTCTCTATCAAATTAGCTTATCAATGGGACCGTGTAAGAGAGCTCTCATGGATTGCAGCTCAACCTTCTAAGGTTGAGCTCCGGAGCTTCCAAGGTTGTCCAGGAAGTTAACTGGAATGGATTGACCCGTGGGTGACGGCTTGCAGGCTAGGCGCGAACTATACTTTCATCTAGAATGGGTTTCTAGTGAAAGACGAGGTGTCATGAGGAGCCTCGTTAGGCCGGTGGGCGGTTGATTATATACTCTCGTGAGTACTTTTCATGTACCTGTAACTAAGTGCCATCTGTTGTTGGTCAAGCAATCCCAAAACTTCTGCTCACTGCTCGTAGGACACACACAAACTCCATTCGAGCTCTACCTAAACAGCAGTCATATGCTATGATGCCTCGCAACATATGCTCGCACTTCCGACCTGTCAAATACTGCTGCTCTCTCCAACGGCAGAATCCAGAATTTAAATACAAAATTCGTCCTCAATGGTATGCAATTACAGTTTGGCTTAGCTGACTGCTCGGCTAAGGCTTTCCTAAAGGAGAAAGGGAGAGTCGAGTTTGTCCAAGATTTAGAGGAACAAAATCATGGCTCAACTCTTTGTCTTTTCGAGCATACATGTATGTTGGCCAAACGTCTCGACGTAAAAGTGATTCAAAGATATGGTATCGGCTGATTTTATGGCCCAAATACAAAGGTAAGTCGATCGACGAAATCTATCGAACTAAAGGACATTGATTTAGAAACGCAGGGGTCAAAGCATAGCAAATTTGCGTCACTTGATCCATGGAAAAGTTGCAAAATTAGGCTCTGGTTTCGATCGAATATCATTGGACCTCAGTATAGATCACTCAAGATCTATTTGACGCAATCCGAAGCCTAAGCGGAAGTGAAAGTAAGGGCGAAAGTGGGCTCCGCATGGGCGTTGGCTAAAAGATTGTGCGCTGTGTCAGGCTAGTTTATCTTCAAAGCCAGTCTCGTGGGCTGGCTATTGTGCTGTGGCAGTCACCAAGACCAGCTCGTAAAGTCATAGTTCTGGATGCTGACGCACACGTGTTCTAGGTTCTCGAGCACAATCCCCGAAAGGGAATCGCAATCTCTCCCATAACAGAAGCAAATCGAGTAAATGGTACTATCTATCTGCAGTTGACCATTCGTCTCCAATGTCAAACTGGCTGGTCACTTATCTGGCCAGTTGTCTTTTGGACCAGGATGGACCCCAAATGGAGTTGTCCCACTTTTCTCCAACAACGCCTCTCTAGATCTCCTCTGCCAATGGAGACCAAAAGCACCAGGAAATTGCAAGAGGCCAACTTTTCTCCATCTTGCCCAGCACTAAGAGCACCCCACTTTAGGGGCCAGGGGAGGGAGTGCTTCAATTGTGAGTGGGGCTAACTCTTGTCCGAAACCCTAGGCAATAGAAGCCCGAAGATCTATCAAGGAATGTTTGTGGCAGACTGGCAATGCTTTGGCGTTGTTCACCATGCACAGTCAAAGGCCGTCATCGTTGTCCATTTGTACGCCTTACGCACGCACCATCAACATACCAGCTTTGCTGGCGCCCCACCAACGGAACTAGGCGACAGCTATTGGCATCCTCAAGCGTTGAGTTATATAACATAAACATTCGGGACCCATAGGCTGTGCTGGGCAGGCCCGCAGAGTGGGCTGCGCAACCAGCCACACAGACTGGCGCACGGGCCTCGTTGTGCTGGCCCGTGCAGTGAAAGGCAGCGCGTTGGGCCTTGCTGCCCGTTACGTGGGCCAGGGCTACAGCTGCTGCGGCTGCTGGCTGCTGCCTGCTGCCTCGCCTTCGCCCAACTCTTCTTTCTGGCCGCTTTGTGGCCTGGCGGCCCCCTGACGCGAGCCTTTCCCAGACTGGCCGTGCGCTGGTTTTTGCACCTAGTGGTTCCAGGAGGCACTTCTCGTTCGCTCAAACCTGCTTGCATCTGCTCGTGCCAACTGGATCTCATAACAACCTAACGAAGGACCTATCGTAAGCAGAGAAAAACCAACGCTCATATTGGTGAACATTCGGACAAGCGCTGGTGTGAGTCAGTTTATTCGATAGCGAACTTTCATGTGATTGGCTCTTAGAAGTATTCAGCAATATAATTCTACCTCCATTTTCATGTCATTTTCCTCCTTTGACATCATTCTCCATCAACTACATTCGACAGCCTCTAGTGAGATTAAGAAAAACAATTTATTAGGTATATCTTCACATTTAAATATTCAACACACACTCAATGTGACGAATATTTTCAGTTTGCTCATTAGTGGCCGTTCGAGACATTGAGATCTTATTCAAGATAAATGATAACAGAGAACAAACTGGATCATCTAAAATCAATGGCAATAAAGCGGTTCAAGCGCCTTTAGACAATAGAGGAAACTCAGCATATCCTATTGCAGTCTTTTGCACACTTTTGCAAATATAATTCAACCCATCATTACTGATCAAACAGATTAGATGCCTTTCCATCACAAGTCATAGTTGTCCCAGAAACTTAACCAGATTGGTCGAAGACTCTGCAGTATTGCTGACTCCCATCTCACTAGATACTTCCAGTAGGAATTTGCTTCACAAGTAGAATGATGAAACTTAATCTCAGATCAATTTCCTCAAGAATCACTCGGAAAAATTTTGAATACTCATCCATCTAATCCATTCATCAAAGTAGCAATATTAAACCGGTGAAAAATGTCATCCATGGCGCAACACCAGCACCAAGCACCCATTGCTTACGTTGGGCCTTACAGGCTTGACAAAACTCTGGGTAAAGGTCAGACTGGTTTGGTGAAGCTTGGTATACATTGCATAACGGGACAAAAAGTTGCAATCAAAATTATCAACCGTAGCAAGCTGACCGAATCTGTCCTCCAAAAAGTAGAACGCGAGATAGCAATAATGAAATTAATTGAACATCCCCATGTGCTTGGACTTTACGATGTTTATGAGAACAAAAAGTTTCTTTATCTGATATTAGAGCACGTTAGTGGTGGGGAATTATTTGATTATCTGGTTAGCAAGGGCAGGCTCAGTATCAAGGAGGCCAGAAAATTTTTCCGTCAGATAATATCAGCTTTGGACTTTTGTCACTGTCATTCGATCTGCCACCGTGATTTAAAACCAGAGAATCTACTTCTCGACGATAAGGGCAATATAAAAGTAGCAGATTTCGGGATGGCCTCTTTGCAATTAGAGAATTCACTATTAGAGACTTCGTGTGGTTCACCTCATTATGCGAGCCCAGAGGTTGTCCGTGGAGAAAAATATGACGGTCGAAGAGCTGATGTCTGGAGTTGCGGAGTTATATTGTACGCATTGCTTGTCGGAGCACTCCCTTTCGATGATGATAATCTAAGACATCTATTGGAGAAAGTCAAGCGCGGCGTCTTTCACATTCCACATTTTGTGCCGAACGAGTGCCAGCAACTCTTGAGAGCTATGATAGAAGTCGACGCTGAGAAAAGAATCACCCTGCAAGAAGTTCTTCGTCACCCTTGGGTGGTCGGTTCTTCGAGTAGCTCTATGAGACATCTGCCTCTTGGTTCTCTTAGCAACAACTCTTCCATCAGCGATACAAACAACTCAGAGCTTGAGTCCGAGCTACCTATGAAACAGGTGGTCCAGACCCATATAATCCCCTCAGTTGAAGACTTAGATTCTGATGTCCTTTCCAATATGTCGTCTCTTGGATGTTTCAAAGACAAAGGAAGGCTTATTTCAAATCTTTTAAGTTCGGAGCATAACGAGGAAAAGGTTATTTATTTTTTACTACTCAATAGGAAACTCAGAAAACCAGCTGTGGAGGATAATGAGGCCGAGTTGACGCCGGTGATAGTGAGCCACATCCAACAGCAGCAACGTCAACAAGGAATCAAAGGTTCAACTGGAAGCTCTGCGATCAATAGTTTTTTCCAACGCGCTCGCTCGGATTCTGCGGGTGCCATCAATACGACATCTGCCTGTATGCTCCTCGGCAGCCAGAACCAACTGCCGCCAACTCTGTTGGTTGATGCCCCAAGAAAGAGAGTAGACAAGTGTGTGATACCTGATTCAGACCGAACAGCAATGAGTCTGCGGGGATCTCTTAGTTCGTTGGCAGACGGGTCACCCATCTATACGAAACGATCTCCATTCAATATCACAAGTAGACTCGGTCTCGCCTCGAGTTCAGTGAGGACTAGTAATAATAGCGTCGACGCAATGAGTAGGGGCAGCATCTTTACTTCTCACCACCACCAACAATCACATGCTACACCCATTCATAGAAGGGTTAACAGCATATCTGGTAGTCACCATTTGGCAACTACTCGTGGGGATACAAGTGCAAGTTGCACTCATCGACCTAGCTTCAATAGCGGCTCCAATTCCATGAAAGCGGGGCAACAGTCGGGTAATAACATGAATTCGAGCCCGAACAAACATTACAATCAGCATCATCATCGTCAGCATTCACCGAATCACGTTCAAACTCACCAATATGCTAGCGAACAAATTGGTTCTCCAAAATCTCACTCTCCCTTAGAGTCTGCCTTAAGCAACGGTAGTACATCGTCAATTTCGAATAGAAATCAGAACACGACAAGCAGCTCCAAGATGGGAACAAGCAGTGTCAGCTATTACAATTCTTCAATTAAGAAGGCGAATGGTGACGCTGTAAATAGTTCAGAAAAAATCTCCATAAATAAGCCTCAGCAAGTGATATCATCTGTAAATCCAAATCAGAACCAGCATCGTAACCAATCCCAATATCACCACATGCCCGGAACCCAGATGGTATCGCCGTCGCATCATCAAAAACAACCTCAGTATAGACAATCTCAGATGAGCGTGAACAAGATATCAACTCCGAAAACTGCGCAGCGACGTCGTGGGTCTATAAGTGATAGTGGAAGCTTCGAGTCGTCTGGAAATTGCAGCGATTACGATGATAGTAAATCGAATGCCTCGAATTCGTCCACACACCAACCATGGCGATCTCGTCTGAGCAATATCAAGAACAGCATATTGGGCACTCCAAGATTTCATCGCAGGAACAAGCTGTTGCCGTTCCACAATTATGATGACACACCATCAGTTGATATGTGCGATGTTGGTCCAAATCTCAACAAGAAATCCTGGTTTGGGCAATTGCTGGTATTGGGTGGCGGAACACCAGGAGCGAGCTCTAATTCCTCGTCATCTTCTAACTGCTGGGCAGGCTCAGATCATTCAAATAGTAGTTCTATGAGCGGGAGTAGAATGAACGGCCTGATGAGGGAATCTGCATCGAATCAGTCGGGTAACAATCACGTGCATGTTGTCGTCATCAAAGATCGCCCGTTGACAGTCATCAAGGCTGACTTGATTCACACTTTTTTCTCCAGTCCCGATGTAATACATCAAATACTCTCTCCCATGTCGTTTAGGGTCGAATTCAAACGACCCTCAGGAACAACATCTATGTTCCAAAGAAGTGTGAAACTGCAGATTGATATTGCCCCAGCGAGTTCTTCCCTACAACAGCAAACAATTTATCCTACCCAATCAAAGACCTCAAAATCGCCCCAGCTCATGTCCCCCAATGCGTCCAATGAAATTTGCTCAAGTTATCATAATTCATCTACAACAAACAACTCTAGCGGAACTACAACTTCATCATCCCATCGGCCTGGATCATTCAGATCTGCCTACTGCTTGACATTTACACTGATATCAGGGCCATATCAACGTTTCAGAAGGATTTGCGAGAATATACAACACCAATTAGTCAATCATAAAGTAAACTACGTTGTCAGTAAACCTCAAGCTAACTCGGATGCCTTGGTGAGTGGGAATTCTCCCCTAAAATGCAGTGTCTCGACTAGCGGGCAAACTTCGAGACAACTTCTCCCCGGCAACAATCCGAGTCCGCACAAAACACCGGCGGCCAGAGCAATGTCAGCTTCCATAAACGTCTTCAGGCCTGAGAAAGGGGCGGGCAACGGTGGAAATGATATCAGTGAAAGTGTTTCAAAGGAAGCAACAAGCGCAGTCAGCGATGAGTCTTGAGAACCAGGAGCGGGAGATTTGGACGATTACGTTCACTGCGACAGTTCTTGGCATCAGCCATGTGTGCAATGCACCTGATCAGTGAGTGACATTGACTACGCGCTAGGCACATGCTGCCTTCCAAGATATCTCTAACATCGATTTCCACTGTGCAAGTGAGTACACGACTGGCGGTAACGCCATGTCTCACATCGCAGGAGCGCTTAAAAGCTGATGGAGGTTATATCATCGTCACCCAGGAACATGATAGAATTTCATTTGAGCTTCAGATTCCGACGAACCCACATCTTACCACGAGTAGTAAAGACCAAATTGTTGGGATACTATCAAATTCAGAGTTTGTGATAATACACTGTCAAGCTGTCTGAGTACATAGCCAAGTTCTTCAACTTTCACACCAGAAACATGGAGGACCAGAGTAATCAAGCCACTGAAGAGCCACAAACAGATGCCAAAGCCGTTGAGGAACATCAAGAACATCAAACGACAGAAGAAAAGACGGGAGATGAAAAGGATGACATCAAGGAGAGCCCTGAGGGCGAGCTTGAGAGTGAGACTAAACCTGAATTAGAGAATGAAACTAAACCAATCACTGATAAAAAAGAGGGCGCCGAGGAGGTTCAAGAGATTGTCTCATCTTCGAGTAAAGATCTGGCTCAGCCAACAAAGCCTAGAAGGCTGATTAAGAGTAGATCTAAGGGTTCGCGGAGCTATTCTTTTCAAAATTACGGCCTCACTTATTTGCCATACATGAGCAATTTCGAGCCCAGCGAAGAGGCCCGGCGGCGCGCTGATGAATTCCTCAAGGCGTTGAAATTATAATTAAAGTGCCCATAAAATATCTAGGATAATTTTGGTCTCTAGAGCGCGAGGTAATTGGAGGTTGAGATGAAGATCAGCGACCACATATCAGACTCTCAGTACCGATCGGGAAGCTTAATAAAACTACTCAATTTGGCCTTGTACGTCTTTATTCGCGGATGATCTGATTGACGACTGTTGAAATCTTATGGAAGGCAGTCTTACGTTGAGCCTGCTTGCCTTATCCCTCTCGACTGCTAAGTACATGTGTGCCCATTCAAGATGCCGCATTCAAGAAACTCCTTACGGAGTTCTACCTCCGAAGCTAGTCTTCCCATCGTAAGATTGAAATTATACCGTACGTCTGGGTGGGGGGTGAGGAGGGAGAATATTTAATTCATTGTCCCGAGGTATTTTCGCACAATCGGGTGAGTATGAACTGAGATTCTAACAGATTAATCGATGCCTTCATGAGACCCTCAATAGCCAGGCTGTGCTCCTTGCTGAGTCCATCATTCGCTACGGAAGTGAGAATATCAGCCAGTTCCAATGGTGGAATCTCGGAAACTAGTTTAATTTTCTGCTCGAGTTGGTCCTCTTCATCCTCGCTCTGATCTCCGATGCAATCAGTGTCACACTTTGCCACCAAACTAATCTTCTCTCCTTTCTCCGTGCTCGTAGTCTCTTGCGCAACCCGCAAGAACTCCACCGAGACATCCTCATCGCGGCGACGTAATTGCCTTAGGAATGACCGATAGACTTCTGGATAGTTTGCATTTATCAATCTCGCTAATGAGGGGCTGATTGCCTCTTGGTTGGAGCACATTGTTATGGCAAGGTGATTTTGAGGTTTGATCGAACTGAGAGTAGCTTGACAGAGGTCCTTTTCGCCCCTCGCGTTATACAAAATCGCCAGAGTGAAATTGACGGTGGCTCTGTTGACGCCGGTTGAATCTTGCTCGGCCAGCTGCTTCAGTTTATCGATCAAAATTGCAAGGCATAAAGATTGCTCTTTTGGCAAAGGTCCGTCCATTGTACGGGTTTCAATAAATCTTTGAGCACACTTGATTAGCAGGCGGGGATTCTGGTCGAACATGAATGAGACAGTTCGTTTGAATGCTGACTCATCATCGGCTGTTGATCTTATGAAAGAAAGGATGCCTGCGTTGAATTTTGAGAGCTTGAGATAGATTCTGACAAGTTCAAAATCCACGTCGAGTGCATCTTCATCCTTGCCTGTTTCACTAGACTTGTGGCTGCTCGTATCATCTCCAGCATCGTTGGTGGAATTTTGAGATCCATCATCACTGCTGAAATCGATGGAAAATCCCCTCAGATCATCAAATTTGACCCCTTCTGTGGCAGCAAGCTTCATTGACCTTTTGAGAGCCATTTTTTGCTCTGAGAGCTCCTCTGCATCAAACGATCTTCGCATCAGCTCACCAAGATCACACTGTGAGCTATCCAAATGGTGCTTTATCTCCCGATCAATTCGACTGTTTGTAATCACGTTGGTCTGTTTCTTTTGGATGAGTTGTTTGCATAGCATTACTGTTATATCCTTAAGCAACCTCACTTTATCACCGTGATCCCTCAATGGAGCATCTTTATCGTCTAAATCTGTGGGAACGCTCGTCAAATCTATCAGAGCATTGGCGTGCAGATAGGTGAGAAGATTTGATCTGATAGTTATGCTCTGGCACCGGTTGATTGTGTGGACAATTCTGCGAGTTAAGACGTCCAATTGTGGCTTAGGCATATACTCAATCTGACAGGGCTGGTCCTGTGTGGATCCTTTAGTTTTGTCTGATTTCGATTGACCAGCTGGCTGTGATGGCTCACCAGATGAAGCGAGAAATACTGCATATCCTTTGGTGGTCAAGCAGCGTAATTTGTTGCAATCGGCGATGAAGTTCAAGTTCAAGTCAGCCGCGGATGACCACTCATAATGAAAGATCGAATCGCATAGACCAGTGGAGCATATTTGCAGGCCAACTGGTGTGAGTATGTAGGCATTCAATAGATCTGTTCTCATGTCCAAACACAAATCCGGATGCATAATGGTTTGTATCCGTTGGACTCTTTTTCCATGAAGAGTATAGATGAAACAATTTGTTAGTGTTGCGACGAAACAATTGATCGAGGCCAACTGCTCATAGTGTTGTGATTTTAATGGATTGGAACAACTGTTTGAATCCAATAATTTTTGATCTAATTTCGCAAAGTTGATTGTATCCTGATTGGCATCCGCATCTCTAACTAAAGAGTGTCCCTTAGATGATCCATCACGAGCTTTGTGATCAATCTCTACTTTCACTTGATTTGAAGCCAGATAAAGGCCCTGAAGATGTGCTGACTTAACAGGATCTCTATCGAAATCGAATTGCTTGCACAACATGACTACAGGTTCTAGCTGATTGCGAGAGAATTCCTTCGAATAGAGTGTTGCACTTACACGACAGGCAATAGATTCACTAGCAGGACCTAAGAGCTCTTGGGGATGGCATACATGGTAGGACGATAGGCTATTGGATGTGTTATGCATGAGAGTTGGTAATTTGACCAACTTTTTGGTGTTCAAATTCCAGGTTATACAATCATACTGGCTAATTGAGGTGAACCAGGATTTTTGCTCTTTGATTATCTCCTCCGGTCCACTGAGAGACTGGTTATTGTTCATTGTGATGATGCTCATGCCACTGTTGTCCAACAAGTTGGATCCTTGTTGCTGGCCTGGCTCCTTATTCGGATCGCTGAGCTGTGTGCCAAAAGTGAAAGTGGAAAAGTTTGTTCTAGTTGAGGTTGAATTTTCCGAGGTTGTCGAGGAAGATGTGGTGGTCGTTTCAGCACAATTGCTAATCATATCGCTTAATATGCCGGAGTTTGATTTCTTGATAACTCTGGATACTGAGTTTGGGCTAAGTTGAAGCTCGACGCCTTGTCGTATGTCTGCCAATCCTGAGTGTGTTTGTGCATTCGTATTGCTCGGGGGACCCTCGGCTTCCGCAGGATCGGTTGCCTCGCCCTCCAGCTGAACGGTTAACAATTCCAACTTCAGGACCTGCACATGATCGACCGCCATAATTGATAGATAGTTCTCAACCAGACTCAAGCTGGATGCCCAAATGGACAATTTGATGGTGATTAAGTGCATGAAATGTTTCGTTCCATCACAAATCTGACTGGTTTCTATGTTGAGCTCCGCTAAATCGTTGGTGAGATCTTCAGTCGATGAACTGATGTTGTCTCGTACAGTCTCATCCTGTGAAAAGAGACTATCAGTGAATCCGCTTACACCAGTTGCAGTTTCATGATCACCTTCGACCTCTGAAAAAGCTCTGTGAACGTCCACTAAATTATCGTTCTCAGGAGGCCTGTACTCATAGATTTGTATTAGATCACCATAACTGACAGCCAAATTTCCTGTTCTTTGGCATACGTCGATACAGTTCAATCTGGGAGTGCCCTCTTCAATAACTTTGGAGGGCCCCAAGTGATCATAGCTCTCTGCGAGAACCTCTATACTAATCTTGCGACCTCCTCCACGCCAGTGAAAGGCGGCATATATGGATAGAGAGCCATTGCTGTGTCCCACACAAATTATACAATCGCCCCTCTTGCTGTACACTATTTGGGCTACAACAATATTTTCACCCAATTTGAACTTATTGATGATCTGCTCCCCCGGTGAACTTGCATCGAGATCATAAACTACTATTGACTGACAGTCGTTGATCGCACAAATGACCAAGTTATCATCGTAAGCGACATCGATCGACATGGGTTGTTCATGGAGCTCGATCGATCGTGTTTCGCTCAAAGGATAGCAATCCAGTGACATTGAAATTTAGAACAAATTATCCGGGGATTAAATTATCTATTCGCTTGAGACTAATTTAGATTAGGCGTCAATATTGTTTGTGAGTGGTGGGCATCGTTTGTGCTAAGTAGTACCTTGTCTCTAGACCATACACGCTCGGAGTTTGTCGTGAGTCAGCGCAACGACCAGATCTCGCCGAGGCTCAAATGCGAGAGCAAGTCGCTGACAAACTCGGTCTTGATTTTCTACACAGACGAAATCTCGAGCCTGAAACTAGACAAGTCTTCTTCAGGAAAAAGAGCCCACTCAGATCCAAACCGTTACCGTTGGGTGAGCCGCCGGATTGAAATAAAGTTTAGGTCACAGCTGTCGAGAAGAGTCCCGGGACAGTCTACGCAACAAATGGCTGGCTCATTCAAATCAGCATATATCAGAAGTTTAGGTTTCCCTGCACAATGAATATGCTTCATCAGGACAGGATTGACCCCGAGATGAGATGAGGAAAACTTTCGGGATCAGGTCGGAAAATAACCGTCCGTCTCAGATAAATTCTCACCGATGAAACAACTCGACGCGCATTTGACGACTTTGCTCCCCGGCAACCCACCTTCAGAACTCTTTATCAAGAATGTAGACCTTTACTCAGGGTTTCTAAATGTAGCTATATGGCGTCAAGGGGAAGCGCCGGGAGCTTTGATGTACGAAATCGATTTTACGAAGCTTCTAGAATCGAAATCGCCGATCATGGCCAGCATCATGGAGCCCGAATCGAGACCTCTACCGACACAGGTTCCAAGGGCTGTCTAGTGATGGGAGCTCAGTGGTACCGATTCGGTCCCACTACACATACACTAGCACGGTTGCTGCCTTGAAGTCAGAGATGGCCTAAGAGAAAATCAAACACCTTTTTCGATCACTTCCTGGCTCAAGTCTCCAGAGCTGAGAAGTCACAACAATCGGAGGTGCTACATGGTGAGGGAGCTATGCAGCAGGTCGACGGATGCGCTTTTTATCGTCTTAATTTCTCAACTATCTGTAGTTCCCTAGTCCCGAGGTCTGGGAATCAGTCCAGATCTAACTTTTTAGCGCATACTATTGATATGAACTTGAGGGATGTATTCAGCACTGTGTCAATCTTAGCCTATCATCACTGCACTTGAAGTACCACCAACGAGAGAGCGTCCTCTGAACGTATTATCTTTCATAACTCGTTCGCTCGCTCTCTCTACAGATACAAGGCTGAGGCGTCGGAGGAGTTTTCATTGCGAGAAGCAGATACTCGCATGGAGTCATGTCTGCTAACCGAATGGTTTGGCCCCCCTGACCAATATTATCGAGCGTTTAGAATCACACCAATAATATGGTCATGCATCCACGATCTTGTAGCTCGATGAGACTTGTCATATCGATTGTCCTACTCAGCGCTGTTCTTCTGCAATCACTCATTCTCACTGATGCTAACCCATCAAAGCACAAGGGCAAAATCGAGAAGGTGAAACATACATCGACATCGAGCCCAACTACCACCACAACATCAACCACATCAACATCTACAACAACAACAACAACAACAACAACAACAACAACAACAACAACAACAACAACAACAACAACGACAACTAAAGCACCTGATTCTCTGGAATCAGAATCAGAAGATAGTCTAGAAGAGGCTGAAGAGGCTCGAGAGGCTGGAGAAGCTGAGGATTCTGAGGAGGCTGGAGAAGCTAAACATGCTGAAGATGATGAAGATGCTGAAGAGGGAGAGAGTCGTTCAATAGCGATCACTACAAGTCCCAAGCCCACAGCAAAGGGAAAATCAACGACAAAGAAATCAGCCACTACGACGGTCAGTCCGACGCGAAAATCGAAGAATGAACAAAATGCCCATGACCAGGACGGCTGGAATGTTAACGACGAAGATTCAAACGACTCCTCTGAAGAGAAAGGTGAATCAAGATCTAGGTTCCCAGGTTGGAAAGGGCGCCGAAAACGAAAGCGCCGGCCTCGTCCACCGGCTGCACCACCGGCTCCTCCTCCGGCCCTTCCTCCTCCGGCCCTTCCTCCTCCTGCAGATGGCGATGCACCACCAGATGAAGCTGCGCCAAATCCCGCTCCAGCCCCTCCCCCGAGCAACCCCACAAAAGTTAAACCAGTCAAGGGAGCAGGCAAACTGGATGAGGGTACAGGCACAGCTGAGGGCGGTGGATTCCCTAGTTGTGGGAAGGCACCATTGAATCAACACTCCAAAGGATACATCATCGGCGGTCAGCACATTAAATATGGTGAATTCCCTCAATATATTCATCTGCAGACAAATAAACCAGGAGGTTGGGTGGGTCTCTGTGGTGGTACCCTAGTTTCTGATAAAGAAGTTATAACTGCTGCGCATTGTGTTAAAGATCATGATAGATTGCTCCCTGCCAGTTATCATGAAGTTGTTTTCGGTGAAGACCAGATGCGCGGAAGGGACGCTCATGAGCAAAGGATTCGAGTATCTAATGTCTGCGTCTCGCCTCAGTATACTCATGCATCTATACGCTGGGATTGGGCTGTCCTAACTCTGGAGAGACCAGTGAAATTCAGTGATTATATACAACCAGCTTGTCTACCTCGTCAAGACCAGACAATTCACACTTATGGGCCCAATGCGATTTGTTATCTGGTCGGCGCAGGAGCAACCGCCATGAATCCAGGAGCCAATGGGCAGCCCGTTCCGGTCAGTTCGCCTTATGTCCAGAAGCTGCGAGCTGAGAATGTACCATGCTCAACTTGGGGTTTCCAAATCGACCAAGATCGTGTCTGTTATACAGGTGCCAATGGACACGTTGGGGATAGTTGCGTAGGCGATTCTGGTGGACCAATATTGTGTATGGATCAGAGCAAAAGATGGACCCTCATGGCTTCAGTCTCATATGGCTCAACATTCTGTAAACATTCAACAGTGGCTGTCTACGCAAGGACCAGGACACTCTTGCCAATGATGCAAAAAACATGTAGTATAAATCTTTTACGATAGTTGCAAAGGAGAATCCCGCCAAAGAAACGAGACAATGAGAATGATGATTCCAAACTGTAATACACCTTTCGGCGCTATGGTTCATGAGACTACGCTGAAAGTCTGACCAAAGAAGCTGAAGAGATCTAATGCGATCCGATAAATTTGACAAATCAACGGGTAGCATGAGGATCCCTAATCCTCCCAATTGATTTCGTATCTCTCCGCCGACATCAAAACATAAAGATACGTAGAGTCTTTCTCAGAGGATGCTCCAGGCTGATCTATTGCCGAGTGAGTCCATGAATAAAACCTTCAAGATAGTACCAACCTCGCTACTGATCACGATGCATCCGACTTGAGGTGCCTCTGGGTGTCGAAACTTCGGGATTCTCGGCCTGGAGAGCCTTTGTATGAGTGCGTCCACCGACTCTCGAGAAAGCAACTGATTTTCTCTAAGGCTATCGCGGGTAACTCTGTGTGGGAAAAGGTGCTCTAACGGATGCAAGACCGTTCTGAACCATCACGCTCCCCCAAACAGATTATACTATTGCATTTTCCCCTAGCTTGTATCTATTTTGTTGTCTTTTGCACTACCACTTGGTCGGGCTCTCATGCTGGCCCCTAAGAGGTGTGGTTAGGTAAGGCATCCTAGAT
>Ga0058701_10000201_pt1 | contig 49388 bp, 26 predicted proteins | sample AgamicOrMae_FD_97039 | JGI IMG/M metagenome (GOLD analysis project Ga0058701, IMG submission 97039) | Agave microbial communities from Guanajuato, Mexico - Or.Ma.e | ecosystem: Host-associated > Plants > Phyllosphere > Phylloplane/Leaf | place: Guanajuato, Mexico | collected 2012-06-04
AACTGAACTGAACTGAACTGAACTGAGCTTAGCTTAGCTCAGGCAGATGGCCCAGCACGACGGGGGCAAACATGGCGAGAAAAGTTGTTACCTCAGAAGTGAGACGAAGTGAGAGAAGCAGCAACAGGCAGAGGCAGATAATAGGCCGCTCTCGTGGTCTGGCGTCGGTGTTAAATTGCGCCGGAGCAATTGAGTTCGAGTTCACAAGTGACTTTGTCTGCCAAGCGATCACATCGAAATTAGCTCGACAAGAAGCAACAATTGTCGAAAGAGAAACAAAATCAACACAAATACAACAACAACAACAACTGCAACAACAACAAGCGAGCCTCAAAGTGAACCCAATTGGCATGCGTGCTGAGCCGCAGTATAGGTCCCGCGCGAGGAAACAGTAGAAACAGTAGCAACTTTTGCCACAGACAGAGAGAAGCAACCTACGAAGAGGCACTGGCCGAGCACCAACCAGCTGCAACAGACAGTCTCGAGTGCAAAGGTCCTCTAGGAACTGTCCTTGACAATATTCCACTCACACTCCTCGGCCCCTTTCCAGCCGACCGGAAGAGCGCCAGAGATCTACAACCAGCGCGCTTTCTCTAAGACATCGCCTAGCTCCTGAGAGACGTGCCACTGCTCGGGTGTCGCGCTAAACAACAAGTGCCAATTAGCACGAAAGAGTGAAAAAACAGAGTCAACAGGTGGCTCAATCTCCCGCTTCCTGAGCTCGATTATTGTCGCCCGGAAGTGGGCCCCAAACAGAAGGCTTGTGTGCCATTTCGAGAGACCGGAAGAGGTCAACTTCAAGCAGCCACGCGAAGCAAAGTGGGCGAGCAAGAAAGCGAGAGAGAGAGAGAGAGTCAAGGGAAAAACCACTAGCACCAAAGAGAAGGCAAGATGAACGCAATGGTGGAACAGGTCCCCTTGGGGCAGAGTTTGCAGGAGGCGGCACTCAATGGGCTAGAGTATGGCTACCACGGCTTTTGGGACCAGCACGGCGATCCAAGAGTGAAATCTTATCCACTTCTTGGGGGTGGTCCCTGGCCAGTGATTGGAATTTGTCTCACATATCTTTATATTGTCAAAGTGTTGGGGCCCCGAATAATGGCCGACCGCAAGGCTTTTGATTTGAAAAATCCAATCAGAGTCTATAATCTATTCATGGTTTTGCTCAACTTGTATGGGGTGATCCAGGCCTGTCGTTTATTAAATTATGGCCTCGACATTTGGGGCTGCAGGCCGATCAATTATTCGTCAACTGATAGAAAATCCTTGGACGTTATTAAAATTGGTTACATTTTTTGGATTTCAAGGTTTATAGAATTTTTTGATACAATTTGCTTTACCTTAAGGAAAAAATACAATCAAGTTAGCACATTCCATGTATTCCACCATTTCAGCGTTCCAATTGCAGTCTGGTTCTTTCTCAAGTTTGCTCCAGGCGGAAATTCGGCCATCTTTCCATTCCTAAACAGTATCATACACACAGTTATGTATTCATATTACTTCCTGGCCACCTTTCCATCAATGCAGGCCGGCTTATGGTGGAAAAAGTATTTGACATTAGCTCAAATAGTTCAATTCTTCATCATGATTGTACATTCAGCTCAACCATTATTTATTCCATCATGCCAATTTCCAAAAATTTTCCTCCTTACAAACATAATCTTCTCATTCATATTCATCTATTTGTTTACAAATTTCTACCTTAACGCCTATTGCTCAAAAGAAACAAGACAAGCGATCAAATCAAAACTGCAGCTAATGACAAATGTGAAAAGATGGATCTTTGTGGCAACAGTTTATTGAAGACAGAGAGAGAAAAGAAAAGGATGAAAGAAAAAAAAAAGAGAGGAAACAATTAGACTTTTCAAGAGGAGGCGAGAAATCACACTGACATTTTGACCTTTCCACCAAAGTTTCGGCCACACCACTGAAACTGTGCACTGATAGTACTTTATAGTAATCGCAATGATAATCATAAGGACAATAGCAGCAAATAGTAACCACCAGTGTTCATATTGACCACGTTCATGATTGTGCAAATTGAGATAATGATGATAATAATAATAATAGCAATAACAATAACAATAACAATAACAGAGACTATCACAACTAAATTTCCACCACCTTCCCAGAAATGATAATCGCCCCAATTTCCACTTCCACTTCCCAATCCCAGTTTCAGTTATTGCCCCAAGTTTGATGACATAAGATCCACATTTTGGTCCACTTTTTGCCTCTTTTCTTTCTCTATGCATCCCAACTATGCTCGAAGATTAAGTTTCGGCTCCAATTTCCTCCTGGATTCCATTGGGTCCTCCAAACTAGCGCCAGAAAGGCTCCATAACGCGTTCTGATGGGCCGGGATGGCACAAAAAGAGCAGTGTAAGTTTAGTTTGCGGATCCTGAAGAGTGACACAAACGTCACTGTGTCACGATAAGGGAAAACTGCGATGAGCCAATCCTTTACGAGTTGTGTTCAGTGACAAGCATTTCAGACGAGCTGCATACATTTGTATTTACCCAAAACTAACATTTCCCTTCCGCTCAAACAAAGACTTTGGGCACAAAGTAACTAAATGCCTTTAACCTTTAGCAGTGGCAGGAGATCGGGCCTTGAATTTGAAAATTAAAACGCTACTCTCCGATCACTGAGTTGCGCCGGCATTTCCAGTATCAACTTATATCAGCATTCATTTACTTCGAAGCCTATTCTATCTGCTTTCTCTTAAATGTTAGATCTCAGTTTTCTCTCACGAGTTAGATCTTAGGGCCAATTATTGGTAAGGGAGCTTAGGAATAGTTGGCCTTGGTGGGCACCTCTCGCAAACCTTTGTCTCTGTCGTTCCTCAGATAGTCTCTTGTTCTCCCAATCTAATTTTGACTCCATTTCGATTAGAATTCGTTCGTCTTGAATAGATTGTCCATTCTTGACCCTCCCAAATGACTGGAAGATTTTTGCTCCTGCCTCTAGATACTGTTTTTGGCCCAAAAGGGCTCAGCATCCAGATTACCAGATTGTGTTCCATTTTTGCTAAAGATAATTTCTTCCTGCATCCAAACTGGTCTCTCCGAGTGTCCAAAGTCGTTCAGATGCTCAGCCTGCAACGCTTGAGTGTTGACGTAACTCATTTTTCGGACCACAAACTGACGCATTTTTCAGCTGAGCACAGTGGAAAATTTCGCCAAGATAACAGTTTGGAGCCAGAGTTTCACTGTCCAGATAAGAGTCGACTTTATGGCCACTTTCGAGCCACTTTTTGGCTTTCCATTTGCGCTGCTTATCAATTATCTAAGAACATTTTCGCGTCCTCATTTGCGGGTTGGCATTTTCCATCCAGGAAGCGAGACTAGTTTGTTGTTTGAACTGTGCATGCATTCTCACTGGAGCCATCTTCTGCCTCCATCTTTTCCTTCCCCCTGAGTCACTCATCGCATAGTGATGCAGGATCGAGTCCAGAAGCGAGTGCCAACTCGAATATTGGTGGCATCTCCTTTACGGTTCAGTCTATGCGCCGGTAGAAATAACTTCGGAGGATTGAGAGTGAATACTTTGCGTCTCTTGCATCTCTTGGCTGTAATTGGAGCCGAGAGTCGGAGCAAAAGCAATTGATCCCTGAAGGATCTGGACACGAAGAGCAAAGGATTGCTTAGCTGCGATACTTTGGCGCAGAATTTGGCAGCCACTGAGTAAGAATTTTTTGGTCTCCTTTGTGTACCGAGCCAATTTTCGATACACTCTTTCCTCTAGCCGCCACCAGATGTCCACTTGACTTTAGCTCAGATGCCTTATGGTGCATCTGCGCTGATATTGAGTACTAAGAAGCCTCCGATTTTGCAACACAATCGCACATTTCGTGCCTGGAAACCGGTGATATATTTGTTTCCTTTTACCATTGGGTCATTGCAATATTGCCACTCGCAGACTGCTGTAGCTAACATTGCGCCAGTTCGTGCACGAAACGAGCTTGAGGCGGAATCAATCACCCGACAAAGCGCCTCACTCAGCCCAACTGCCTGGCCGGAAGCTGAAGAAGAAGAGAGACTCCACAGAGACTGGCGAGTTGGACTAGCGATGATGTGTTGTTTGTTTCGGCGCACTTGTTGTGCTGCCTCGCTCGGCAGCAAGTCCTTGTGAGTGAACCAGTAAACAGTTGAAGCTGATTATCGATACAGCGTGGAGAGTGCTCTCGGAAGGAGCAGACTCGTTCGGACTTCGCCGGAATTCACCTTGACTGCTCGAGACAGTCAGTGGGAAGCCTCCAAGTGGAAGGCCGGCAAGAAGGAAGAGCACAAAGTGTAGGTTGTTAGCAGGTTGTTCCTCTCGGTGGGTGGCTGCAATTTGATCCGCGGGCCGAGCTTCTCTCCGGGGCGCTCTCGTTTGGCCCCGTTTGGCGGCGGAAGCGGCGCAATTTCTCACATCCAGGGCGGCCCTGTGGCACCTGCCGTCCAGTGGCGTCCAGTGGCGAGCGCCTTGTCCAGTGGCCCACCAAGAGCGGCCCAGCAAGAGCGGGCTGAAAGTGGGCCAAGCCTGAGGGAGCGGCCAGGACAAGCAGTGGCCGAGTTTGCGCCTGGAAACTGGCTGACAACTGGCAGGCTGCAGCTCGCCCATACAGCTTCCAGCTTCCAAGCTCGGCCGCTGATGCCGCGCTGGCCAGCCTGGTGGGCAATCTATTTGGCGCCCAAATGGGCCCCAAAACAAGGCGGCCAAGCCGAAGTGGCGTCGTGGATTAGCCGCCGCTGCTCTTGGTGGGCCGGCCGCTCGTTTACATCTCCGGCAGAGAATCTGCCGCCCAAATGGGCCAAGAAGACGCGCAACGAGAAGCCGCGTCTTATCTCTCTGGCTCGTTGGAAAGGCTTGTGGTGGTGGCTCTTGCTGAAGTGAAACTGGGCCCAAATGGCACAATGCGGGCGAGAAAAATATCCGCTAAGCCAGCGGTGGCAAGCTGGCCGTGCAGCGCCCAGTCCGCCAGGGAAGCCGAGCGGCGGGCGCGAAAGGGTGGCCAAGATAATCTGGAAAAGCGGCCCGACTTGGCGCGGCTAATCAGTCAGCGTTGGCCAGCGGCCTGGCGCGTTGGACTGCGGCTAGTGCCAAGCGAGTGCCTTGCCAGCGGCCAGCCAGCGCCTTGCCAGCCCGAGACAGTCGGCCGAGCGGGCGGCGCCTCGCCAGAGGCCAGGTGATCTGGGGGCCGCGGGCGGCGAGCGGCACGTGTAATTGGAGGCGGCCGCAGCTCAGCCCCGGCGGACAGTCTGCGGGGCGCCGGAAACGCCGCTGGGGCGGCCGTGATTCGTCATCGAGCCGGCCTGGGGCTGCGGGCGGCCGTCTGGACGGGCGAGCTTAGGGCCGGCACGTAGCGCCCACTACTGTCTCACCCAGAGGGCCTCTGGTGCGCGCCAGCAAATCGACAAGTGTGACCTCCTGGCGGCCAGTTCCGCAGAGTCCACAGTGAAAATGGCCCCAAAAAGACAATTCCTCTTCCAACCTTGACGGCTTGTCACTGTGTCTCGGGGCGACAGGAGAATCTTGGGCGGGCGCAAAGTCGCGCCCGCTCACAACCAAACTCGCGCTCGGGCACAAACTCGCCACTCGCGCCCAAGAAGAGGGCCAAAAGAAGGCCAAAAGTTACCTATACGCCGGCTATCATTACCATCAATTTCCGCATCCGCAGGCCGCCACTCAACGCCACTGGCGGCGACTGCTGCTCTCTGGGCGCGACTGTAACTCTCTGGCAACTAGGGCCATTGGGCCTGCCCCTGGGCGAAGGTCTGCTGGCGAGACCTTAGGGGCGGCCTTCGACTAGCCGCCAGGAAGTGGCCGCCCGTCTGCGGGTTTTCACGGCGCCCAAAAGTGGGTGGCTCGCCAGCCAAATGGCTCGCCAGTTCGCCCCAGTCGATCATTGTGCTTCATTTTGGCCCCTCGGCGGCTCGAGCGGCCGCACACAGTCCGTCGCATATTGGGCCAGACTTGCACTCTCTCTCTCTTGCCGTTCGAGGAGCTCATCTTTCGGGCCTTCTTCATGGACTGCTAGCCTTCATGAACCACACGAGCCAGCCAGACTCACTCGCCAAGCTCGCCGGAATGTCCGCCAGTCGAGGGCGCCCCAAATTGCTGCTCAGTGGGGCGCGAGCGACGCGCATCTGGCGGCCAACTATTCGGGCCGAGGACAAAGCAGTCCAGGCAGAGCAGTCTGGGCGAGGGCGAGCGCGAAAATGGAAATATAATTTGAAACACGGGCCCTTAGGTGCGGCCGGGGGGCGAGTTTGGGGCTTGCTGGAGCCGTTTGAGTTGGAAGGGAAGCAGAGGGAGACCGAGATAAATATAACGAGCCAGAAACATATCGCACAATGCATACAGGCGAGCGGCCAGCCTCGCTCTTCGCCACAGGCTGGCCGCTCTTCATCATCAATTTTAATCACCTCACCTGCAGTCTGGCCAGCCCTGAGCAGTGCAAGTGTGCTCTTCTTGCGCTGGACAGGCGGCGGCTAGTCTGTGGCGGCTAGTCTGAGGCCGCAGATCCGAGCACAATGCAAGAACGCAACAAAGGACAACATGGCAGTTTCCACCGCAGACTAGCCTCCAAGCAGAGTTGGCCGCTCGGCAAGGCGCCACTGAGCTCATTTGTGTCCGTTCCAATTGGCGAGCTCGCCGGTTGCACACAGTCTTCGGGAAGACAATCAGTGTGGACAAATTCGCTGGCAAGCTAGAGACCACTGTCTGGGGCGAGCGAAGTCTGTGTCTGTGTGCGGCCCAGCGAGACTGGTTCACATGAGCGAGCACTGGAGATTTTCGTCGCTCAGTTGTGGCTGCTTTTGTTGTTGCTGCTTCTCCTGCTGGACAGGCGACCACTCGGGCCGCACACAAGCTCTGGCCGCCTGCTGCTGCTGCCCAGACTGCCCAGACTGCCCAGACTGCCCAGACTGCCCCAACTGGCCCGACTGGCCAAAGGAGGAAGCATTGTTTCCCGAAGCAGCGCCACTTCCGGCTCCACTTCCGGCCAAGTTGCGGGCCCCCAACTGCTGCTGCTGGTTGTACAGGTTTCTGAGGCCGCGCACGTGGTGGGCGCTCAGCTGGTTCTTGAGCACGGGCAACGATTGGCGGCGTTGTTGGTGGTCGTCGATGACGTACTGGGAGAGCAGCTCGGGCGCATGGGCTTGTCTGAGGAGCTCCTTGAACACGCGGTCGATGTTCAGCGCCTCCTTGGCCGAGCATCTCACGAAGGAGTTTCCCTGTTTGTGTATTGTTTCCGTTTCAAAATGGAATCCATGTTCAATAATTAGATGTTGCAAGATTGTTTTTAATTGAAAAGTTTCGACAGTTAGTGGAAATATTCAGAGAAAAGAGATCCTCAAAAGTCAAACTCGAACCGGAAACTCGAACCGGAAACCGACCCATTCCTCGCGCACCAAACGCTCCGCCTGGTCACTGTCCACCTGGTGCTCGCTCAGGTCCAGGTCGCACTTGTTGGCCACCACCACAATGGGCGTGCAGGCGCGCCCCAAGCCAGTCTTGCCACTGGCGCCCACTGTTTCCGGCTGCTGGCCAGGCGTCTTGCTGGCCCTCTCGAGCAGTGCGGCGGCCTCTCTGGGCTGGCCACTCGCGTCTCCTCTGCACCTCCTGAAGGCTGTCTCTGAGCTTCGAGTGGGCGTTCCCAGTTCGGCTTGTCCATTTTGGGACCACCCATCTCGCACTGCCTCACTGTTCTCCTGCCCTCTAAGCTGCTCCCTCTGCTGCTCATCCTCGTCCTCGTCCTCGTCCTCGTCGTCGCTGGCGCCCTCCTTGTTGCGTTTGCTGAGCAGCCGACTGAGCTGGCTGTTCGAGTACTGCGAGCTCACCGTCGCGTGTCTCTCCACACTCGAGGCCATGCTCTCCTGTGGGCTGTTCGCGTTTGCCGCCCCCGCACTCAAAGGGGCTAGAGACTGCTGAATCTGCTGCTGCTGCATTTGAGTATGCGTCTGCGTCTGTTGCTGGATGCTTTGGCGGCGAGCCAGTGGGCCGCCCCCAAGCGACTTGTTGCCCAGCGAGCAGGAGGAGCTGGTGCGCCGATTGGCCGCCGTGAGCTTGGTGGCCGCCGCGTAAATTGAAGCCACTGGCTCCACAGAGACGAGCTCCCCAGACGAGCTAGTCTCGCTCCCACTTGGCGGCCCCACTGGAGCGCCGGAAGTTGCCCGGAAGTGGCCCTTTTCCTCGAGAATGAGGCCGCGCAGGTGGCACACTTCGCGCCAACTTGACTGGTCGTCCACCGAGTAGACCAAAATGAAGGCGTCGCCCTTTTCGATGCTCAGTCTGCGCATGGCCGGAAACTCGAAGGTGCCCGAAGTGTCGAGAACCTCCAGGTAGATTTCGCCCATTTCCGGGATGTTGTACTTGTTCGAGTGGAGCTCCTCCACAGTTGGCTTGTGGGCCACTGTGTTTGTTTTGTTTCCGAATTTAGTTTGCGCGATTCAAGTGAGATTCAAGTGAGATTCAAGTGAGATTCAAGTGAGATTCAAGTGAGATTCAAGTGAGATTCAGTGCAATTCAGTGAAAGTCCAATTCTCCAGTTTCAGTTTCGGTTGAAATTCCAATTTCCATTTCCATTTCCATTTCGCGTTCCATTTCCGTTCAAATCGAGTTTTCAGTTCCATTCAATTTCCAGTTTTCAGTTCCGGTTCGAAGTTCCAGTTTTCAGTCCCAGTTCCAAGTGTGCCCAGTTTGAGTCGCATCGTTTTCCAACAGATTTGCAGGCGTTATACGCGAAGTGGCCAGTTGGAGCAATTGTTATTGTTGTTGTTGTTGTTGTTGTTGTTGTTATTGTTTGGAGATGGGGGCGGATGTTAGTTGTGGGCGCAAGTGGGCGGCTTACTGTAGTTGGCTGCTGGCCGAGTGGAAAGGGGCGACGAGCTGGAAAGGTGGATAAGTGGAAAAGTGGAAGAGTGGAAGAGTGGAAGAGGAGCTGCAAATGGGCGAGTGGCCAGCGTTTAATCGGCTGCTTTGGGGCCACTTTAAACAACTGGCCACTTGGAGATGACGAGCATTTGGGCGGCCGCCAAACTAGAGACAGTCTGCGGCGGCATTTGGGCCTCTTAAATGGGTTTAAATGCTCGCCGCCTGGAACTGTTCGTGGTGAGCTCGAGCTGAGGGTTGCCTCTCGAACTGGAAAGGCGTCTCTCTCTTGGCCAGCTTTTAAGTGGCCAGTGCGCCTGATTGGACCCCTTCAGTTCGGCTGAAGTGCTGAACGGCTGTCTGGGCACCGGGCGAGCAGCACAGGTGAGGATGGGCGGCCGAGTGGCTGCGACTGCGGGGGGCCAGCAAGCGAGCGGCCAGAGTGGCTTGCTGGGGCGCCAGAGACAGTGGTTAGTGGCCGCAGACTGTTCCTGGCGGCGAGTCTGCGCCGCCCATCCACTGCCAATCCATTAGAGGCGCACGCGAGCGGCAGTTTGGTCAGTGAGGGGCGCCCGCTGGGCCGCAGAGGCCAATATTAATGGCCGTTTCATTGTAATAAGCAGCCGAGCGGGCGGCCACTGAGGAGCGGCCACCAAGGAAAGGCCACTGAGGAAAGACTAACGCACACAATGGCCGCCCGCACACACTGGCTGAACGAGTCTCGGCCGGCTCGTTGTCGCCAAATCAGGCCGCCAAGCTCGCCGGAAAGCTCGCTGGAAGGCTCGCCTTGAAGGCCCCAGAGGCGCCCGTGAGCAAGGCCAACTAATTGGGCGGCGGGCGCGCAAAACTGGCCGCTCGCCGCTCGTTCGCGCGCCGCCTTAGACAAAGACACGTCCGGCCGCTTGGTGGCTCGCTCGAGGGGCTGCACTGGCCAGTGGGGCGCCCAATGGATGAGCTGCGGGCCGAGACTGTCTCGCTGGGCTGGCCGCTTGCTCGCTTGCCAAGACTGTCTCGCGGGCCGGCCGGCGCATTAATCAATGGTGCCCCTTGAAGTGGGCCTCTTTTCGGGCCGGAAAAGTGGCGCTTTTTGGGCCCCCAAGAGCTTTCTCTTGGGCTGCGGAACTGGCGACGGGCAGCTCGCCATAGACTAGGGCTAGTCTATGGCGAGACAAATAAAGTGGCGCCCAGTCGGCGGCCTTTAACTGGCTCGAACTGGGCCCGCTCGGCCAGCTCAAGCAAGTGGGCCTAATTCAATTTGGATCGCCGACGAGACGGGCGGATTTTAAACGTCAAGCGGCCACTCGGCGGCCCTTTGAGACAGCGAGCGGCCCGCAGTGGAGCTAAGGGCGACCCAAAGGCGAGCTGAGGGCGAGCTAAGGGCAAGCTGTGCGCGAGCTTAGCACCGGCGCCACTGCTTAGAGGGCGCCGCTGGGGGCGCACAACTGGCAGAGTTCGACTGGCGGCGCTCTCAACTGTCGGCGCACAAGTGGCCCTCCCTGAGGACTGGCCGTGGAGCGGGGGGCGCCCTTAGCTGCGCGCCGCCGGGGGCGCAACTTTGCATGCTGCTCGCGGCGCCCCTTCCGCTCTGGGCTGGCCCTTTGGGCGTGCTTGTCTCTGGGCCAAGACGCGCACGCTCGAGCGGCGAAAAAGTGGGCTCGCCGGGGCCAATTGTTGGGCGTCGGGCGGCCGGATGCGAGGGGCTAAATTGATTTCCGGCCGCCCATGTTGATGTTGGCCGAGGCGGCAGTGTTGTTGTTGTCGTCGTCGTATTTGGCGGCCCACAAGAGCTGAAGAGAGGCGGCGGAGTGCCTCTGGCTGGCCGAGCTCTAAAATTGAAATTGGTCCGCGCGGACTGACGCAGACTGGCAGAGACTGGCAAAGACTGGCGCAGATGCGCCAACTACTGTCTCCACTGCAGACTGTCGCGGGCCACTGCGCTCGAGGCCAGCGCGTCGGCCGCTCCCTCGCTCGCTCGCTTGCAGGCCGCCCTTCCCAATTGGGCTCCAAATCGATTGGAATTATTCCAACTGCGCCCTTTTGGAGCCTTTCGGGGCCTTTGGGGCGGCCAAGAGCGCTCACCTCGCAAGCCGCTTTGTTTCCCGGCCGGCGCCGCAGACAGTCCCCCGCCTGGCCGGCCGCCAAGGAGCGCCCAAAGGCCGCCCGCTGGCCACCCAAGCAAGAGGCGTCCCTCGCACACGAAGGCCCCAAATGCCGCCAACCACTCGAGCTCGCCAAGCTCATTAGCTGGCGAGGGGCCGACCTTTGTCACGGGCACACAATCCCTTTGGGCCCAGCGGCCAAAGCGGCTCCAAAGGGCGGAAGTGGAGGCGCCCCCGTTTGGCTGGCCGCTTTCCAGCAGCTTTCCATAAGGCAGGTCCAGCTGGGGGCGCTCGCCCGTTCGCTTGCTTAGGTCGCTCCTAAGCAAGAAGAGCCGAGTCGGAAGGAGTCGCGGCTGGTGTGTGCTCGGGTGGCGAGCTTGGAGAGGCTGCGCTCTTCCCCCAAGCTCGAGAGAGAGAGACGGTCTGCGGCTGGTGGCCAATTCGGGGGGCCAATTCGGGGGGCCAGCCGTGCGGAATGGAGAGGCCGCGCGCGTTGTGATTGATGGCTGGCCGCTGGCAAACAGAGTGCGCCCGCTGACAGACATCCGGCGGGCCTGTTGGCGCGCCCAAAGCTGCCAAGCCGGCGCCAGTGGGCCAATAATTGGCCTTGCCGTTGTAGTGGCCAGTGGAGCTTGGCGGGCGAGCAGCGCGCAGGCCGAGCTGCGCCAGTGGAGCAGTGCTGCATTGGAGCAGTGCGGCGGCTAAGGACTGGCAGTGGGGCGCACAGCCAGCGCAGAGGCCCACACAAGCAGACAAACACAAGCAGAAGCAGAGGCAGAAGCAGAGACAGAGGCAGAAGCAGAAGCACACTGCACAAGCAGAGCCGGCCAGCCCACAGGGCCACTTGAGCGGCTCGAGTCTTGCCAGCGCCGCCCTCTCGCCGCCGTGTGACAGGTGGCCGCAAGGGCGGCGCTCGCGAGCAGCTTCCGCCGCCTCTAGGCCAGAGCCGGTCTCTCTCTAGCTCGCTCGAAACACTGGGGCGCAGCTTGCGCCAGCCGCTCGGGGGCGCCAATTTGTTTGTCGCCCGCGCGGCCTCAGCTCCGGCCGCAAGCTCGTCCGACGGGGGCGCACTTGGGGCGCTTTTGGGGCAGACTGCACACAGTGTGCAGCCTCCCGGCGGCGCAACAAAACGATGAGGCCGCGCTCATTCATTAGACTCGCTTTCGGAGGCGCCCCAGTCTCTCCGCTCGTGAGAGACTGGGTCTGGGGGCGCGCGAACAAGCTCGGCGCTTCTGGCTCGTTCCTCTGCCTCTTGCGTCTCTTGGGCGCCCGCTGGCTCGAAGGGAACTAGAAGGGAACTGTTCGAGGCGCCCGGACTTTGCAACAAACGGCGGAGGCTTAATTTTGGGCCAACTATCTGAGGGGGGGGCAAAGGGGGAGCAAAAAGAGGAGGAAGAAGAGCCACGCGGGAAGAGAGTCTCAGGCGGCTTAGCAGCGGCTCGCCGACGAAACGAGCAAACGAGCGGCCGCCCAACCAGCTCGAACTTGAGCTGGAAGACAGTTCGAACTGTCTTGCCAGCGTGCATTTTGCTGGAGGCCTCTAATGCGGAAGGAGGACCAGTTTCGATTTGTTCCTCCGCTTGGAAACTGGCGAGCGAGTGGGGCGAGCTAGTGGGACGCCCACCGGCAACTAGACACCGGGACTGCCTGAAGCGGCGGCCGATTGTCTTCGGGCTTCAGTTTAGGAGCTCGGGCGAGCGCCAGAAGCCAACTAGAAACAAGCAGACAACTGGCTGAGGTCTCGCCAGGAGGGGCCCAGAAGCGAGTGGCAGTAGCCTCGCGGGAGCTGAAAGAAGAAGAAGAGAGAGTAAAAGGAGCTTCTTTGAGCAGTTGGGTAGAAGAGGAAGAGGAAGAAGAATGGAGAAAAAGGGCGCAAAAGAACAAGTGGTTGTTTGTTGGGCCGCGCGAGAGCTGGCTAATTACACGGCGAGACTGCCTGTTTGGAGGGTCCTGATTTGTATGGTAATCAGGCAGTGTGTGACTTGGGCTTGTGTGTGGCTCTGTGTGCGCTTCTGCATTGCCGCACCAGCGCACTGCACTACACTGCACTGCAACTGCACTGCACTGCACTGCAACTGCAAACTGCACGCCAGCTCGAGAAACGCCTAAGCACCGGCCCTAAGCACTGCCGTCTTGGCGCCGCCTTGAGGCCGCCTCGCTCGCCCTCAGCTCGCCCTTAGCTCGCCCATTGCTCGCCCATTGCTCGCCCGCAGTGTGAACGCCGCCACCTGCCAGTATTCCAGCGGGCGCCCAATATATGCAATGCAAATTTGCAAACAAAAACATAGGGGACAGCCGAGGCGACGATGCAACTATTAGCCCATAACAGACTGGCGCCCAAGCGGCACACACTGAGGAGAGCTGGGCCCAGATTTGGCCAAGTGAGCAATTGGCCAAATCTGGCCGCCCCTTTGCATAAGCAGCGCCCGGAAACGGAATGGCCCCCCGCTCCTTTGGGTGCCCTTAGGCTTGGCCAATCTGCGTCGTTTGGGCGCCAGTCTGCAAGCTGCCAGTCTACAGCAGTGTGCACTAGTAGTTGGCGCCTCGCTGGCCGCAGACAGACATTAGCGCAGCGCCCAATTGGCTGCCACAAAGCCCGCTCGGAATGGGCCAAATGGAATGGGCGAAAAAGAGGCCGCGAGGAATCCTCATTAACCATTTGTGTGTTCCTGTTCCTGGCCGCGTGTGTGGCCTTCTCTTCCTCTTCCTCTCTCTCTGCTGGCCCCTCGTTTCCTCTCCACTGGCGCCCCCCCAGAGCAGTTAAGTGGGCCCCAGACGGAGAGTTGCACGCACTTATCTCTGCGCTCCAGCGGCAAGCTAGAGAGAGCCACTCCTTCTCTCTGGGACAGTCTCCGGCGGCCATCTTGCAGCCAGCGCACAGGCTTACTCTTCTGCTCGCTCGCCAAGGTTCGCACGCCACTTCCGGCCCGTCTGGAGCGAGCGGGACGGCGGCCAGTGGCTGGGCGCGTGCTCCAAGTGCATGGGCCAAGTGGTGGAGAGTCTTGGGCCGGAAGTGGCGCCGACTAGTTGGGGTTGAAGGTGGGCCGGTGAGCGAGGTGCAAGGTGTGCAAAATGGGATCTCGTGCTTGTGGCTGGAAGGCGCGCGAGTGAATGGCCACAGACTAGCTTGGGGGCGTTCAGACTGGGCGGCTGATTTTTTGTTATTTTTTGGGCCCTCTTTTGCCGCCCACTCGAGACTGTCTCGGGCGGCTTGTCGCACTAAGACTAACACTGCAGCCCAGTGGGCCAAAGCACCGCTGGCAAGCTGCACTTGGACGAACTGGCGACCAATTGGCGCCAATGTTTGCTCAAGCGCTGGCTCGCTCGCTTCAGGCCCACTTCCGGTTCAAGGGCAGCCCCCTAGAAGTTGGGAGATAAATTTGCCAGCCAATTTGGTGCTTTGAGTCTGTGTGAAACGAAGTAAAAAGGAACTGGAAAAGTGGACTGTACACTGTACATTGTGCAGTGTAGATTGCAGTCTGCTTTGCTGCGGATTCAGAGCGGCCAAAGTGGACGACAGTCAATGGGAGTCTTTTGCTGCACTGAACACACTTGGCGCCCACAAGAAGAAGCACAGTCCAATTCAGTGCAGTGCAATCCAATGCAGTTCAATGCAGTTCAATGCAGTCCAATGCAGTTCAATGCAGTCCAATGCGCGATGGCAAAGGATAAACTTTTTCGCCCTTGTAATAACACAATAAGCCAACTCACCTGGAAATTGGCCGTATAAAAAGCGCTGAATAAGCGACGTTTTTCCAACTGCCGACGAGCCAAAGATGATGAGCTTGTAGGTGCGATTGTGATCTTGGCACAGGGTGAACGAGGCACTTTGGCCGCTGGCCGAATTTTGCTTCGGGGTTGCTTCACTTGGGTGGCTGTTTTGCAATTGGGCTTGGCTGAGTTGTTGTTGTTGTTGTTGGAACAATTTATTCGTCGGCGCGCCAGTTTGTTGTTCCGAGTTGGCGCTCAGAGTGAAGAGAAGGGCCGAGGAGGCGGCGCTTGTGAGCGGGGCAAACAGGGAGTTCTTCCGCCTGAATCGACTGCTGCCACTCTGCTGCTGCTGCTGCTGCTGGACTGGCTGTCCATTTGCTTGGGGCTGATGCAGTTTCTGTTGCTGTTGATGCAGTTGTTGTTGTTGTTGTTGTTGTTGTTGTTGTTGTTGTTGCTGTTGGCTGGCTGGCAAAGCGGGCGACTGGAGGGCCTTAGTGTCGGCGCTCTGGGGCGGCTGGCCAGTGGTGGTCGCCAGACTGGCCAGCCTTCCTCTCAGCTGCTCGGCCAACTTGGAGCCCACCAGACTGGGCGGGACGTGCGGCGAGCCTGGACACGCCCCCTCGCTTGGTGCGGGATCGGCGGGCTCGAAGGGGGCGTTCCCGGGCCCGCAGCTTAGGGGCGGCTCTTCGGCGAGCGTGCTCGTCTTGCCGCCGAGCAGGCCGCCCGATTGCGCTGCCAGTGGCGCTGGCGGCTGACCGGCGCTCGGCTGGTGGAGGTGGTGGTGGGCGCCCCCGAAGGAGAAGGCGCGCCTGAGGTCGTGCGGGATGGAGCCGAGGCGCAGTTTCCGCCGGCGCCTCCTGAAGATCTGCTGCTCGTCCTTGTTGAGGTTGCTGTTGCTGTTGCTATTGTTAGTGTTTCCGTAACCACCACTGCTGCTGCCGCTGAAAGTCTTATCGCTTGCGAGCTGCTGCGCGGCGAACTGGTGCGACTGGCTGCTGGAGCTGCGCCGCTCGAGCTCGTGCCGCTGCTGCTGCTCTAGGTCGGCGCCACTTCCGGCCTCGAGCTTGCCCGCGAACTGGACCACCCGCTGGGCGAGCGAGCGGCCGCCGCTCAGCCGGCTGCAGCTGCGCCCCTGCTCCAGCTCGGCCAGACCAACCTCCAGCTGCTGCTGCTGACTGGCAGCCTCCAGCTGGCTCAGCCCGAGCTCCAGCGGACTGGGCGTGGCGCGGCCCGCAGCCACGCCCTCCCAGTCGGCGGCCGCCAACTCGTCGGGCTGCTCGTGCGACTGAGATTGGGACTGAGATTGCGATTGGGACTGTGATTGGCGGCGCGCCGAGCTGAGCAGCATCGAGTCGAAGATGCGCGAGCCTCGCCTGATCGCCTTGTGCACGAGCCCGCGTTTCTTCTCGCCCGCGGGCCCTGCCACGCCCCCCACCCCTGCGGCGCCCGAGCCCGCGCGCTCCCTCCTGCCCGGCGGCGCCTCACCTGCGGCGCTCTCCTCGCTCGAGTTCAACCGCGACCAGCCGCTCGCTGCCGAAGGGCCACCTGTTGTCGAGCTCGGCTGCTCTGTTGGTGCACCCGCGCCGGAAGTGGCGCTGGCGGAAGTGGCGGCGCCCGAAGCTGAGGGGCCAGCGAAGGGGGTCAGCTGGTTCATCACCAGCGACAGGCTGAACTTGCGCCCGTACTTGGAGGGCCCTCGGCCGGCCGGCTGCTGTTTCTTGCTCGGCCCAGTCGCCTTTTCCGCCTGCTTGCTGGCCGCCTGGCTGGCCAGCAGCTGGGCCGCACTGTTGCCCCTCAGGTGTTTCGGCTTGCCGCTTTGGTCTCTGTGTGCGGGCGCCGCGAGTGAGCTTGTCTGTGCAGTGTTGCGCATCTCTTGTCTCAGCTGAAACTCGCGCTGCTGGGCCAGAATGTCGCCGAAAATGTTCTCCCTCTCCCCGTCTGGCCTCGTCTCGCCCGAGCTCGCCGAGCTTGCCGACGAGCCCGCCGAGTTGGCTCCCCCGCCGCCTCCTCCGCTCGGCGTCTGCTGCTTGCCGCGCATCGCTCGCTCGCTGCCTTGCCACTGGCCCAACAAAGCGACATCAATTGCCGCCCCCACGCCAAGCTCCAGCGCCCAACCCTAAGGACTTGTGGCCTCTTTCTCTGCCTCCTTCTGAGCTTGCCACGCACCCAGACCCTGTCTCTGGCCGCAGAATGCCGAACTGCGCCCTCAGCTCAACAGACACTCGCAACTGGCGCGCCCCCTCGACCTGCGAGTCTATTTCGGGCGCTCGCCAAGCGCCACGTTTCTCCTCCACGTCGCCCTCTCCTTTTCCCCCCAAGCTCCTCTCCAGACTGTCTCTCGCCGATCTGCCTCTCTTCTGGCCCTTCAACTCGCCAACTGCTCCAAACTGCAGCCCCAAACCATGCGCCTTTTTATCTATTCGGCACTCACCCTAAGGTCTGTTTGCTTCTCCCCCGTTTCTCTGCTTCTCTCTGGCCTTCTCTCAGTCCCGATCTCAACCAGTCAGTCTCGGAAGAGTTCCAGCCGGCCAGCTCGACCAACTGGGCGCTACTCGTTATGCAATGGCTGCTGGATAAATTGAAACTAATGGCGCGCAACGAGGCCCCAAATGCGGCCGCTTCTTCTTCCGCTTCCGCTCGCTCGCCACTCTTTCTCTCTCTCGATCACCGCAAACAAGCCTCGGCCCACAGCGCACAACTGCAACTGCAACTGCAACTTGCCCGCCGCCAAGTGTCTCTCCTTCTCTCTAACCAAAAGAGAGCCTCTCTCTTGCTCTCTGTCTCTGTCTCACTCTCACTCGGCCGGCTGCAACTCTTCCAGCGTTCTCTTGTGCAGAGTTTGGCCGCCAAAGCAGTTTGCTCGTCGCCATCCAGTCGCATTCCACCGAGACGGCTCGCCACTTTGCCCACTGCCAAGCTGCAGTCTGCGCCGACCCTAAGGATGCGCGCAACGCAAAGCATCCTCAGCCTAAGCCCTTAACTCAGCCTTTGACTCAGCAGCCCAAACTCGGAGCCCATTTGTCTGGCCGGCAAGCTCGCCCACTGCGCATGCCCAGCCCAACGGCTCCCCTGCGGCCTAACTGTGTGCAGGACAACTAGGACACACTGGCCGCTGTCTAGCTTGGCCGCCAACTCGCACCGGCGCCCATCCGGCGCGCTTCCTGTTGGGCGCCAGTCTGCAAACAGGCGCCAGTGAGCAGCACGTTCAGTGTACAGTGTACAGTGCAGAGCGAGCGTGCCTCCTCCAGCGGCCCACTCCTAAGGTCTGGCCGGGCAAACATTCAAATGGCGCCTCCTGATTCGTGCGTGTCTTTTTGGCCAAACTCGCGGCTCTGCAATTGGCGGCCGAGCCAAAAGGCGTGCTCCTCACGTTGTCTGTTTGTCTTCCTCGCTCCTCCTTGGCTCTCCTGCTCTTAGCTCGCCACTCATTGCCACCACTTGGCCGCCAATTGGGCCAGATTGGCGCCTGGCGAGCCGCAATGGCCACTTGCTTTGGGGGGCGCCGCTCCTTAGCCGCCACTGCTTTGCCGCACTTGCCAGAGTCGCCCACTAAGTCAACAAGCTCGCCAAAGGCGGCGCCCCTTCCGCTGCCCTTTGGAGGCGCCGGGAGGAAATGTTAATCGGGCGGCGACAATAATCATAATTTAAGCAGCTCCCTTTGGGCCGCTCTTCTCTGTCCAAGAGGCGCGCCCACGCGAACGGCTGGCCAGAGGAGCCTCGACTGAGCGCCGCCCAGACACTGTGTCTTCGCTGCTGTGGGGTGGCCGTCAATTTGCCCGCCTGGCTGGGGGGCAGCACACACACGAGCTAGCCCTCAGCTTTGGCCCCAAGCTGAGCTCTGGTTTGCTCGCCTGCTCGGCCGCCAAGGCAAACCAAGTCCGGCGAGCTCGAAACGTGTCTGGCCATAATTCAATCGCGGCTGCAGGCGCGCTCGCTTGGCAGACGAAGGCCAGACCAGAGCTGAGGGTGCGCCTGGTGTGTGGCCAGTGGCCAGCTCGGCCTTCTGCTCGGCTTGGGCGCTGCACTGAGGCCAAACTGCGGCCGGCACTAAACTGCGGCGCCTTTCCGCCAGACACGCGCAAGTGGCCCTCCCGCTCGCCTGCCACAACCTGCGGCCTGGCTCGCATCACCTCCAAATGGCCCCGCGCCTAAGGGCCTGGTGTTATTCGTGCTCCCTTTTGGATTGCGCGGCTTCCCTTTGGGTTGGCGCTCTGGCTGGCCCGAGGAAATCACGCGCTCATTTGCGCCCCACTCTTTCAGCAAGCTCGCCAAGCGTCGAAAGCAAATCCAGACTGTTGAAAGAGCAAAAGCAGCGAGAGACCAAAAGCGGCCAAAGAGCAAAAGCGGCCAAAGAGTAAAAGAGGGCCAGCAAAAAAAAGCGGCAAGTAAAAGAGGGGCCGAATTGCAAAAGTGGAAATTGAAACGTCCACTGGCTCGTTCTTTTCCAGTCTGTTGTTTGTTTGTTTGTTTGTTTCCCACTAGCTGTTGTCCTCGGAGTTGTTGTTGTTGCTGTTGTTGATGCTGCTCCATTTGGACTCTTTGGACTCGCCGCCGAGCTGGCCCTCTCCTCTCAGTCTGTCTGTCCGTCCGTCTGTCCGTCTGTCTGTCTGTCTGTCTGTCTGTCTGTCTGTCTGTCTGTCTGTCTGTTCGGCTGGGCGCACATTAGGCGCCAGTGTCAGACGCGCGCTCACAATTGCTCACCTGCTCGCCTGCTCGCCGGCGCTTAGGGACGAGCAAAGAGACACACAAACAGACAGACGCACACTCGCTGACAGACTGCGGGAAGGGAAGGCCAACTAGAGGGCGGGATAGATAGATGGATAGATAGATAGATGGAAAGTGGAAACAGACTTGATTGTACATGGGCTTTATTCTGGATTTCCTGGTGAAAGTGAGCCGCAGCTGGTTGGCGGCGGCTTGCTGGCTTGCTGCTGGCTTGGTGGAACTCGCCGCCACCGAGCAGGTTGGGACAGACAATTTGGGCCACACTCGAGCGCTGCCGGCAGAGGAGAGGCGGCGAACATGAGATGAGACTTTTGCTCCAACGGGCCACACTTGCTCCCATGCGTCCGGCTGGCTTGACTACAATGAGGACAATTGTTGTTGTTGTCGTTGGCTCCACTTGCACTCGCACTTGCACTTGCACTTGGCGCTTCTTCCCCCAACCGGCCGGCTGCTCTCCTTCCGCTCACTTGGCCCACTTGGCTCCCTTGCGCTCCAGCCGGACGTCTTGGCAAGCTCTGGCTCTAATTACAAAACGTCTACCGCCCAGCAGCGCCCACTCGTCGGCGCCCCATCCAGAGCTCTGCCCTCAAGAGGCGGCGGAAGCATTGTCTGCCACCAGAGAGGCTGCGAGTCGCCAAACTTCCGGCGGGGCCAAAGTATTCGGCCAGTGAGCTGGCTCGCTTGTGGCCAGAGGCGCTCATTTGCAGGGCAGGCACCTGGGGGCTGGTTGCCTGGCCTGCAACCTGGTCCTTTGTTGCCCAATGCAGGCGCAGAGTCGTTGGCGCCAATGGAGGGCGGCCAAAAGTGGGCCAGTGAGGTAATGGAAAGCGAGGTGTCTTTGTGTGTGTGTTTCTGTGGGTTCTGTGGGCCAGTATGCGAGTGGTGCATTAGTGGGTTGCACGAGAGGGCCACCCACTCAGCCAGAGGAAGGCGCAAATGGGAAACCAATGGGAAAACCAATGGCAAAAATGCTCTAGATCATGGCTCCTGGAGGTAAATCCAACGCTTGCCGCAAGTGTGGTCGAAACTGTGGCCCAGCCACTGGCGCTCGAGCAGTCTGAGCCGGGCGGGCACAAGATAAAGTGGCCTGCCTCTCTGCAGTCCATTGTCCTCCTCGTCGTGGGCATCCAAATAGACTGAGCCCCAAACGCAAGCCTTTTGGCCACGAATCACAACTATCGATGATGTATGGACGGCGAGGAAGACTGCCGTGTTTGCGCCACACTGTTGAGTGTGCAATTGGCGATCGTGCGACCGAGCTCGACAACAACTGGCTCTAAAGCATATTGGAGTCCCGCACACCAAACAGACTGCCACGTCCTTTGGAATGGTCTTACAAGAGGTACAACTTCTACTATAATAATACATGAATATATCATCAAATGAGCGCGGCAAACGCATTAAACCGGGCCGATACCAAAACAATGGACGGCATACCAATAGGGTTCTGGCAGCAATGGAGAACTGTCTGGCAAATTCGAGCAACTCTTGAGACCAGCTAGCCAATAATCTTTGGCCATCCCTTCCAGTTGTCGAGGGCCAATTCAGTGCCTGAACAAGAGTGGAAACCTTTTTCCTTCTTCCTACTCTTCCTCTTTCCCCTAAGCTCCCTCCTCCTCCTCTGTCCTCCTTGTCTCCCTGTGTGGCCCCATTTCTGCTTCCGCCCTGCTTGCTTCTGCCACTGCTCCTCCTCCTCCCCAATTCGAGCTGCTCCTCCTTATGCTTCCTTGCTTCCTCATTGGCGCCGCCCCTATGCTCTGTGCAACCACCAGCGGCAACTCTGCTACTCTTCTTCCACTGCTGCTGCTGCTCTTCTTCCACTGCAGTCTCCTCCCTCTCTTGCTGCTCGTTAACGCATACAGAGGAACAATCTAATAATAAAGAATGATTGTTCCGAAGAGACAGACTATCGACTAGAAGCTGAAAATCCGAGTCAATCATTTGCGAATTGCAAACAGCCAACTCCTCGTTGGCCATAGACTGTAACTGGGGCATTTGAAAGCCATACAAGTGCTCTTGCAGAAAGGCTGCCGAACGCAAGAAGGACAAACAAGCCAGTTTGACCTTGTTCTCTATGAAAGCCAAAAGCTCCTCCTTAGAGCTTGGCGTGCAAAGCCCCTCGGCGGCTTCCTTAGAGTTGGCAGCGGCGTCGCTCCAACTTGCTGCTGGCTCTTCTTCTGCTGGAGAGGAGGAGCCAGCCAAATGGTGTTGGTGTTGATGTTGCTGCTTCGCTTGGGCCTCAGCATCAAAACTGGGCCTCCGGCGGCCAATCTTCTTGCTTGCACTTCCATTTCCTATTTGGCCTCCCAATTCGAAGCAGTCGGAGCACTGCTTTTGGGCGCCCAAATCGTCCCCACTCCTCTGGGCCCTTTTCTCTGGCCCCTCGGCGGACGATTGGCTGCCTGTGGGGCCGCAACTGTGGCCACGTCCAAGTGACGAGGAGGAAGAATAGGAGGAGCAGCTTGGGGAGGAAAAGGGGGCAGAGGAGGCAACGAGTTGCGGCCAATACTCGCGCACCACCGAGTTCATCAGCGGCTCATCTTTGGCCCTCTTCAACAATGGACTCAAATTCCTCCAAACAATTGAGAGTAAACGCTCCAATTCATCTCCACTGCCAAACCCAAACTCTTCCTCTTCTTCTTCTTCTTCTCCTTCTTCTTCTTCTTCTCCTTCTTCTTCTTGCCCACAACTCGCCCCAAACTCAAACTCATTACCTCCTCCTCCTTCTCCTCTTCGCCCAAACTGCACTTGCTCCTCCTGCTCCATTTCCCTGGGCCCCATGCCAAAACTGGCCACCACCTCGTCGTGCTCGCCCTTGTGCGCCTTTCGGGGCCACTCGGCACTTCCTGTTCCGCTTGTATCTTCGGACAGTTGGCTGCTAGTGTTCGTGTTGCTGCTGCTGCTGCTGGTTGGTGATTGGTGTGTGCTGAGTTGGGTTGGTTCTTGCAATCTGCCATCCTTTTGCCTCTCTGGAAAATCGCCGCCAATCGAGCTTGCATGAGACGGCGAGTTGGCACTCTTGCCAGACTCTTGCTCTTTTGCACCCCTCGCTTGGCCTGCCAGCGAGGAGGAGGAGCAAAGTACAAGGGGCGCTTGTCTGCCCACTTGGTGAGCCTCAGCCGTCCGTGTCATTCTTTCTCCGCTGCCCGTCTCATCATTTTGCTTGCTGGCCGAAGCGGAAGAGGAAGCGGAAGCGCCGGCAGGGGCGCAAGATGGTTTCCACTTTCGTTGGGAACCGTCCAAAATATCCTCCAAACTTGAGCGCATTTCTTCGCCCCCTGCCACCAGCACTTCCTCTTCCTGTGGCCCAGAGCCCAAAGGGTAGGGCATCTGATCGACGTAGGACAAGACCAGAGCTATCGATTGGACGGCGGTCAGATTGAATAACACCTTCACCAGACAGAGGAAGTTCCTTCGCTTTCTCATCACTGAGGTGTCTAGGGCGAAACAAAACTGCAACAATATGGCAGTTGTGTCCCTCAGTAGTAGTGGTACTTCGCTTGTGTTTGATTTCACACTAAGCCGATTGTGTTCCTCTAAATGATTTGTTAGCTGAGTCCAAATATGCGAGCCTGTGAACCATTGGTCGTTGATGAAAGTTTGCGCATTCAATGCCAGGACGTGAAATAATAATTGGAAACACGATCGTTTATGTGTGAAATCTTCATCTGAGGCAAAGGAGGCAACATTCGTTTGACTAGCATTAGTGGTTTGCCCTTGTGTTTGTGGTTGCTGCTGCTGCTGCTGCTGTTCTCTTCCTACTCTTCCCTTTTCCTCCTCTGTTTGTTGTTCTCTCGAGCCTGATTGTGCCTCTTTCACTGCTGCTTGATGCTTATCAACAATATTGCCTGCTTGTTGTTGTTGTTGTTGCTGATGTTGCTGATGTTGCTCTTGTTTGTTGCCCTCAATTATGAGGCCGCACTCGAGATTTGTTCGCGCAATTGAGGTGAGAAAGAGGAACAAACTGTGCATACTGGCGCTCGCTCTGACAAGACGGTACTGTTGGGCAGTTGCCTTGGTTAGGTGGGCGCAAAACATTGCTGATGATTGGAGTTCCTTTTGATCGGGCACTCGACGTTTGCTCAAACTGAGACTTATTCTAGCGATTTGTTCATCAAACAACTCGCACGGAACCAACTCAAGTCCCATTGAAGTTTCCTCCTCCTCCTCCTGTTGTTGTGCTGCTCCTTCTTCCACCGCCACCACTTCTTCATCTTGGCTCTCCCGTTCTCCAAGCTGAGGGCCAGTTGATGGGGAAAGCAAAAAGGGGCCACGCTGACCACAAATGATTGCCTCCTGGTTGTGGTCAGGAGGAGTAACCCGATCAAAGAGGAGGGGCAACACTGAGTTGGCTAATTGACGACAAACTGGGCATAGGAACTGATCCGGATCCTGCCCTATGGAACGGGGTCGGTCTGCTGAACGGTCGAGGGATCTAATGTAAGATTGATGGCACTCGATGTGCAAATAGTGGCCACAAGATTGCACGTGAACGCCGCCCTCTGCTCCAATGTTGATGGAATCAAGCCAACTGGATTGGGAAAAGTGCTCGCAGAGTAAATCGATTCGGCGCTCCAAGTATTTAGCATAGGTTTCCTCTTTTAGTTTTGCATACTCCTCCTCTGAGCAGGGCAACAAACGCTGCGAACGGGGCCTCAAATGAGAGTGGCCATAAATTGATGAACTCTGGAGGAGCACAACTTGGCCCAGTGGATTCAGCAAATCGCCCGGCCCCTCAACGCCGCAAATACAGCACTCATATTGCACCACCTGCTCCTCTTGCGGTTGGACTCTTCTCCTACTCCAGTTTGTTGCCCTCGTTGCACTGTTTGATACTCCCCCTGCTGCTGCTGCTGCTCCTTTGTTGGCTGCACCTCCAATATGGCCCGAACTTCCGGCAACTAAGCTCCCATCTCGCTGGCTCGAGTGCCACCGGCTGGAAGTGGTCCCTTGCACAGATGATGAGGAACAACTGGCTTGGGGCCTATCTCTGGAGGGTGTCTTATCGATGCTCTGCTGTCTGGCTTGGCCCACTTTCGAATGTTGCTCTGCCGAATCACTGGCCAGCTGATCACTATCTCCTTTTGGGGGCCGACCCAAATGGTCCACGCTGGACGACAATTTGGACTCCTTGATGCTGGCTGCTTTTTGATCCTGCTTGCTGCTGCTGGCAGTCGATTTGGACGATAAATTGATTGGCTCCTCGTCATCATCGTGAGCCCCACTGGTCGCGGCCTTATCTGGGCCACCATGAGCGGCGAAACCACTTCCGCCCGCCTTCAGGGGCGACGAGCTGGAGGCCCAATGCTTGCCGCTTCCGCCGCCGCCGCTGCTGCTGCCTCCCGCACCTAAGGGGCCCCCTGTGGAAGAGTTGGGCTTATCGGAAGAGGAATTAGTGTAATTTTCCATAAACTTTCTCTGCCTGTTGGCAAATTCGGCCATCAGACGGAGCTGCCTGTCCTTGGCCTTGCGGCGTCGTTCGTCACACTCAGAACCACCACTGACCATTTGGGGGCCACTTTTTGCACAACTTTCACCTCCATCTCTAGCAGAAACAATCTCACTAGCAAAAACATTCGGCTTAGCATCAACCATTGCAGATGTCAGCAAATCAGACCCACTTCTTAGCTCAATTGGATTTGATTTTGTACCATTTGCTGGTGGCCAGATTAAATCGTTCAGATGGTCAATCCGCTGGCGCATCAACTGCACATCAATCGAACAGATCAAATCCAACACCATGGTTACAAAGTGCACCCCATCGCCCAGGCGACTCCTTGTGCTTGGGTCACAATTTTTCCACAATCTAGACTCCTCAATCGAATAGGACCGCTGTCTGTGTGAATATTTTGCATGCAAACGCAACAACAAAGTCAATATACTTTCGCCATAATACTGCTTGTGATCTTTGCGCAATCTTCTGGAACGTTGCTGCTGCTGCTGCTGCTGATCTGGCAAGTGTTTAGATGAGAGAGAGTATGATGATGAGGATGGTGATGTTGATGATGATGGAGATGATGGCGATGGTAGACTTGACCTTTGCTGCTGCTGCTGGTGCTGCTGATAAACTCGCTCGCTTGTTCTGGCGCAGAATAATCTATTCAGCAAAGTGCTGGCGCTCATCGAACGCCTGCTAAGCTCCATGGAGCGGCTTCCATCTTGATGTTGCTGTTGGTGCAAATCCGCGCCGCTTGATTGAATACCGCCACCACCAACACTGGCTCCTCCTTGCTGCTGCTGCTGCTGCTGTTCCGATGATGGCGAATCGTTGGAAGTGGTTGGCTGCTCTCTAGTGGTAGTGGTTGTTGTCGATGTTGTTGATGTTGTTGTTAGTGTTGTTGTTGTAGTGCTCGTGTTGGAGGAAGTGGCGCTCGAAGCCACATTAGAGCTTATCGGGGGATTGCTGATTGGCACAATTTCGCCTGCTGGCGCCCGAGTGGCCACCACTCTGGATGAGCCGCCGCTGAAGTCGAGGGCAGCTGATGGAATTGGCGAAATTGAAGAAGCCAGAGTTTGGCCCACCGAACTTTGTCCACCACCAGAGGAGGCGCCATCATTTCCACCAATCGACTGGGGCGCTCCCCTTTGAACTGGCGGCAACTGACTGGAGGGGGCAGCAGTCGATTTGGTTGACATCATCAGCGCGGATCCATCATGATTGGTGTGATTTTTCGGGCTCGACTGCTGCTGCTGCTGCTGCTTCTGCTGCTCAGCACTAGTGGTGTCTGCTGCTTGCCGCTCTTGTGCTTGCAATGCCATTGGGCTGCCGCCGCTGCTGTGGAGCTCGGGCTGCACTTGATGCGCTGGCGCCTGAATTGGATGCACTGTCAGACTGGTGGTGCTGGTTGTTGTTGTTGTTGTTGTTATTATGGTTGTTGTCCTTTCCTCTGGCTGCTCGGGTTCTCCAGTGTTTGCTGCCGCACTGCTCGGCTCCTCGCTCAGGATAACTATGGTCTCGCTGCCGCTATTTTCATTAGGTGCATTGGTGCTGGCGCTGCTGCTCACACTCGAGGGCTCCGTGATGATGGCCGTTGAACTTTGCACCGAGCGCTCCGTTGGCTCCGCCGCCGTTGCAGCTGCCCCCGCGGCTCCACTCACCAGCACCGCGATGGGGCCCGAAAAAGGCCTCGTCCGCCGGGGCATTCGTCTGGGCCGATAGAAACGCGAGCTGCTGGCTCCACCAGATGGCCTAGCGCCGGCTGCAAAGCCCGACGATTGATTACAACCCGCCTGTCTCTTCATGGCTGACGGAAAGAAGCCCATGAATCTGGTCTCAATGTCAATCTCTTGAGCATTTCCACCAGTTCCAGCAGCGGTTGCACTGCTTCCACTCGACGATCTGGGCCTTGTTCCACGGGCATGGTCTCGGTCATATCGCATCATATTGTCCCTCTCCGGAAGGGGACGGCTTGCGTCACGCCCACGCGCCGCCGCCGCCTCCTCCTCCACTGGATCTATCGACATTTGGTCCTCGGCGCTCTCATTGTTCTCTATTGTCACATAATCGACAAACTCGGCCTCCTCGTCGTCCTCATTCATAACCCCAACCAGATCCTCATCCTCGTCCTCGTCGTCATCGTTGCCCTCATCATCGTCCTCCTCATCATCATCCTCATGCTCGCTGGCCACATAATCTGGATCGTCTTCGTCGTTTTCCATCAAATCCTCAAATTGCACCAAATGTTGTCCCCCACCACCACCACCAAGTTCAAGTCCAATTTGGACACCTGCTCGAGCTCGATCATTTGAGTTGTCCAAAGTCACGTTCGCGGCAACTCTTTCCAAAGGTTGACTCGCTTCGAAGGCTGCCGATCGTCTTTCAGCCCTGCACTCACTGCCTCTAGGGTCCGAAGCACCCCTAGCTGTACTCCTGCTCGTGTCATCCAAACCTCCTCCCACTTCGGAGTCTTCCCTTTTCACCAAACTCGACGATGAGGCTCTGGTCAAAAGTTCGAACTCGTCCCTGGGCAGCGAGTGAACTGTTTCTATAAAAGTCAAACAGTTATCATAAGCCATCTTGAATGGAAACCACGTTGAATCAAAGGCCAAATCGAGAGCATGTTTCACAATTGGAAATTGTTTCGCACCAATTGTGGTGTCATGCTGACGCAAGGGGCGCTCAATCTGATGTTGCCCATCTCGCTTGATCTCCTCGCATTGAGAGTGAATTGCTCGCCCACGCAGACCCGAATCAGACTTTGGAGTTTGATTGTTATCGAAAATGTCACCAGCCTCAGATGATGATGTCGTCAATCCTGCATAATGATACATGTTGGTAAAACATTCACTCTCCTCTCTGCCTGCTCGACTGTGCTGCTTGATCTTAGACATTTGACGCTTCATCAAACTGTGCCTCAAGGCGAGCTCCAATATGTATATCAGGTGGGCCATTAGCGAATCAGGAATCTCCTCCACATAGATCGCCTTGAATAGGATGGAATAGACGAGACCTAACAGGGCTTTGCAACCAATTAGAGGCCCCATTTCGGCCATTGAGAATTGGCCCTCTTCATTGGTGGGCAGTTTGAAGGGTGGCCAAAGAGAGGGGCCAAACTTGGTGGTGCTTTGAGATTTGGCGCTATGCGCCTTGGCTTGCTGATAAAAGCGCTCCAACGATTGTTGGTACTCTCGTCTCTGGTAGTGACGATAAGCCACCATCATTGGATCATATTCTTTAAGCCAAACTTCAGGTTTCAATGTGTAACATCCTTGTTGTAGATTGCTTGAATTGTTTTCACCATGCTGAGCGCTCTTGTAGATGGTTAATTCTTCCAGGATATTGGAAAAGTTGTCGTGCACTTTGTTGTACTCATGACATCCGCGGTCGGGCAACATCTCGACTAGATATGAATAGGATCTGTTTGCAACAGATATAAGGACCACCAATTCACGACGAGTCCTTTTCTCGCTATCGTTAATATCGCGGTGTATGTCTAGAGTTAGAAGTTGAATTAACGTCACAAGACAACTTTCGAACATTTGTAAAACTTGCTCCGGCAATATGTTGGCATAATAATTCGCCGATGCTCTTCCATCATTACGACCATCGCTAGATAGTGATATATCACTGAATACTGGCCCACTTAAAAAGCTTAAACAATTCCAAGAGTAGAATCGCTGCATGAACAGCTTCAGGAAGGAATCCGGCTTGATTTTTGTTGCACAAAATCTCAATAAAAACATCTCCAAATCGATTGTTGAATAACTAAAGGCACAGTGTATATATGTGACAGCTTGACTAATGATTATGGGCCCATTTCTTGCCCACATGTTGCATCTAATTTGATGGTAGAAAGATAATACCTGCAAGGGATGTAGCATCAATTGTTTCAGGAAGTCATCGCAAGTTAATGTTGAGGCAGATCCACTTGTTGACCTATGCGGATAGTGCAGCCCTAGTGTTTTGTGATACTCTTTCATGATTTCATAATAATCTTGCTGTGATTTTTCACCATTCAAGACGCATCTCAAAGTTGCCGCAAACATACGATGCAATGGTATATGAAAACTCATCTTATAGGCATCTAATTGACTGTTCGGACCAATTCCTACTCGATGAAACCAACATGCTAGATTCTTTTGAAGACACGATAATAGATTGTACAGTCTTGCCGAATCATGCTTCACATGATCCAAGACCCACCATATGGGTGAAAGACAAAATTCGGCCTCAATAGTGAAGACCGATATATGGGGGCCTCCGTCATAAGGTGCATGTTTGTAAAGTTCCCTTTTATGGGGGTGCATTGTTTGAAAACCGCTCAATAAGTTTATCCAAAAGTCTAACAGATGGCCGTCCTCCAGCAGCTTTTCAGCCACATCCTTGAACTCCAATATTGCATTAAGATCCCTAGTGAAAGCAATGAATCTCCTCTCTCGCAAAATAACATGATCACAATCGACAACTGTTTGAGGTCCCCCGTACAAAGGGTTTGATTTCGTGCATCCGCCTGATGAGGCACTGCCTCCAGGCAATCCTCTAATGAGACTCGCCATACAATATATCATCACATGCAACAGATGTTCTTTTTCACATAATTCTACAGTCAACTCGTTATCATTGTAGATTTGAACAGATATCTGTAGAATCCTTCTTGACAGTTGTTCATAGGGGTCTTGCCTATGGCCTCTTGTGTCTGATGGTCCTGTAAGATAAGCTGCGATGCACGGATAATGTTTAACAAATATACGAGAGAATATTCTCTTATATCTCTCATCTACTAGGAATTCTAGTAAGAATAGAACCAATGGTTCCTCAAATTTGTGGACCACCAACCAAACGACAAATTCTTCAAGAAAAGTCTTTGGTAAGGATCTCTCACTTGTTCTGAAGGCATCTAGATCTGATTTAGGCCAGTCCTCTGGCAATTTGGTAGGCATTATCTTCTTTAATTCTTTCTTCAACTCTTTCAAACTATCACTAGTTATACGTCTTACCTCTTCATTGTGGTGATTTAAATGATAACTATACTGACTAGAGTAATGTTTTTCACTTATAAGCGAGTCAATCATGAGGCCTCGCAAGATTGCGCTTGCCCAGGGAATAGTTCTAGCGTAAAACAAGTACCCTCCATGATCTAATGTGGGGTCTACACTAGGTCTAAATGATAAAGCTATCCTGAAAATTAGCCGAGGCATTATTCTTCTACTGAGACAAATCAAACTCTCAGGAATAGGTTCTCCAGACTTGACTGCTCCAGCATTCTTACCATGCTTCGAACAATGCCCACTCTCTTTCACAATACTAAAACCGCAGTCACAGGCACCACCAGAGCTTGATTTGAACATGTTGTAATCGTGATTCTCGTGATTTCCATTCCTGAAACAATCTGCACATAGTGACATTGTAGGAGCCTGGCTACAGGTCCTACAACGGAATGCGATCATGCCAGGTGACCATGCTGAGCCACAATGGGTTTGTTTTTTGTAATTATTCAATGTTTTGATATACTCCTCGTAACTGGGATGGCTGTGAGACATTAGTTGAGAGATATCGATGAATTGCTTCTCCAATCTCCTATCTGTAGACGTTGGGTTTAGAATGTCATCGAGCCGATCAATGAGGTTAATTTTTCTACACTCCTCCTGGCCGCAGGTGCAATTGCCCTCTGGATTGAGCATCGGATGATCGAATGAGTATGATTGGTAGGCTGTGATATCAGTATCAACATCCATGTGCTCAACCACATCCTTGGATTCCATCGTGAACCAGATTGGTGAGGCCCAAGAGCAACGAAGGTGAAGTATACTGTTGTATTTAACAACTATTTACGAATCCTCATGTGTACTGTAGAACAATATATATCTCGAATCTGTATGAACAATAGTATAGTAGATGCACATGAATGCATCAACTGATAATAAATATATATATAATTGTGTTCAACAAACATAGGACGACGAAATGGTGAAATGCGTCTTCGGACTTGGTGAAGGAATATCGACAGCAAAACATCAACAAGCCATGATCTTCGCGACGACTTCACTCTTATGCGTACAACTGTAGATCTCGCACAAAACTCTCCCCACACGTTTCCCCTCTTTCCATGAGCGAGCACCAAAGGGGTTTTGTGCGTGGAGAGAACCATTGATGTCTCCAGCGAATTTGCATCCCACGCTATGGCCACGAGAGCGCGTTCTCTCGGGAGCGTGCGCCGTGGTCTCGTGCTCCTAGCCGAACGGGTCGAGGAGCACCTGTCGGGTGAGTGACTGTTGCAGAGGGACAAGTGTGAGCGTGTTCGTTCGATCAACCGAATTTAATTTCTGGTTTCCTAAATACCGGTAATGTTAACACAAGCATTCCCATAATTTACCTTAATCCAATCCAGTGAGATCCAAGTCAATCTTTGAACTTACTTCTTTGTACAGTTTTCAAATACAAATAGCAAGCTTTTAATTTCCATCAAAAATTGTCCAAAACAATTAGGTACCCCTTACGAGTAGTGAAGCATTCCGAGTCAATATGGTACTCGACGACCCTCAATCAAAATCAGCACCAGCAGGCGCCCTCTGTCTATCCAATGGATCGATCTACAAAGGTTATTTATTTGGCGACACAAGTGCAACAGAAACGCTTGGCGAAGTTGTCTTTCAAACAGGAATGGTGGGCTATTGTCAGTCCCTTACTGATCCATCTTACCATAGGCAGATTCTAGTTCTCACCTATCCATTGGTGGGCAACTACGGAGTTCCCGAGGACGAGCATGAGTCCGATAAGATATGGCCTTCAGCTTTAGTAGTTGGCGAGCTATCTAAATCGTTCAGCCACTGGAACTCCACCAAATCACTTGATGAATGGATGCGCGAAATGCAAACACCTGGATTGCAGGGCATCGACACTCGTAAGTTAACAAAGGAGCTTCGCTCATTCGGAACCCTAGTCGGTAAGATTGTCAGGGTTGATGACGATAACGATCCCGCTACTATGCTTAGACTGGCCGAAAAGGCACACGAATTGAACACAAATGATCAGTACAAAAACTATCCCCAATGTTTAAACCTTGTGGCTGAGGTGTCTCCCGATGTTCCGAGACTCAGTTCCCTTGGTGATGAGTTTGCAACAGTTTTATTGGTGGACTGTGGTGCTAAGAACAATATTGAACAGTGTTTGTTGAAGCGTCATGTCCGCGTGAACCGCGTCCCGTGGAACTACGATATTGTGTCCAATGTGAAATCATTTCACGGAATCATGATATCCAACGGACCTGGTGATCCGGAGAAATGCCAGTATCTCATCGATCAACTCAAGCAACTATTCAGCATGCCAGACTTCAACAAACCCATCTTTGGCATATGTCTTGGTCACCAGTTGATGGGATTAGCGGCCGGATTCAAAACATACAAGCTACCGTATGGTAATCGCGGTCACAATCAACCATGTCGTTTTGTTGGCACACAAAACTGTCTGATTACAGCTCAAAATCACGGATTTGCTTTGGAGACCAAAAAGGATGTCGCCGAGGAGACGCTTGCCGAGTGGCGAGAGATATTCGTGAACCAAAACGATGGATCCAATGAGGGTATTGCGCACAAGACAAAGCCGTTTCTCTCGGTGCAGTTCCATCCAGAACACAATGCGGGCCCTCATGATTCCGAATTCCTTTTCGACATATTCATCCAATCAATCACTTCTCATATTGAGGGTTTCAACAACATTGACATGGTTCAGCAAATAGCAGATCACTTTGAGAAAGGACAGACTGGCAAGGTACCAGAGGGTATCAGGAAAGTGCTCATATTGGGATCAGGTGGATTATCCATCGGCCAAGCGGGCGAGTTCGACTACAGCGGCTCACAGGCTATCAAAGCTCTCAAAAGCGAGGGAATATTCACCATATTGATAAATCCAAACATTGCTACAGTTCAAACATCGCCCACCCTGGTCGATAGGGTCTACTTTCTACCAGTGACGGGCTACTATGTTACCGAAGTCATCAGACGCGAGAGGCCCGATGGAATCATGCTGATGTTTGGAGGACAAACGGCTCTGAATTGTGGAATAGAGTTGCACGATCTGGGTGTTTTCGAAAGTTTTGACGTTCAAGTCTTAGGACCATCAATAGAAACAATCAAATACTCTGAGGATAGAGCTCTATTTTGCAAGAGGATGTCCGAATGTGGCGTCGAAGTGGCTCCATCCTGCGCGGTGACCTCGCTCGACGAGGCACTCGAGGGAGCACGCACTCTTGGCTATCCTGTCTTGGTCCGTGCTGCCTTTGCACTGGGCGGCCTTGGTTCGGGTTTCGCTAACAGCGAAAAAGAGCTGACGCCTCTGGTGAGGAAGGCTCTGGTGCACTCGGCTCAAGTTTTGCTCGACAAAAGTCTCACAGGTTGGAAAGAGGTTGAGTACGAGGTTGTTCGGGATGTTTATAACAATTGTGCCACAATTTGTAACATGGAAAATGTCGACCCGCTTGGAATACACACCGGCGAGTCAATTGTTGTGGCACCCAGTCAAACATTGAGCAACAGTGACTATAACATTCTTCGCACCACCGCCATCAAGATAGTGAGCCATTTGAAGGTGGTTGGTGAGTGCAACGTTCAGTATGCAGTGAACCCAAAAACTAGACAATTCTATGTGATTGAAATTAATCCCAGATTATCAAGAAGCTCAGCCTTGGCCAGCAAAGCCACTGGCTACCCTTTGGCCTATATTGCGGCTAAATTAGCTCTGGGCAAATCTCTGCCCGAGTTGGCCAATGCAGTGACCAGCTCAGAAACCCTCAAGACAACTGCCTGCTTTGAGCCCTCCTTGGACTATTGTGTCGTCAAGATACCGCGTTGGGATCTGTCTAAATTCGCCGGAGTAACTCATGAAATAGGCTCCTCGATGAAGAGCATAGGCGAGGTTATGGCGATTGGGCGCTCCTTTGAGGAGGCATTCCAGAAAGCTTTGCGAATGGTTGGCGACAGTTCAGCCACAGGCTTTGATGCGCATCCAAAACTCGGCCGAGATCGTGAGTCCATAATAAATGGACTCAAAGTCCCCACTGACAAGAGAATATTTGTTCTGGCGGCAGCAATGGACCAAGACTTCAGCATTGATGAACTTTATCAACTCACTTCGATTGATCCATGGTTCTTGGGCAAGATGCAGAACATAGTCAATCTGAAGAGAGAGTTGCGTGAACTGAAGCTCCCCGAATTGGATCTTCATGGGCAGCAGTTTATGGATATCCTCATGAGAGCCAAGAAATTAGGATTCTCAGACAAACAGATTGGCAGTCTGATTGGTGGTAACGAATTGATGGTACGCAAGGCCCGTTGTGATGTGCACAATATTTACCCTTTTGTCAAACAGGTTGACACTGTTGCCGCCGAGTGGCCAGCTCAAACTAATTACTTGTATCTCACCTACAATGCGAGCGAGCATGACATAACGTTGCCCGATGGAAGCTCGAGACGATTCACAACTCGCACTCAATCAATCAGTCAGTCAAAGTCACCTTCTCCTGTGAAACCGCCAAAGCCAACCGGCACGAGCAAGTTGTCCGAACGAGTAGCATTGGCCAACACCTTGGCTGTGCCAGCAACTCATCATGAGTTGCAGCTCGTGAACCACAATGAGCTAAACAATCAACAGGTGCTTGTACTTGGCTCTGGAGTCTATAGGATTGGCAGTTCCGTTGAATTCGATTGTTGTGCAGTTGGTTGTGTGCAGGAGCTGAGACGGATGGGCAAACAGGTGCTGATGTTGAATTATAATCCAGAAACTGTGAGCACGGACTTTGACGAATGTCACAAGCTTTATTTCGATGAAATCACCTTCGAAACTGTTATGGATATCTATCAGATGGAGCAGCCTCAGGGCATAGTGCTCTCCATGGGCGGCCAGACGCCAAACAATATTGCACTCCAACTGCACAACCAGAAGGTTTCAATTTTAGGCACCTCACCCGAAAATATTGACAATGCTGAGGACAGGTACAAATTCAGTCGTATGCTCGACACTCATGATATCGAGCAGCCCAAGTGGAAGAATCTCACCCATTTGAAGGACGCGTTTGAGTTTTGCAAACAAGTAGAGTACCCCTGCATTGTGCGACCATCCTATGTGCTCAGTGGGGCTGCAATGAACGTGGCCTACACCGATCAAGATCTGGAGAAGTTCCTAGGCCAAGCTGTTGAGGTTAGTATGAAGCATCCAGTGGTGATTTCCAAATTTATCCGCGACGCCAAAGAGATAGACATTGATGGTGTTGCCCAGAATGGCCAATTGATTTGCATGGCTGTTAGTGAGCATGTGGAGAATGCCGGCGTTCACTCGGGCGATGCCACACTAGTTACGCCACCACAAGACTTGAACAAAAGAACTCTGGAGGAAATCAAGATTATCTGTGAAAAAATTGCTCTCGCTTTGGAGGTTAATGGGCCGTTTAATATCCAACTAATTGCTAAGGATAATCAGCTCAAAGTTATTGAGTGCAACTTGAGAGTTTCGCGCTCATTTCCATTTGTCTCGAAGACTTTGAATTATGATTTCATCGCCACAGCAACTAGGGTAATCATGGGAGTGGAGGTTCAGCCGGTCGATGTGACCTTTGGCCAGTTGCAGCCCAAGTCCGACTACACTCCTAAGGCCCAAAAGAGAAAGAGAGTTGGCGTGAAGGTGCCCCAATTCTCATTCAGCAGATTGAGTGGCGCTGACATAAGGCTGGGCGTCGAAATGGCCAGCACAGGGGAGGTGGCCTGTTTTGGTGATAACAGATTTTCAGCTTATCTCAAGGCATTGATTTCGACTGGATTCCGTTTGCCTCAGCGCAGGGTAGTTCTCATCTCAGTTGGAAGCATCAAGCAGAAGAAAGAGTTTGCCCCCAGTGTGATCACGCTGGCCAAAATGGGCTACACGATATATGCAACGCAAGGAACTGCCGATTATTATGACACCAAGTTAAGAAATCGACTCAAAGCAGAAGGTCTCGATTTCAAGCTGTCTTTTATCGATTGGCCGTTTGGTGAGGTTGGAAGTAAGCTGACGACTCATCTGGAAATCGATCGCATAGCTGCCTATTTATCTGCCAAAGAGTTTGATCTGGTCATCAATTTGCCAATGAAAAGCGCCGGAGCGAGAAGAGTGTCCACCTTGGGCTACAGGACCCGAAGGTTTGCAGTTGACCACTCGGTGCCACTGATATCGGACATAAAATGTGCCAAACTGCTCATCGAGGCTCTGCACCTACTCGAAGGCTGGTACCCGATGGTAAATGATCTCGATTGTCTCACTACGCCAAACATAATCACTTTGCCCGGACTCATAGATGTGCACGTGCATGTTCGCGAACCAGGCGCGACCCACAAGGAGGACTTCACGAGCTGCACTGCGGCCGCCCTGGCGGGAGGTATCACCTTCATTGGCTGCATGCCCAACACCGATCCTCCAATTGTTGATTCAGACAGTCTTAGGATGGTACAAGAGCTTGCCCAGTCTAAGGCTCTGTGCGACTATGGTTTAATTTTGGGCGCCACGAGAGACAACGCGAAGCATCTGGCCTCATTGGCGCAGAGTAAACCCATTTTGGGCCTCAAAATGTACCTCAACAACACGTTTGGCTCCTTGTGCATGTCCAATATGCTCGATTGGGAGGATCACTTCGCGAGGTGGCCCAGCTCTTTTCCCATTTGTGTTCACGCTGAGGGTCAAACAGCAGCCGCAGCCATTCTATTAGCTCAAAAGTATGAGAAGAGGCTGCACATTTGCCACGTGTCCAGTGAACAGGAGATCAGATTGATCAAGCACGCCAAGTCAATGGGCATCAATGTCACCTGCGAAGTGGCGCCACACCATTTGTTCCTGAGCCAAGATGACTTGATTCAGATCGATGCCACCAAAGCTCAGGCCCAACCCCATAACGATTGTGTGAGCTCCGATGGCAAGCTAAGCTCTAACTGTGGCCAGGTGAAGCCGCCCCTAATGCAACTGAGCGACCAGGAGGCACTGTGGGAGAATATGGATGTGATTGATTGTTTTGCCACGGATCACGCGCCCCATACGCTTGAGGAAAAACTGTCCGATTCTCCGCCACCCGGCTTTCCAGGCTTGGAAACAATGCTGCCCCTTCTCTTGGACACGGTCGATTCATCGGACCCAAAGCGTCGTTTAACAATTCAACAAATCGTGGACAAGCTCTACACAAATCCCAAGCGCATTTTCAACATCCCCGACCAGCATAACACATCCGTACAGGTGGATATGAGCAAGCGGTGGCGCATCAATTATGATCGTCCCATGTTCAGCAGATCTCAGTGGAGCCCATTCAGTGGACGCTGGGTGCGTGGCAAGGTGGTTAAGGTGACGCTTCGTGGCCTCGTCGCCTTTGTGGACGATAAAGTTATAGTCTCACCAGGAGCGGGCGTGAACTTGTTGGAACGGCGCAAACCTTTGGTCAGTACTCCTCAAGATGGCGAGTCCACAGACTCATCGCCAGAAGTCATCACCCTGCGACCTAAGTTGTTCGCCGACGAGCACCTCTTGCAACAGCAACAACAGAACCAGCACCAACAACAATTACAACAACAACAACAACAGCAACAACTGCTGGTGCCCCACCACCCCTTGCCCTTGAGTGCAGGTGTGGCATTGAATTATGCCACCGATTTACGCGGCAAGCATGTTTTGACGATCGACATGTTTAATGACAGGGGTATCTTGAGGTCGTTGTTCAACTTGGCTGAAAGGTACTTCAAGGATGATAGAAACAACCGGCCGGTGGAGCCCATTCTGGCCGGCAAAGTTCTTGGAACGGTGTTCTTCGAGGCGAGCACTCGAACTGAGTGGTCTTTCGCTGCCGCCATGATGCGGCTTGGAGGGAGCGAGAAGAAATTCGACCAGGGCAGTTCGTCGACAAAGAAGGGCGAGACTCTAGAAGACACGATGCGGGTGTTGAGCAGTTACTGTCATGCCGTCATTCTAAGGCACCCAGAACCCGGCGCCGTAGCCAGAGCGGCCTCTGTCTGTGATAAGCCAATCATAAATGCAGGCGACGGAGTTGGCGAGCACCCAACACAGGCTCTGCTGGATGTGTTTACTATGCGCAAAGAGATTGGTACAGTGACAAATCGTGTGATCTCATTGGTGGGCGACTTGAAGAATGGCAGAACAGTTCACTCGCTTGCCAAATTGTTGTGCAACTACGAGGTGGCTGAAATTAGATTGGTATCGCCCAGAGGGCTGGAGTTGCCCGAAGAGATCTGCCAGCACATGCGCGAGCGAGGAGTCCCCTTCAGCATGTACGACAGACTGGAAGAGGTGGTCAAAGAGAGTGACGTTATTTATATGACACGCATCCAAAAGGAGAGATTTAGCTCGCTGATTGAGTATGAGCAATGCGCCGGCAAGATCCGAATAACGCCCGTTTTCATGGCTCAAAATGGGGCCAAAGACAAAATGATCGTCATGCATCCATTGCCAAGAGTGGACGAAATTAGCCCAGAGTTCGACAGTGACCCAAGGGCCGCCTATTTCAGACAAGCCGAGTACGGTCTCTATGTTCGAATGGCGCTATTGACCATGATTCTAGCCTGACTCCACCATATCAGTGGAGAATTCCATTAAATTTCGCCGGTCTCCACATACCTCAGCACACATCAACTGCACAAGTTTCAGTATCATACTTCAGCATCAACAGGTGATCATGGAGCTATTAGAGATCACCGCCGGGCTGGTGTTTCATTCTTCTTGGTGAGAATGGCTAATGAGTTGCGACACCACAACTGCTCTGTAGGCAATCAACTCAACTCTTATCGTCAATTTACTACGCCTATTCGAGCACGCGCTATCGCCTAAAGTCGACTAAGTGACACTCCTCGCTCATCTGGCTCTTCCAATGGTGCTTTCCGAACAATAGTATTCCGCTATGTGTCGTCGGTCGATCCTATCCTCTTGTGTTGCTTTTCAATTAGCCGTGGATGGACCTACGAAATAGGCAAGCAGCAATGCTTGGGTGCGAGACCAAAGGCACAATTGGCTTCCACTGGCCAATTTGGAGTGGCACTCTTCAGAGGCCAAACAGAAACTGAGCAGCTCAACTCTCGCCACTTTGACCGAGAAAAGTCAACTCGACTATCTGGCAACGCTTTGCACGCAAGCGCGCCAACAATTGCGCTATAAATATAGAGTCATTGAATTGTTTATCCACCGAACATTGGCCTGTTGAGTCGGTTTTCACTCTCGGCGGATGGCTTGACATTGGGCTCGGCTGTGTCGATATGGACAAGCCATACTACGTGCAGCAGAATACACCCTGAAATGTGTTTTGACGCTTCGTTTGAATTGAATATGTTCGATTGTTGACGGTAAACAGGACACCTAATTATCATCAAGACCGACGTGTGGGAGAGGCGAGGGGAAAAGTTTGGAATTGGGAGAAGAGGGAAAACCTCCAGCAGTTGGCAAATTGGGGGGCTAGAAAATCGCGTGTGCCGATGACAGAGAAGATTCAGCTTGATTAGCATAATCCTGCCGGAACAGAAACCATTCCCATGAGCTTCTAGAGTATAACAAACTGCGATGAACTCACACAGGGACATTTATCGCCCACCAGTTGACTCATGATTTGCCGCCGCCAGATTTTGACAACAATAGAAACTGACAAACTGCCAACTCTGGTGAAATATTCTGATCCTCCTCATGATCAACTACCTCGTGAACTTAGTATTTGTGGGCCCACCTGTTGACTGTTCGTGTGGATTTGTTCGGCCTAGTAGCAAGTGCCACAAAAGTCAGATGCAGAGATGCTTCCGTCGACCCTTAGCTGATGTGAGTGGATCGATGGAAGAGTTTAGGAAGAAAAAATTGGAGTAGAAATTCTAGCGCCACCTTTGGATGGCTAGAGGCCACCTGTAGCCATTATTAAGTTGGAGTTTACTTGAAATTGACTCTTGAATATTCCTAATTGCACCGCCCTCAAGAGAAACTCTACTGTGACAATCTGCATCAAGAGAAAACCGGCAAAAGTGAACAAGTTGCAAAGTAGTGGCTAGTTGTAGGCCAGTTAGAATTTGAAGTCGAACTTAGCGAGTTGAATCTAGACAAAGATGTACATTGATTATAAGCGGAGCCAGTTGGGCATGTTGGCCTGTGTTTTCCTCCTCATGGTGGTGGCCATGTACATGGCACTCGCCGGCCCATACTCATTGTTCAAACTGAAACAAGCAGAAACAACTGAGATCAAGACTGTGATTGTGATCGCCAGACACGGCGATGAATTACCATCGAGTGAGGCCTACTTTTTTGGCGAACAACTCAAAAGACGATCCAGCACAGACTCTAGCATTGATCCAAACTCGGACGAGGAAACTATGGGACGTCTCGTTAGGGATCCAGCAAACCAATTGACCAATATTGGAAAGGAGAGGATGTATCTGTTGGGCAAATTCCTCAAGTTGCGCTACTATGATCGCCTACTCAATGGAGAGTCGCAAAGGCTTTTTGTGCGCAGTTCAGATGCAGACAAATCTCTCGAGAGTGCTCAACTACTTGTTGCTGGCTTGAATCCGCCCAAATCTGGCTCTATTTGGTCTCCAGAACCTGAGCACGAGCTGGCCGCTCGTTGGCAACCAAAGGCCATCCACACGACAGACGAGTCTAGCGACGATCTGCTCTCGTCTCGCTCCAAATGTCTGCTAAACTACGAATTCTCCAACCAAAGGTCAAGGTCTTGGAAGAACTCCTCAAAGTATCTCCATTTGCTGAACGAGTTTCGTCACGATCTTCAGGTCCTCAGGCTGAACACTGGCCTCGACTTTGAGGACGATCTAGAGATGCTGATTGACATTGAGGAGAACCTGAGGGCGCGCGCAGCCAGCGGAAACTCTCCCTCTTGGTACACCACAACAATGGCCCAGCGTCTCACGCATATTGCCGACGTCACTTCGGGTTGCAAATTTGGCCAACCGGAAGCGCAAAGACTCTACGCAGGCCGCCTGTTACATTCCATAACGGAGGACATACTCAGTAGGCTCGATAGCGGCGCTCGTGGTGCCCGAGTAAACGTTTCTCGGGATCAGTCCGAAAGTACTAGCACAAACAGAGAGAGGAAGAGAGATAAAGGGATTAGCTTTCTGGGAAGATCGTCAAACCGTGATGCCTTGGGAGAGGAGGATATTTCGATCAATCACAAGAGTATGGATCACTCTTCGTCGGTATCTCGCATGAAGGACGCCCGAATGAGTCTGTACATTACAGACAAGCTACATCTGACTGCACTACTTCATGCGCTAAAGATCTACTCCACTCAACCTCATTATGGTTTTCTGCTCATAATTGAGCTCCATTATGACCCCTCAAATCGAGTTCACTTTCTGCGACTGTTCACAGTGAACTCGTTGATCTACAATGTGTTTCCCGAACCAGTTCGAGTGAACCCAACTGCCTGCCCGCGAGACTCGGTGGAGTGTTCGCCGGAACAATTCAGGCAAAATATTGAACATCTGGCGGTGGACAAGAAGACCTGGTCGAACCAGTTGTGCTCCGATTCGAGGCAAGAAACAACAGCAACCACAACTCCGGCCATCATAACCACAACAGCAGCAGCAACAACGACAAGCAGTTATGAAGAGGCAAGGTCGAACCTGCAATCAACAAAGCCACCGCAAATGAGCATCAATGAGATAGCACCTGTCACTGAGTCCACAATTGGACCCAGCTCGGAAAGTTCCCCAGACAACCAGCTCACTACTGTTTCAACAACCATTCCATCCAGTCCACAATCGGAGCCCACAACTACAAGTTCAGTTACTGAGATTGGATCAACTGAGGTCCCGTCTAGTAGCACGAGCAACTCCACTTTGACCACCAATTCAACAGAGGTGCAGACAAATAACGATCAGTCGCCAGCATCAACGACAGAATCTTTGACGACTATCACCACTACCATGAGCCAGGTTGCTGATGTTACAACTATTTCGGTGGCGCCCACAAATTCAGATGCGACAATTCCACCAACGGAGAACACTTCCTCCACTCTCGCTACTACTCTCGCTGCCACCTTGTGGTCCGAGAACCAGACTCATAGCCTGCAAGAAGCTAAGCTCGATGAAGCGCCTGGTCAAATGGTGGTGGTCAACAACTCAGTGGAAAGCAATGAGATAACTAGCCCTAATCAAAATAAAGACACTTGATACTGATCCAGAGTCTTTTCACCTTTGAACCCATCATCTAAGCAGCGCCATTTCTTGCTCTGATTCTTGCAAATACCGTCAAATGTACGATCCTGATGCGGGCCTCGCTCCTTAGCCTTTCGAGCCATAAGTTCCTCTAGCCTCCAGGCTTGTTGCCAGTGCCCATCTGAGCCAGTCTGAGGTACTTTATACCAGAGAGAGAGTCTGGAGAAAGTAGTGCCAAGACAGTTGTTAGCGTAACAATGGTATTGTTTTCCAGATCTCATATTGATCACTAGCTGACCAACTTTGCCGTGGAAGAAAACGCGAACTAATCGATGAAGGCTTGACGAACATCGCTTGGGGTTCCAGCGTTCGAGATAAGACGGAGAATCATGCAAAGTAGAGGAGAAAATCACGCTGTCTGTCTCTTGATATCACTACACTCTTGCCCCAACTTGGAGAATCCATAAAGTCAGCCGTCATGATCCGAAGGCGAGATGTCAGGCGGCCGGGTTTGGGTGAGACTGTTGCCTGGTTGGCATTGAGGGTCGGCTGGCGTGAGAGAAACAATAAAAGAAAGGTAAACAAAGATTGGAGGAAAAAAATTGATGGGCGACCAATCACGAGAGACCTAGCCTTGATCTTGTTATCTCAAACATGATAACAACAAAGCATCATCATAACTGCCCAAATGACAGAATGATCACAGATGTTTCAGTCAGGATTTTTCGGCCTGATCTAATGGAGTGAAACAAAATACAATGGGAATCGAGTGGAAGTGTTGTCAGATGGTGGGTGTTGAATTTTGTCGGTGTTGAAATTGTGGTTATCATTGTTGCTGTTGTTGCCAGCGCCGCTACTCGAGAATCAAGTTAGCTCATCCAGGCAGCACCCTAGAGTCAATTAATGAATGGTGCGTAAGAAGCGTTAATTTGGACACACACACGGGCACTGAGTGGCGGCGGATAGATGGCTCTAAGAGTGGGCGATTGAGGCACCGACTGGGCGATCCTTATGGTGATAGTGTATCATTGATTGGAGGGATCTCGAAAAGGCGAGCAGAACTCACATCTGCTCGCGTTTCAGTTTGTTTGTGAGCGGCACATTAATAAAGGGCGATGCACTAGAAAGGCTGGCCCGATTGGGCGCAGGTCCGTGCACAGCAGCAGCAGGCAGGCAAAACTGGCAAACGAGCCATTGCTTTGTGCTTTCTTGTGCCGACGACTCGCACTAACTCTCCGCCCTGCTCTGAGCTGACTGCTCGTAGCCATTGTGTCAGCCTGGGTTTGTCTATCTGCCTGCTTTCTATGGCTCTCTCTCTCTCTCTCTCTGTCTGCCTCGGACCGGTGCTGCTTGCCCGACGTGCGCAATTCCTTCCACTGGATCTGAATATCTTTGCTCTCGTTCGCGTTGGCCAGCCCAACATTATTAGAGTCTCTCATCTCAGCCCCTTGCGAGCCTGTTTGTGTTCGAAATTTCGCGTTACTCGATCATCTTATTGTTTGTATTTACTTGCCAGATATATTCACAGATATCCCAAACCTTTGCACGTTTATACATGCATATAATTACGTCTGTTTACGCATGCCTATATTAGTATGGCATATCCCTACACAAATATGTCAATTTGTATGAATGTGGTCAACTACAGGTATACTTGTAATTATTAAACATCGCCCGTTCCGCTCACTATTCGTCTCCGATCGTCGAACCTCACCCTCAATCAAACTACCCGACAAAAAACGTCCTAAGCTCGTCCCTGTGGAACAAGGAAACCAAATTCATTGCTAATTTATCTATTCTGATTCCACGGAATCGCATTAAATAGCCTGCTTAGGATTGCTATGAAAGATCCCTAAACAAAAAGATGGAGTACCCTGCGAATGGTGCCCAATCGACCCAACAAAGCCCTCACGTCACACAACAAACTATATCTAGCTATGATCCAAACACCATGAGCCAGCATCACGTATCGGCGTGGCCCCCAACACAGCCCCAAGCACCGGGCGTTCCTCAGCATGCCCAGATCATATCTCAAATTCCACAATGGGCTCCACAGACCGTTGCATCACCCATTTTGCCAGCTCAAACACCACAAACCCTTGTAATGGACCCGACACAGCAGGCGCAACAGCCCGACCAATCATGCCTTAATCCAATAACTCATGCCCAACCACCTCACTACCCGCAGTATTCCTCCTTGCAAGCCCAGCCCACATATTGGACCAACTCACAAGATCTTCTGCCCAGTCAGCCAAGCTCTACCGCATCCTTTGTACCTGGCCCCTTAGCATTAGCACAAGACCCTCACCATCCTCATGCCCACCACGCACCTCAGCATCCACACCCTATCACGGCACAACACCATCACCAACACCATCAGTCTCGTCCAGGCGTTATTCATCAGCATCTCCCTCCTATTCCACCAACCGATCAGGGGACTCAATTGATTGAAACCGAAACACAATACCAGCCTATGGGACAACAAATCCCAGTAGGACCGCATTTACCGACACCGGGCTCTAATGTCTCCGTTGCCGATATTGGTGTGCCAACTTCGTCAATACCGACAACTGTTACCCTACAAGCGACCTCTACGACCCAACCAGTCAATCCACAGGCACACCCATCTTCATACGATAGCCATGATCAGATACCTCTCAGTTCTTCAAGTCAGATTGACCAATTACCAAACTCAAACCTCACTGATGATCCGGGATCTCTAGAGGACGCACTTGAGGCTATAAAGGACCACGCGGATCTATATTCCGGAGATGATGATGATGATCATAGCAGGACCTCCAAAAGTAATGAGAGAGAGCGAGAACGTCGTCAGGCTAATAATGCTAGAGAAAGGATAAGAGTTAAGGATATCAATGATGCTTTCAAGGAACTAGGAACCATGTGTGCTCAGCATATGAATGCTGAGAGGAATAGGACCAAACTAATGATCTTACATGACGCCGTTGAGGTGATCACTCATCTTGAGAGAGCTGTCAAGGAGCGTAATCTTAATCCCAAGACGGCCTGTTTGAAACGCCGTGAAGAGGAAAAAACCGAAGACGTCGGTTCAGCTAATTATATTGTATCACAATGAAACATTTGATTGGTTGGCTAAATTCACAGATTCCATCGAAATTATGAGATGAACTAATAAAAGAATAAGAAATCTTGCGCGAGTCAGGCATCACTCTCAATACGCTTTCCTATATTCAGCTCAAAGCTTTGGTCAGAACTCTCGCCAACATTTTCGCCAACTATCAATCTGGATATGGAAGAGCTCCGAACGGAAGCTCCTCTTTATACTATTGACACACTTTGTGGGAGGCGAAATAAACCGGAACTGGCTGTAATTTCGCTTGGCTGGTATATGATTGTGAAGAATGATGAAAGATTCAACTTTTTTCTCGTCCTCTGCTGCCATTGCTGCTTTTAACAAGCTTCTAGAAACGAAGGGAGAAGAATTAAAAACCTGCCGTTAACTCTTAGGCTCATATTTTGCTAGGAAATTATCCTTGGCACATTGATTTTGCCTTATTGCTCTTATTCAATGTGCTTTCTCCGGTTCTTGGTCATTGATTGTACCGAGATCGGATGGAGAGTCATGTATTTATTTGTGTTAAAAACTCTAATAAGTTATGAGATTCAGAACTTGAATCATACATTCCCTATGGCATGCAAACCAGAAATTTGAAATCAGTCGGTTTATAGGGAATGTTCCTGATGGACCTGAACGAAATTCAGTCTCTCGTAGTAGTTGAAGGATGGATCGATGCATCATCCTTCAATTATTGAAGTAAGGGGCTAATAGTCGAGAGAATCGGGTCGTATTTTCTTCCAAATCCACTGTTGATTGCTTGGATTGTTCTCGAAGTCACATTCATCAATGAGAACTTTACCGCCATCATAGGTAAGGCACTTGCCCGTGGGAGTGTGGAATAGGCGACTGCCGTCTAACTTCCAGGGGCCATCCACACGACCCAATTTGCAATATGTTAAAACCATCCTGTTACCTTTCACATCGATACATCTTTCACCGACACCAATCTGACCGGCAGCGTTGAGCCTAAACAGTTGGTTTCCACCGTAGGAATGACATGAACTCACAATAACTTGTTGCGGTGGTTGAGGACCTTGCGTGTCTAGACATTCTGTTGTATTATTCAGGCGTACCTCACCCCACTCCAGATTTCTGGGCAAACGAGGAAAGTCTTTGAAGACATCATTTGCTATGTTGTTCATGAACCAATCGAAAGACTTGCATCCTAGATTTTTTTTTAGTATTAGCTGTTTGCTGATATCACCCGGGTCATAAAACCTCGCCAAAGGCTCACGAGTATAGAAATACTCTTTGTACGCATCATCGAACCAAACCTCTACAACACGCTTGTAATTCGTGATAACCAATGGACCTTTGCGCTTATTTACCATGGATCCAAACGAGTATGGCATGAATGGTCTGTAGATATGACCAACTCGAGAACAAGGGACCCATTGCAGCTTCCCACCGCATTGCCACACTTTGAATGATAGCTCAAAGTTCTCCCCTCCCCAGACAAGTAATCCAGAGTCGTAATAGCCGAGATCTGAGAAAAACTGTCTGTCAATTGCAAAAAGTCCACCAGCATGCGTCGGACTATCATAAGGTTCTGAGACCTTGTGTGTCTTCAGATGCTCCTTCATATCGACCGCTATCTCCTTGTATAGCATACCCCATTCCCAAATTCCTCTGAAATGTTCCTCGTTCCTAGAATAAACGGGACGGTATTCGAAGTTTACAGAGTCGATTCCATCAATTATAGGCACTGTTAAGGTTCTTCGGTTGTTGGCAATAGGCGCTAGGAGTGGGGGCAGCCAATTCTGGTTAACCTCACAATGAGCATCCAAGAATAAAACAACGTCTCCCTTTGCCTCTTGCGCTCCCCGGGTCCTACTCCTTATCAGACCCTGTCTATCCGTATTTCTCAAGAGTCGAACTTTACCGCTCTTCTCATACAAAGTTTCGCCCGAGTTTCCTTTATCGCTTGAATAACTCGGTATGTCCCCTCCCTTGAATTCTCCAAAGTGTTGTTTGATGTAGTTCTCTAGCTCAGATCTGAGATTAGCTTTATCGCTGCAATCATCAATCAATATCACTTCCTTGATCAGCTTCCTCGGGGAACGGAGTAAAACAGAATGGGCTGTTCGGACTAAAGTTGTCAAGCCCTCATTATGGAAGACGATAACAACTGAAGTTGTTGGCAGTTTCTCAGGATAATGCCAATATTTGCATTCCGGGTGCCTTATATCTGGGACAACACGATCCATCGGAATGCGATCGGAGGCGAGCATGTTCATACCATATTCTCTCTTCAGCTCCTCAAGCTTCTCAAGATCAATCCCATCTACTTTCTCAACGTCAAACTTGGTTCCGTTATCACCTGGTCGACTGAGTGTAGGGTCGACATAAGATTCATAATTGCCTAGAACACCCTGTCTAAATGTGGCGGCGGTTGATGATTTAGCCTGCTCTGGCTCATCAATCTGGTTCTCGTTTACGGTCTCCAGGTTATCTGAATTGCTATTGCTTACATTCAAAGATCCATCTCGGAAGCCCGGCCTAGATCTGAACCGAGGTAGATCAATGTTTTTGGGGACTTGCTTGGCTCTGTTCAGACTTTCGGCTGCTCGTGGTAACTGCTCCTCATAGTCGGCCGAATTATTATGGCTCAATATTGAAACGAAGAACAGGACAAAAGTCAGGGCCAATAGTATAAGTATCATATTTGTCATGGTCAGACGTCTAAATCGAGATTTGAGACGCCTGAGGGCTGATGTGAAAGACCAAACTGACATCTTGGACGAATAATTCTGGGAATGTCAGTCTTGATAGGTAATTGATAGATCCAAGACCCTAAGAGATTTTACCACGCTGTCAAAAGGCAATGCTAATGATTCCAACGCATCGTCCAAAATTTCTATGCTCCCGGCGTTCGTGCCTCCATTCGATAGCGTATCATCATTGTGCTCAGCTCTGGGGACTTGGTGCGATGCTCCGATCAATTGCGGCAATTGTGCAAATTGTTTGATTGTCGACCTTCGACCGATATGTTAGCATAGACCATACCTTCGATTATCCGTACGGACGATGGATGATCATATACTAGAGATGGGCTGATGAGACAATTGGAGTTTTTTGTCTCCATATTGCAGTTTTAACTCGAAACCTCTGGTGGGCTTGTCTTACATGGCTCATCAAACTCAGTTGTGTAGCGGATAAGATTGATAGAGTTTCAGTAAATCAGAATACTGAAGCAGCTCTGGATTTGAATGTACATTGTGTGTATTCAAATCAAACACTATTGCGGCTACTGAAAAAGTTACAAGTATGATGGAGGTGTTCATCGACAAGCATCTCTATCACCGAGGTGCCACTGAAACGATTTCCATGTGTTGATGAGACAACTTTTGCGTCGTTTATTTGCCAGACTTGTGTTTATTATTGCAACTTTCTCAGAGATTAAGATATATTTTCCTCTTTATAGGGGAGAGTTCTCCTTTTCATTCTCTCGTATAGAGTCTCTTGGTCTTCGCTATTTAGAGAGTCTGCGAAGGCGGATATGAAGGTTGAGTTGGGGTGCTCCAGGAAGTTGCAAACACCATATCTGACAACCATATTCGTGAACATCTTAGGTGTGTTCAGTGTTCTCAGGATTGAGGTTGCCGATTTTCTGTCGTAATTGCTGAGCAAATGGAGAGGAAGACTGAGCTCCTCTGCTCTTTCGCGCAAGACTTGGCATGGTGCCGAGACATATTCTTTGTAGATCTCCATCATGTGACTGTCGCTAACTACAAATTTGCCTGTGTATGGATCAGCCTCATACAATGGAACTGAGCGGTCGTCGAAAAGAGCAACCCATCTGGTGAAGTTTTCTGGCAAGTAGACGTTCTCCATTTTATCGAACCAAATATCGCAGTGGCTAAGATGTTCGGCATCGTCGTGCCAGATCTGGAAGCAAGGCGATAAATTCAACAGGAATGTCGACAATCTTCCTTGTTGGTCAATGTCGGCCCTTTGGCCATCCCGCCATCCCTCGTAAAGCTTTCCAATGCAGGATGCGAAGAAGTTGTCCATCTTCGGGATCAAAAGTCTGTTCAGACGACGTCGACATTGTGGAAAAGCGTAGGGATCTCCTTTCGACTTCTCTGCCATCATTTTGCGCACCTGAATGAGGCCATCAATCGCAGCCTTGTCACAGAAGCCTTTGAATACATAGTTCTTGGCCAATATCTCCTGGAAAACCATCTTTACCTCCAAATCTTGCGATTCCTCTGACAACTGTCTAGCTGCTTCCATGATCTTCTCGTAGCTGAGGGATTTCTCTCTGTCGACCAAGAGCCTGTTTGCAATG
>Ga0058701_10000203_pt1 | contig 49287 bp, 35 predicted proteins | sample AgamicOrMae_FD_97039 | JGI IMG/M metagenome (GOLD analysis project Ga0058701, IMG submission 97039) | Agave microbial communities from Guanajuato, Mexico - Or.Ma.e | ecosystem: Host-associated > Plants > Phyllosphere > Phylloplane/Leaf | place: Guanajuato, Mexico | collected 2012-06-04
AATCAACAGTTACGCGTAACTTGAATGCGACAAGATTTTCACTTTCTGATAGGGATAAAACTCAACTTTTCCAATGTCCATGATCTCAAGACCGTGTGGGATGGCAGTGGGAGTGTGTGAAAATAACGTGAACAAAATCCAGCCCACTAATAAATGAAGTTGAAGTGAGTGCTACAACCAAGTAGATGATCAATTGTTTTCTATAAATTACCAAAAAAACTACATGATACCAAGCGGACCAGACCAAAGATCTTTTGATAATTGAGAACTATCAAGTTTCAATAAAAATTTCACAATGCTGATTATGTTTAAAAAACTGCTTAATATTGGCAAAAGCCATCACCATCATCCCTCTAGTACCACAACAAGTAGCGAGAAGCCCACAAGTTCCAGCACTAGCATGCTAACGGTTGATGACTTGAATGGTTCCAATACATCTGGTAGTATTATTGTTCGCACCAATGGCACGAGCACGCCTGCTAACAATGTAACCATGAATGGTCCTGAGGTTAGCCAATTCGTGAGAGCCGCCCACAATCGTATGTCGTTACCGATAATGCAGCAGAACAAGATTAGAAGGCAGGCCTATTCCCAGTTACAGAGACGAGGTACACATGTAGCGCCCCCACGTTCACTAGGTCACATCTATCTTCAACATAAGGGTGAAACAAAACAAGCCACCTTACCAAATGAGCTAACAACCATAGACACGATAAGAGCTTTATTTGTCTGCGCATTTCCACATTTACTCACCATGGAATTCATGTCGCAGCCTTTTGTTAAAATTTACATCTATAACCCAAATTGCAATATCTTCTACGAGCTGTGCGATATAGAAGACGTCAAGCATGAGTCGGTCCTACGAATTCACCAGAGTGACCCTATGTCTCTCTCGATGGCGCCCGTGGCACTCCCCGTTCAACATCATCCTCAAGTAGCGCAGCCAGTAGCGCACTCTGTCTCGATGGCTAGCATGCAATCGCACTACGCAACGCTTAGTCGGATGACACCTCGCCCGCCACAGGTGCCAGCACCACCACCACCTCATCAACCGGCTCCTCTACCTCCACACATGATGCAACCGGCTCCTCAAATGCTCAATTCATCTTTCCATCAAGGATTAAACCAAAGTCAGCATAATGGCAGTAATCACCTTAACCACCACTACCAGCACCCTCAGCAGCAGCAATTCAATCATCTTCCTCGTATACCACCACCCAAGCCTCGCCGTATGATTCCATCTGGTTACTCTATGCATCACATAGATTCACCTTCACAGTAGAAGGCTCAAAATATGACGTTGGTCCAGTAGACCCTTCGTTGATATAAGAGAACCCACTAGTGATCGCAATTAAAGACTAACCTATATATAATATACAATTCTTTCATATACAAACGGCTGGCTCGCATGAGGAGAGGTGATGTGTTAGTTTAAGTATTCGCACCAAGCTCATTAACATTAATATTATAATGGTGAATTTATCAAGGGCACAAGTTTGTCCACAGCGATCTCATGGTATTTGATTGCTTTCAGGCGCGAGCTAACGGTTTTCATTCGCTTGGCAAGCTCCTTATCAGCTAAAATGGAATCAACAGCTTTCAACAGCTCTGTCTCGGTACACTCGAATGGATTTAACCTGTAACCGAAGCCACAATCCTGCACGCGCTGAGCCGAATCAAATTGATCAGCAAACACAGGTAACACAATAAGCCCAGGCACTCCATAATAGAAGGCTTCAATGATTGAGTTGTGACCACCATGAGTGATAAATAGATCAGCTTTACGTAAAACTGCCTTTTGATCAATGAACTTCTCTCCCCACATATTTTCATATAGCTTAATATATTTGTGCATCTGGCCCATCGATATGATGAACTTATTCTCCGATTTGCTCAATATTGTTAAAAGTCTATTTATGAGATTAGTGTCGCATGTAACAAGTGTTCCGAGTGAAAAATAAACTAGCTTTCCGGAACATTTGGTCAACTTTTCCGGTAACTCAAATTGGCCACAAAAATTGCCATCATCTATTGTGTGCTCCAGGCGGAACCAGCTCGATTCTGGTAGAGGCTTAAACTTTTCTATCTGCTCCAAGCCCAATTCTTTTGGTCCTAGATAGAAATTCAGATGGGGGGAAGTGGGCGTCAAATCCAATTCCAGAGGCCAATCTTGTTCACCCTTGGCCGTCCAGAATTCGCGAATTTTCTGTCTCAAAGGTCCCTTGTTCTTGACTTCGAACTCTTTCCACTTGGGCGTCATTTCGTCAGCTGGCCTCAAGCCCAAACCAGAGATACAATTTTCATTGATTGAACTATAAAGGGCAATAGGGAAGCCTGAATAAACTCGCACCCATTTCTTCGCTACCCTGGTTATGCATGGGATACCTATCACATGGTCGTAGACAATCAAATCTGGATTGAGCGATCTCATTTTAGCCTCGATTAGGTCGTGATTTTTGATCATATCATCTAGATGCTTTCCGACTGCTCCATCAATCCGGTAGGCAGCCTCATAGGCTTCCACACAACCCTTACGGAAGTTGTCAATCAAAGGAATCATTATTGCCTTCAGAGCATCATCGCTGGTCATCGGTTTTTCCTCACTTTTTTCAGTCTCAACATCAGTGCAATGTTCCAACTCGATACCCATTTCCTCAAGACGTTTGCGTCCATTTAGAGGTCTTGTTGTCAAGATGATCGCTCGGTAACCACGACGTTTCAGCTCCTTAACTATGGACAGTATTGGATGAATGTGTCCGAGAGCATCCATGGAAAAGAATATCACAGTGCCTTTGCAGTCTTTCTTCGTCTCCCCAGACATGTTGGTCATACTTTTCAGTTTCCTCTCAATATCGAAACATTTGTTGCACAGTCTCACGATTGTCGCTCTTTTGGATCACTACAAAGGCGTTGAAGTGTGGATTGGAACAAATCAAGAATGTAGATTGGGCAAGATTTGTCTGTTTCCCATCCAGAAATGTGTCAAGGGAGTTGTTTGGATGTGTAGATGAAAGAGTTCCATAATTGCTGGATTTGAGAAAAGCCCATGAGGGTTAAGAGATAAAATCGCTTGAACTCTGCCAATCATTGAACTGTGAGACCAGTGATGGTTGCAGATGGTTGCGCGCCGCCAATCGTGCAAGATGATGAGCCTCTGAGCAACAAGAATCAAGCAACTGGAAGACATGACCAAGCCAGCAGCTAGACGTTGCATACAAAATTTAGTCATCTGTGTTTATCTACGCATCCAACACAAGTAATGTATAACGACTAGGGATTCTACATTAGGATCTCCAGCTATCTCCAGCTAGCCATCTTGTAGCGCAGGCAAGAGTATCTGGAAGTTGGCACAAGTAAGATTAATAGGCAAAGCTTTTACATTAGCCACAACTGCTTTACAATCAATGTGGAGCTAAGATGGTTTATGAGAAAATAGATGCTTTAAAGAGTGGTCCATTTTTCATCATTTGCATCAAATTTGGGCCAAGGTAAAACTCGTTGATCCTCTACTAGCTGGAGGCAAACAGACAACAAGTTAAGCCCACACTAACCGCCTTTCTCTCTTTTGATCAGCTTGAAATCAAAGTCCGCACCTTTTCTCTTCTTCTTCAATGGTTTTCAGATGGAAACGGTTCGATAAAACAGAAGCTCTTAGTGGAAGAGAGAGAGAAGAAAAAAAGGAAATCCAAGACGGAAATTTTTTTATGGTAAACGAAATTCGTCCATCGAGAGAGAGAGAGAGAGGAAAACAAGTGGTTTAGTTTGACAGATAATCTGCAGGAAGGGGAGAATTAATTGGTTCAGCTAGATGTTGTTTCCTCCTTTAGATCCTGATTTCTCATCAATCTGACATACAACTTAATCTGCCCATTTTGCCCCTTGCTTCGGCTCATTGATAATCTGAACACGACGACGTCGACTAGGACAACTTCCACGAGAAGAGGCTAAATGATGTTAGCACTGGCCAAATAGATTATGACGATAATGATAGTGGCTCCTAATGCTAAGATAGTGGCATTAGAGTCGAATCTGGTGGCCGAAAACAGTGTTCAGTGTTTGGTCTGTGTCGAAGGGAGATGTATTTGGAGCCATTTCCACGCTGTGAATTGGTTAGCGCAAAGATTGCCAGCTTCTGGTGGCCGATTTGAGCTCTCAGCTTGTCTGAGTCAGCTGAACAGTCAAGCAAACAGTAGCCATGTTTGTGATGGCACCCGTCAAAGAGTATTTAGTCATAAATTTGATGCCCGACGCTTCTCTTGCTCGAGCTTTCCTCCAATGATGGCGTCATACTTCTCAGCCGCCGGCCGTCACTCGAGTGGACGGGCTCATCATTTGGATGGGCGAGGGGGCGAAATTGCGCAACGAAATTGCTCCGATACTCGAAGTAATTAGAAAAACATGGCAACTCTGAAACCGGAGCCAATTAGCTTGATATCGTCGAGCCTTCGAGGGCACTCCCTGCAGCGAGGCTGAGCGCAGACACTGGGGGCTTGTGAGCGCGCCCCTGGGCCATGGATCATGGTGCCACAAGACAAACGGCCATCATCATCAGAGAGCTTGCCAGTTGTCCGATGCGAGCAGGTGTGTGGCCGCCTTTTGATTGTGAGAAATCTGCAACACTTTCTTTGGGCTGTTAAACTATCTTGTTTCCACGTGATTGATGAGATCGATTCGGTACAATTTTGGCAAGAGAGGAAAGAATCACCACTATTGAGCTGGCGGCCTTTTCGTTCCTTTAGATGGCAATATCAAAAAATTGAGCACCCCTGCATTGGTGAATTGGGTCTGAATGTGGTTACCGTCGGTGTGTTTACGAGTGAAACCATCCTTGACGAGCGATAAAAGGACGGTAATAATATTTGATAGCCGATGGGTGAGCTCGAATAGTTTGCCAGCGATGGAGAAGTTTGGCTCATTGGGTAAAGGCTGGCGCTCTTTGGGCGTGATTGTGTGAGTGGGAAGCTTGATGAATGGTCTCATTTGGCGCTCATATCTCGCAGGCTAGCTCCATGTGAAGGTGTCAATCCATTGTTAGTGTGGGCGCGCTGCTCACACACAAACCGAATGGGCAGAAGCAAAATTGCCCCCTTTTTTCCTCCTCTTTTTTTCGTTAACCACTGCCGCCGCCGCCGCTCAACGAAGCAACAAGTGGAAGAGGGACCATTCAGAATGGGCCAGACTCATGGCAAGCTCAAACTCGCCTCTCGCTTGCTCATACAATTTCCATTGTGAACAGCCCTAAGCGATGGGCCAGCCCAGTTGGCACCATGGCAATCAAATAAGTCGTTTCCTTTATGGATTTGGCAAATTTAAAACTCATGGCCTATTGAGTGCTCTCGTTTGTGGTTTCGGCCACAAAAAGCTAGCCTTGTTATCGAATGATAGGCCATTCTTCATCCAGTGCGATATGGGGCAGAAAACTTTGCTCTAGAACTGAGCTGAAAGGGAAAAGGAAGCAAAGGGAGTGCAACTTGGGCTACTTTTAGTCGCCATCTCGAGTCATTAGATGAAATTTTTGTTTCCCTCTCTTCTATGTGCTTTCGGGTTCATTCGAGGAGGCTGCACAGTGAGTCATGGAGGAAACATGTTTGTTGCCCTTGCAAACAGTTCCACTTAGCTTCCTGTTGAGTGCGTGAGTCGAGACACTAACACAAGAGAAGGAAGGCTTTCATGAATGCAACATATGTAGGATTATAGCGGAGCTCTTGGACGTTTCTTCACGCCCGGCAGCCGGCCAGCAAGAGAGACACAGGTGCAACAGGCGGCCAGCTCGAGACTTGGCGGGCGATGGGAGATTTACATGTGCGGGTGGGCGTGGTGCAGGTACCGAGGTGTTGGATGGGGGAGGCAGCAAAGCGAGTTGCTTGGAGTCCAATGTGTGTGTGTGGAAATGGGCAGAGAGAAATTCCCTCTGCAATGGTTCGCATAGCCTTGGTGCGCAGCGGGAGTTGTTGCATCATGCACACGGGAATTGGTCCCTCCCAGGGCGGCCCGCAACTCGGTGGCGGTTGCAGCGGCTCTTGAGGAGGGAGGCCAGAGGCAGCGGTGCAGGGTTGCGCTCTTCGGAACAGAGGTGCTGGTGGGGCGAGGTAGGAGAAGTCCGAGAAAGATGGACGCATCAAGTGCATGCACCGATTGCAACTGTTGTGGTGCACAACAGAAGAACAGAGGGAACGGCAACCTGGCATGGACACGCGTTTCAATGGTAGGCCCTATTTTTTGCCCCCTCATTCTTTTGGCCACAAGGCTCTGTGCGCCAGCCCAGCGGACGTTCAATAGGCACTGCAAACACACAGGACCATTGGTGCGCGGATAGAATTGCCCACAGGCACCATGGCTAGGGGATTCCGCCGCAGCAGCGCCACCAGCAACAGATGAAGGAGTTTGCCCTCCCTTGTGACTTCCCCCAACGAACTTGAGAACACTTGGCCATTCTTGTTCGCGAGGCGGCCGCTCAGATTTTTCATTGGATCGCTTTTCCCCCTTGGAAGCTACGCTAATGTTCTCTTCTTCGCTTTCGTGTGCGTGTATTTCTCTCTCTCTCTCTCTCTGTGAGTGTGTGATCCGGGCCGAGAGCGAGCCTCCACCAGCGCGACCACCACTGTGCTTTTGTAGCCTCTTCAACCACATCGCGCGCGCGGAACAAACAAAGTATAGAATATGAGAAGCTTAAGGTGGCTCTCTCGGTCTCTCTCTCTCTCTCCTCTTCCCCTCTCTCACCCTCTTCATTCAACTTCATCATTATCAGCATCTTTATCGTTAATAGCAATATCAACAATCATGACAAAAAAACCTAGAAACACCATCCAAGCACGCCATTATTAATATCATATATCATTAGCCGACAAATCTCAACTCAGACCATCCAATACAAAGCACTTGTTGTTATTTATGAATCTATAAGCTGAGCAAAAGTTGTCAGTCTCCAGGATACGCATATTTATCTGCAGCAACTTGGTGCAGAATTATCACTTTGTTAAAATCAAATCTGACATCAATCTGTCCATTCGATTTCTGCCTCGGCTTATCATCAATGTCTATAGTTTTCATTTTGATAGCGCAGACTAACTTGCCATAACAAATCTGTAGCAATTCAGATCATTCACTGCGTGCGTAGCTCTCGATTTGTTGTCAAGATAGAGAATCAATCTATCACTTACATCGCCCAGTTCACGCTAAGAAGAAACAACATCAACTAGCTAAGTAATATCAAGAACGCAAACCAGCGTCATAGTGATTTCTCTTGTTCATTTTAGGCTTGCAAGTGCTAACTGCATTTGTGGCAAATGCGCCACCGCTCTCAGTGCTAAGGATTTGCTCTATGCATAGTATTCATGACAAGCAGCTACAATCCTGATATCAGCTCTGAAGAAGTTAATACTACACCCTTCTGTCTATTCAAGCGACTAGCGTTCATGAAGAGTGCACAAACTCCCATATCCACCGTTGTCATGACCGATCAAAAGTTATTCCTTGATCCACAATAATTTCCTACATGCTGTTTCAATTCAGATAAACTCTTTCAACAAAAAAGAAGCAAATAATATCATACTGAAGGACAAACTCACCCACTCGTGAGTCAACCTGTTGCAGAACGATAAGCTGAACCATCGATCAAAAATGAATCCAAATTACAATGAACTACTCAACTCCATCAGACATTGGAACGAGTGTCGCGTTCCAATTCTTAAGATTAGTGAACCAGATGACAAACTTCAATTTAGAGGTGCTATGAGATTCTTCTTTCAAGATGCCGGACAAAAGGTTGCCACAAAATGTATCAATGTTAACAGTAACGACACCACTAAGAGCATAATCGACATCCTTATAGAGAAATTCCGACCTGACATGAGAATGTTATCTGTGCCCGACTATGGCCTCTATGAGATCCACGAAAACGGCGAAGAAAGATTGTTGGATCCTAATGAAAGACCCATCTTCACCCAACTCGAGTGGAACAAAGATGATCGTGAAGGAAGATTTTTACTCCGTCGATTGGATGAGAAGACTATCGATCTTCCTGTTCAAAGCGAAGAGCCCAGTCTGAAACGGAAGCTCTCTAAAAGAGAGAAGAAGAAGCAACAAAAAGAGCAGGAAAAGCTGGATGCAGCTGAAAAGAAGCTGACATCAAAGAACAAAAGCAATATTGCTGAGAGGCTCTATAATGAGCTACCAGAGACCAGCTTCACACGATCGATTTCCAACCCAGAAGCGGTCATGAAACGAAGAAGGGCTCAAAAGCTTGAGAAGCGGTTACATGATTTCTCAGTCAAGGGTGGAGCTCAGGCTGGGGGGACACTAAGAATATTTGGTGAAACACTCAACAAAGATGTATCTTACAAAACTCTCCTCTTGTCAACAATGGATACCGCTGATTCAGTAGTGAAACAGGCCTTGGAAAAGTATGGAAGTGAGGATGATCCGGCAAATTATTGTATCGTTCAGTTGGTGGTTCCCCGAGAAAGTGATAAATCAAGTAGCATCAAAGAAAGTATCCTGGATGACAACGACTGTCCGTTGTTGATTAATCAAAACCATGATACAAGCACAGGAGTCTTAACTTTTCATATCAGACTTAAACCTGAAAAGCTTCGAAGAAGGAAGCAGAACAAAATAATCGTTCAACAAAACAGTATCCATCCACTTGTCGTGGAGCAGTTAAATCAAAAATTTCAGACAAATAGTATGGCTAATGGTAACGGCAATGTCTTCCAAACTCATAGCCAACCTAATATGAATCTTAACCAAATGAACAATGTTAATGGTAACAGAATCATGCCTATTTACAATCCCAACGCCAATTCTGAGATCCTCCCAGCGCTAGTTCAAGTCAGAGAGAATGTAGAGGACCTATTCCTGAGCAAAGTAATCACTCAACTTTCCCCCACCGACGTTAGTTCATTCAGACTGGCGCCGACTTACGTCTTGTATATGGTTTCTAGGTATCGAGCGTCGACATTATTCCATCCCGAATTACAGGCACCAAGTCGCGCCGAGCTCTTTGTGCCTTTTACTAGAAAAATAGCTATATTGATTAGGAACACAATAGAGGCTCGAGCTAGGGATCCTGTTTACTTAGCGTTTTGGCTGGCTAACTCGTCAGACTTGAGTCATTTCTACAAACAAGACAAGCATCTATCCCACTTCACGATAGACGCTCAAGAAATACTATACGACAGTATCAAGGCATCATTCAAGTACTTGTTATCATGTAAGCAGTTGGAATTGGACGCAGTCTTGCACTCATTCTTCCATGAGCGTGACGACAATTTTATCAACTCAAATTCAATGATGCCCATCAATGGAGATGACTCTCTCGTGGATCCGATACTCCGGGTCCTCGATGACACCATGTCTCTGATGCGCAAGAATAGAGTCAACGCAGCATTGACAATCCAGATATTCTCACACCTGTTTCATCACATCAACAAATGGCTCTTCGATCGTTTGATGGGCGTGTACGATAGCCGACCAGGACTCTTGGGGACGCAATCTGACTTTTCTGTGTATTGTAACAAGGTTTGGGGTGAGAAACTTTGCAGAAGACTGGCGTCAATTGGAGAATGGGCCGAAAAGCAAGGATTGGAGCAAGCTGCAGAATTTCACCTTGCACGAGTGAACCAAGTTACTAATTTCTTATCTCGCAGATACCCACCTAGAGTTAATCCAAGTGATGTTAAGGAGGCGTGTGATAAGTGTGACCGCCTAAATCCCGTGCAGCTGCAGACTCTCTTGGCTCGTTACCAACCGGATGTACCTGTTGTACGTGCTATCATCGAAAACTTGTTGTACACGATGAATTATGCATACATGGCCAACGACTACCCGCTTGAGGAAGATTTCGAGCTGAAGATACCATTCCTCATCCCCGAGGATGGTTACTCTTCCGAGTTAGTTCGATATATTCCAAACGGCCTCCTTGAGTTCGTCGGAAAGTTAGCCAAGCGCTCAATTCAAGATCAAGAATTGTGTATTTTCACAGTTCAACCATCTTCCTCTGGTCACTGGACGGTTTATTTCAAAAATCATCAGCCAAATGTCCCGGACGTACTCCTGATACATCTACGTAAGAAGAATAATTCCATGGGGTTGAGCATAGTTGCAGCCCGTGGTGCCGGTCAATCGAGATTAGGTATTTATATCAAGAGCGTAGTGAAAAACGGTGCCGCCGCGTTAGACGGCCGCCTTCAAGCTGGTGATCAGCTATTAGAAGTCGACTCTAATTCATTGATCGACATATCTCAAGATGTGGCGGCAGAGTTGATGATGCGAACTGGTCCTGTTGTGACGCTCAAGATAGCTAAACAAGCTGCAATATACCACAATGTCCTAGACGTCATCAATAGTGTTCCGACAATATTATCATCCCCTCAAACAATACTACCGCCTCCCCCACAGCAGCACATGAATCAGTTTAATCCACCACATCCGCAACAACAACCACAGCACAATCAAATGCAATATAATCACCAGCATCAATCACAAGTACCAATTCATAATCAGCCGAGCCCACCCCATATGGAGTATCAACCCCAACCTCCACCAATCCAAATACCTATGCACCCGCAGCACCAACCTCAAGCTTTTCTACCCCCAGGTCCAATACCCCCTCCCATCCCGGACCAGCCTTCTCGTGCACCTGCAAATCAGACCAATAACATCATGCAATCGCCAATGAAATCACCCAAAAAAGTATCGTGGGTTGATAATCAACCTCACCAATCCCTGCACACGCTCATACCTTTGTCCCATGAGCCAGATCCTCAAATAATGAATGAGCATGACGATGAAGAGCAAGAGTTGCAAGACGAAGAATCTGATCATATAGAGTCGAATCTGAATGGCTATGAGGAGAATCCACAGATGCAGCCGCATAAGATCACGCAAACAAATGGTGACTCAGACATAAAGGCTTCAGATAGTTTAACTCTGGAGGACATCGACGAGGTTCTCAGCAATGGTACGAACAATAATTGGATTGAAGACTCGGCCGGTGTAATTGGCACTCAGGAAGTATACAACGACCCCAGACAAAAGATTGTGAGAGAACGAGAGAGGCCAAATCAAACTGTAAATATTGAGAAACTTAGTTTCCAGGAGAAACTGAAGATGTTCAATGAATCGGCTGAGAAATAGTCTGAAATCAATATCCATAAATTAACACCAAACAATGGTTATCCCAAGCTGGAGACAGATTGATGCTTGATAGTCAGCGTATCACGTAATATAACTTTAATCGACTCCAGTTCCTGCTGGAAGACGACTGCTCATCAATTGGATCATTTTCGGTCGCTCTGACTCGTTCCCCTACAATCCTCGGGTGCAATCTACAATTGCGGGCCAATGTCCAGTCGATGGTCGTGCTCATCGATTGGATTTCCCTCTGCGGCGAGCCGTTCTTTAAGCAATTGTAACTTATGTTCTTTTCTTATCCATCTGGTATGCTCGGGGTCGAATCCCTCCTCCTTCGAACCAAATATCGACCACTGGGGAGATTTAGCCACATAGTCCAAGCTACCAAATTGCTCCCCTGTCTCTTCATATCTTCTTACTAGTTCGAAGAATTTGCTATAATCAATCCAGGTGTGCCACTCGCCATCCAGCTTAAATTTCGTATTAGCAATCAAGACACAGTTTGAGTGGCTATGCTCACAAGATAGCTCGTACATATCCTGAGGTAGATGTTGTAAGAGTTCTTGTGCAAACTCGACCACCTGTTCATGCCATGGGACATTGTCCATCGTCAACTTATTCGCCTTACTCGTTCCACAATAGGTAACTCCCTTGATCTCGATGAAATCTGGCTGACCAATTTTGATCAGTTTGCCGTAGCCGATGAGATCCTCCATGTTAGCTTTCTGTACTAGGGTTAATCTGAACACGGTTCTTTGCTCATAAACACGGATTGCTTTCAAACATTCGATATATCGCTCCCAAAAATCTTTGTAAAGGGGGCGGTCTATCCTTTTGAGCGTTTCCTTGTTAGGTGCATCAATAGAAACATAGAGTTGAGTGACAGGTACGAGATTTTTCATGGCCTCCGGGAATTGTGCATTTGTGACTAGAAACGATGATATGCCTTCTGAATGCAAAAGCTGGAGAAGTCTATTGATTTTTGGGTAGAAAATTGGCTCACCAACAAGTGATAGTGCACAATGCCTGACCCGATGTGCCTCTCGGAAGCGCTCTTCTGTAACACCAGGGACTCCTTTCAATTGCTTCACCATTTCATGGTGATTTCTAATACTCTCTTTGACGATGTATTCAGGGTCATCCGTTTTCCATTTCCATTCAGTAGCTGTGGGATTCCTATGATGCCGCCAACAAAAGGTACATTTCGAGGCGCAAGCGAGATTTGGTGTCATTTCCATGCATTGATAACTCATAATACCATAAAACGTATGTTTGTAACAACCACCACGTCCACGCATTGAGTTTTTGGTCCATCGGCACATCTTGACGGCTGAATGTGATCCAATCAACTTGTATCCCTGTTTCGATAGGTCGCCCCTGAGCCTATTGCTTATCTGTTCGTCGTTGAACTTCGCAATATCCTCTATATCGGGAATGGCTGGATCGGCATGTGCATCTTCTGGCACAACCTTGGGAGGCAGCTCATCCTCCCCTATTTTAGAGTTAGTAAATCTGCTGATTATGGATGTCAACATGCTCTAGCTTATCACAATTTTATTTCAGAGAAAATGGAAAACGGGAATAACTGGAAAAGACATTGCAAGAGGCACCGCATTGTAGAGGAACAAATCGCTTGCGCGCTGCAGATCTTTCGCACATGGTGGCTCACTCCATCAAGCGCTCATCACCACTTTATCATTGAGTTCCTTTTCGCTTCATCTCTCTCCAAACGCGGTCATTTCAGGTTGATCCGGCAAGCCCCCATGGGTTATTTTCGGCCGCTTATCATGTTGGCCATAAGGACAAGAGTGGGAATTCTTCCCAAAAGTCTACTCGTAAACTTGTGTTTAGTTCGGTGAGGAGCTCAGTCTATTATCCTCATCTTGCCGGTCTGGTCTGTAGCCCGGGCAAACTCCTGGAGTAGCGTTGACCGGAACCAAGCACTGGTATGACATAAGTTGATCTTAGGTATGCAAGATGCTTGTCGCAAAGATCTCCAGCTCATCCACGAATGTTCTCGCAACAATGGCAGGCCATTCAGCTCGATGACAACGAGAACAAGTGTCATGACGCAAGCACTACTCTTCTACTCCTTGTCGATCCTCCGCCCAACATTTCATGCGAATCTTCATCGTTTTTTTTACACTTCTGTTCGGCTTGGTGATAGCAGAACGGTTTCGAATAGATTATGGTCCTGTGCCTGGCAGAGGATAACAACATTGGAGCCAACAATTAGGTCCAGACCGGCAGGTCCCTAGCGACCTTGGGGGCGAGCAGACCAAGGAGGTAAAGATGCTGAATTATCTCCGCGTCGATCACGAGGATTATGAAATTGATCAATCCCTCCAAACGACGCCCAAGAGATCTCGTGTCCGCTACAAGAGCATGGACCCCTCCTCGGGCCTCCTAGCCTACGAAAGTGGGAGCAATCCATTAGGAATCACGTCGTCAATCTGTTCTTCACGCTCCCTGTGTTCAGTTATACCCTATGATCAGAGTTTAGACAAGGTGATCAGATGCATGCCAAACCCACACGCCAATGATATATTCGAGGTAGGCACTAACTCTGGTTGTCTTCAGACTGACCCGATTGTCTGGGGACCGGAATTCAACTGAAGTTTTCCGGGCCGAGAGTTTCACTCAAAATCAACCAATCAAGTTCCATGGAGTACAATCGAACCCATAGGTGCACAAGCAAAATTTTACATTTGCGAGTTGGTCAACAAGATCTACCTCTCTAAAGACGAACGGCGCATCCTAGGTCGGGCAAGAATCTTTACACCTATCCTAAAATGTCGCCAACGGCCGACCTCAACTTATTCTGAAGTTCAATGACTCGATTATCAATCAGAATAGCGTGCACAGATCTCAAGTTCATAATTGACGAAATGAGTGGTTTTTTCAATGAGCTAACACTAATGAAAACATCGAGATAGTGTGTAGTGAGCCGCATACCTCGCTTATATCGCTTGAAGTCTCTATTGCGAATTTCGCATACAAACCATCTGAATAATTCCGGACAACAGGCTCTGAATAGGGAGAGATCTATGATGAATCTGGATCCAAGTACACACAAAATTGTCACCCTTAAAGCCAGCCAGTCTAGTATGCAGCTGAACGAAGATGGTATCTACAAGAGACTGAGATCGAGAAACAACGATGTTTGCGATTATCAGGAGCTTGTGGAGGGCAAGAAATTGGCAGATGTAATTCTATCAGACCAAGAGGCCGATTGTGAGGTTTTAGTCGAACGGCATAGGTCGAAGCTGAAAAACGACGAGTCGAGCTAAGCCTCAAAGAGCGACAAATTGAATGACCCTAATGTCCCAACGGATGTGAAAAATCTCAGCAATAACGATCAACAAGGAGTCGAATCAGATATCGTTGTTGTCAGCCAAGGGTCAGGAGGAGACCGCCAGAAATAAGGAAGCGCAATTGCAGGCTGGCCAGAACGGGCAGACGCGCCAGACTTCCGCTCATCTGGTCGACTCCGGAAGGTGCTCAAACTGTCACTGGGCCAGCGATCCTCTCCATTCGAAACCAATGCACTCTAGTAAACAAATTCAATTGAACTAGTTACAGAGAAATCTCCTGGATTATTTCGCGCAAAATAAGGACCAAATTCAAGAGAACGCCTTGGGGCATGGAATCTGGCATCTCTTCCTCGAATGTTTGATTTGTAAAAGACCAACTCGATCAAATCATTAGCTGTTGCCCACTTCGGCACACTGCTCGACACCTAGAGAGTTTAGATGAGATGGATCTGGATCGGATGGTGGAGGCCGATGAAGTGTCGCAGTTTTCTAATCTAGACAAAGAGGGGAGAGAAAAAGATGTCCCTGAGGAAAGAGTGATTGATAAACTTCTCAACTGTTTGTCAAAGAAAGACGAATGTGTCACAAGATCTTGTCTCAGCTGCAAGATGGGATATGACGACGATCATGGTTATGGATGGCGGTGATGAAGTATCATTAGTTCGATCAACTAGTCAGAGGCACTGTTTTGATACCCAATCAAATACATGACAGAGGATGAGAACGACCTGATTGCATTCAATCTAGAAAACCTATTCGAACAACTTATAGTAGTGAAGGCGTCCACATGTCTGTCTCGATGACATGTCTTGGACCATAAACTTCCTGCTCAAACCTTAATCAAATCACCTGTTTCCTTAAGCTTGCCACCTGTCATGCAGGCTCCGCACAATTCTAAGGATAGTATTGCATAGCGTCCAAGAATAAAACCTTCGATCCGTGGACCCTGGTCTTTGTAGAATGCTCTCCTTAGAACAGTCGAGGTTGAGTTTACAAAATCTATAATTGCGCCCCATAATCGGTACTTCTATGAGACTCTCTCTGGACGATTTGACACTCATCATCAAGCGAGTCTTCGAAGGGTAGAAAACGATTATTCACTCGTTCTATGTGTAGAGGCTCAGTGTGATAGCACCAATTTAGCTAGCTCCTAGTATCAGAATCTCCGTGGATCAACGGGTGGTGCCAGTTGTGGATTGCCATCTTGCGCTGATCGCCACCGGCTAGCTAATGGTTGTTGACAAAACGAAAGAGGAGGACAAAAAAGGTTGATGTTGCTGGCGGTTGAGCTAGTCAGAAGTCAGAAAGTGGTCATAAGGTTTCTCAATGTGAGTATCTCTTTATTCTGGGAGGCTAACCTCAGTTTCTTGTTTGAGATCATATTCTGAAACAAAAATGCGTCGTGTCAATGATTAGTATCTCTTAATTTATACAATTGTTATTACGAATATATTAGGTTTGAACATCTGATGATAGCCCTTGTTGCAAAAGATAGCCGAGAATGCGACCTAGGGGCAAGTGTCAGACCTTCACTAGTGTCGTTTCGTGTCGTGCTATCATGTCATGTGGATGATTCATCTTTGGGAAACCCCCTAAGAAGGCGAAATAAACTATATATGTTTCTCTATTATGAACGGTGGTCTGCTTTCGACTGAACAGTAGTGACTAGACTGCAGATATCCCTATCAACATATCGATTGTTATACCTGGTGAGGGGAAGAGTCCTTTCAAAATTATCCTATTTTGTTGGATATATCAGAATATAACGTGCTAAAAGATCATGAAAATCTCAGGTCGAGACTGGCGGCTAAGTGAATCAGTTTCCATTAGACGGACTTTTTTGGTTTGGTATCGGCTGGGTTACTTTGACGTAATTTGTAGGGAAAATACCTGTTTGTTCTCCATCTGGCCCATCCAATGCTCCTCCATACCAATTCTCGTCGATTTGATCAAACAATTTCAATGTTTGACCTTCTTTGAAACCAAGCTCCCCCTCATTCTCGGCTTGGAAATCATAGAGAGCAATACAGTAGCCGCATTTCTTGTCCTCTTGCTTCTGGTATTCTGAGTTGCCGGATAAAGGAAGTAGTGAGAGTTCACCACCAGAGGGATGTCAGTCAAATATTCGCGTCGAGAAGAATTATAGGGAGTGAAGAATATCTCGGTGAAGATTATTTACCTGGTTCTTGGCGGAATCGCTCGTTTGACTTTTCAAGTTGATCGCCTTCTGCGATAGATTGATGGTGGATAACGATGATATATATGAAGGTATGAATTGAGAAAGGAATTTGATGATCAGGTGAATTAGAACAAATTCAAGTTTTCAACAAGTTTGTAAGACAATCATAAGGGAGATGTACTTACCAATGTGATTGGCTGGTTCCGTTTCGTCCGGACCTCCTTGAACAAGGTTTAGATCTTTGAGTTTCTTTGGTATGTATTCTGAGTGCTGCCTACCAGCAGATTCATCACGCAGGGCTCCAAGTTTGTCCGCTAAACCTTCGAGTATGGACCCACACTGTTTGTAATAATCTCTCAGAGACTCAACCAAAGCGACAAGTTGCGATATTTGCTCGACGTCATTCTGCAATAAATTATGCATTCCGGCAGATGCTGCATTGAATGACTCCTCAAACTTCTCCTCGGCGATCTTCATTTCGTCATCCAGTATGTTAGCGCCGTTTGCTTTGCGCCTCTTCTTACAGTCAAAATCTAGACGACGGCCTTGAAGTTTCTTCCTATGGAACAAGACATCTCTGAGTTCTTTAGTTTGCAATTGCGTGAGAGGATCAATGAAGTCTTGACGTACATCGTCTTCCAAAGCATACTTAATCTCCGCCATCTGCTTGAAGGACTCTCCCGTCTCCATTAGGCTTCTGACATACGGTGAATCTTCACCGAACCTATGGGCAATCCTGAGGATTGTCTCACCAAGCATACCCTCAGGCTGGGCATAGTTCCGCGTTCGAGTATTTTGCGCAATTTTGGCATTCAACATCATCTTGGATCTTGTTGCTGGATTAGGTTGTAAATATTCCCTCGTCTTTGTTATCAATTCCTCGACTAATTCAGCCGTGAGATCAGTTTTTCGCTCCATTTCCATAAATTCTTCATTTAGTTTGGTGCCTTCAACTCCACCAATCTTTTCACTCATGAACTATCACACGCGGAAAAAGTGAACTTGGTCAATATCACAAGGTTCTTGAGAGATCTATATGGGCGAATCTAGAAAATGAAATACTTACTTGGTTGGCTTTGTTGAGCTGCTTCTTCAGACCTGGGAGGAAAGCCATGATTATGGATTAAATTCGTCCGGATAGTTCAGAATGAAGGGCCTGACCACTATAAACAATAAAATCGAAAGTTGGTTAGAATATGGGACAAGATGTCATAGGAAACAAAAATTTGCATCATAGTCTAGTTCGGTACTAATATGTATCAACAATATCTGAAATATATGAGAGCCCTACGGGTTTAATCTAAACAATGTCACCAGTCGACGATTATTTTTTGAGCAGCTTCGTCAACTCGTGCACGATGCACCCACTCAATGGCGGTCCGCGACTGGGCAGCCCAATTGCTTCAAGAGACGCCTCTCTAGACAGTTCGTGGTTACATACTGTCTGGTTGGACGAGCAGTTTCCACTGCGCAGGCTGTAAAATGAACGGAAAGTTTTTCCTGAAGAACTGTTTTTGTTAGAGTATTTTCGCGGACCTGCAGTCGGCTCGGCCAAAACAACATCAGTCGAGATGAGCTCTTTGTTGCGATCCTGCACTTGCTACACCCTATACTGCTCCTGGTTAGTTTTCTCATCCTAATTTATGTCCTCTTTTAACTATCACCTTTCCACCGACAACGTGAGCAGTGTGATCACAAAATCCTTTTATTAGAGCTACAATCCATTCCCTTTGGATCTAGACCCTCACCGCTAGCAGGACAAGAATATCAAATCAGATCAAATCAAATATTGTATATTGTCGTAGTCAGGCCCATCCGGATTTCTAGCTCAGATCCGGCCACGAAGCCATCTTCCCAGCATACCTTATCTCCAATAATGCTCTAGAACAAAGCCCTTGCCCTGAGATGATATTAGCACAAGCGGTCGTCAATTATCATTCAACCCATCTAGTAATAGGAAAAGAAAGATCCAATCATCATCACATGCAACAGCAAGCACACATCATCTCAGTACCACATCTCTTTCAATAGACACACCATCGTCGTTTGTTTCCTATCAAATATTAGTTTACGACCAACATGAGAGTCACTAACATTTTGAGATCGAACGTGAACGTCCTCTTGGACTACTATTCCAGATTTACTCCTTCTGCATTGTCCATCAAAAAATTCATGGACTTCGGCCAACATGCTTGCGAGGAGAAGTCGTTCTTATTTCTAAGGAAAGAGCTACCGGTAAGGCTGGCGAACATCATGAAAGAGTTCAGTCTACTGCCAGAGAGTTTGTTACACATGCCCTCGGTTATGACTGTGCAAAACTGGTATCTCCGAAGTTTCGAAGAAATATTAGCTTTCGAAAAAGTGAAGGCTGATCAAAAGAAGAATCTTGAGGACTTTTGTGAAGCCTTGATCAAAATACGAAATCGTCATTCAAATGTAGTACAAACAATGGCTCAAGGAGTAATAGAGTTGAAAGAAAGCGAACATGTAGATACACAGACAGAGCATAGTACACAGTACTTCTTACATCGTTTCTACCTTAGTCGTATCTCAATAAGAATGTTAATAAATCAACACGCCGCGTTATTTGGTGCCGATTTGCCTGGTCATCCTCGACACATCGGTTGTATTGATCCAAATTGTGATGTCACCAGCGTAGTTCAAGACGCCTACGAGAATGCAAAGTTTCTATGTGATCAATATTATCTGCAGTCACCCGAGATGATAATTGAGACCAAAAACGTCGATTCCTCAGGTGGGCCCATATCTATTGTCTACGTTCCATCGCACTTATATCATATGGCATTCGAATTATTGAAAAACTCAATGCGGGCTGTTGTTGAGCAGCATCAAGACTCGCGAGAAACATTGCCTCCCATCAAGATACTGTTAGTTAAAGGAAAGGAGGATCTCACAATCAAGATCAGCGACTGCGGTGGCGGTATATCGAGATCCCTGACTGATAACCTTTTTCTCTACATGTATAGTACTGCACCAAGGCCATCTGTGTCTAATAATGACTCGACACCACTGGCCGGTTATGGTTACGGTTTGCCGCTATCCCGTCTTTATGCACGCTATCTCCAAGGAGACTTAGTTGTGTGTTCTTACGAAGGCTATGGAACTGACGCAATAATATATCTGAAAGTTTTGTCTAATGAAGCTAACGAAGTTCTACCTGTTTTCAATCGAGCCTCATCGAAGCATTACAAGACTCACGCCGGAACACACGACTATCAGATAGGCAATAGCATATAAAGTATAGATAAGCCGTGCAAGTGAACGAGGGATAGCACATTGTCCTTAATAGACAAACCTTGTTGGGGCTAAACGGACCCGGGGACTGGTTTTAAAAACCTATCTGTGGACCATGGTTGAACCACCATTGAAAAATTAACGTAATAGGACAGATGTATATAGTTTCCGTCTTGCGTCAGGAATGAGTTAGACTTCCTGTACATCGGACGTGCGCTATGGGACTATACTCAGGAATGGTTTGAGATACATTCTGATTCAAGACAGTCGTTCGATCGAACATGAGTCCCTCATGTTTCTACTCAAAAGTAACTGAACCTGATATCTGTCAGAAATATTGGTGTACATCAACCCGAATTCAATCTCATAGGGTGTGTTGTTCCTTGCTCATAGATTTAATGACTGTCTTTCGCAGGTATACGAACATATCTCTCGTCGGTCCATGAGTACACCTTGAGAGTTCCTGGACAATAACTTGTAACAAGACCGAAGGGGGGAAATCAGTTATCCAGTTTCTGTATTCCCCCTAAATTCATCTCAAAAGAAGAAAGAATTGAGCTTGCTAGATTCGGTCTGACCAAATTTGTTAAAACTTGTAAATATCAATGAAGGTTATGAATGGTGTTAACTATCGAGAGGCGAGCTCAAGTCGGCCCTCAGAAGTCGTATACGTAATCTGGATGACGGGTCTGAGTGCGAAGTTTCTTCTTTGGTCTTATGTTAACACCGGCGTTATAGTTTAGTTGGTTCTCTTCATCAATTTCAGTCTCTGAATCGTCGTGAAAAGAGCTGAGCCTAGACCTGAGATCATTGAATTTGCTCTCGTTCGATGTTGGTATGCGCGCGTAGCGCCCCTTACAACCGCGGGGTAGTGATCTACAAGACGCAAGATTAATCCGCTCGAGTGTCACTGCCTTAGTCATGAATCTTTTTAAGTCATGTGCCTCGACATCCGAGGACTCGAGATCTATTTCCCTTATCTTGATTGGAGGTCTTTGCCGGTACTTTCCATCATTCTCATAGTCTTGATCATTGTCGTATATTAAAGAGAATAAACATGATCTTATAGTCTCTGAACAGTTTATCTTAACCAAGCTGACAACTTCAAGTGAATGGCGCCATTTGTTTATGAATTTATGATAGAAACGTCTCGTTATTGGGCAGATATCATCAATGTGCAGCTCACGTAAGTTGTAACTCGGCATATTTTCCAACGCATTGGCGGTTATACTCGCACCTCTTAAATCCAAGGTGCTAATTCGATCGGAGCCGTAAGTAAGAGTGGCGAGCAAGGCGTCATCTCGCTCTGCATCACGCATGCCTATGGGCATAGATAGCTCCTCAAGCTTTTTCAACCCCGGAGATTCCGGCGCCAGATATACTCTTTTGAATGATACATTGGCAACTCTAAGAATTTCCAAGTTAGGCATGTTTTGTGCCAGCTGTATTGCATCGAATGAGCGAGTGTTCACAAAATCACAGGTGGATATGTCAAGCACACGTAGTAGTGGGCAATAGTCGGAAGCAATTGCGCGGAACAAGTTTGAGGAGACAGCCGTCATGCTCGATGTTAGATGTAGTTCCTCTAGGTGCTTCCCGTTATCTAATAGATGATCGGCTAACCATTTTTGTTGCCCCATGATACGAGTGCCTTTTATGCTCAATTTTCGCAAATTTCTGCATTGTCCAATGGCTCTGGACAACTGGAAACACTTCTTCCCTTGGGGATCGAATTCTTCTATCTGTAGCTCTTTAAGATTAGGAGCAGTGATTAAGTGCTCAAGAAAACTTCCAGAACTCGCACTCTTGGCCTTGACTTTGCCACGTATGGATATTTCATTGATATGTAGAAGTATTGCCGGTTTGTTGTCGATTATCTCATTGAGTACCTGCAAGTTTTTATCAGTCATGGGTACGTCATTGAAATTTAAGCGAGACCACAAACTCGGTGAGTTGAGGATGAGTTGACGCCATGTCTCGCACACTCTCGAGATATTGCATAGATCTCTGATCGGATGGTCACTCAGTTCCACAAGATAGTGGAATATTTTCATCAACAATTCATAGGGTAGTGGCAAGCTTTTCTCATAATGTGGCGCCGTTTTTAGTATTAAACTTAATTGAGGGTTCTCCATGATAAAGCTGACGATGGTAGTCCTGGTGGACAAAATTCATTGTAGTTGATGAGAGTCAATAGTTGCGGTATCACAATAAAGTTTCATAATGGTCTCGTGGAAATCATGTTCCCATGCCAGAATGTTACATCATGATTCGCCGGAGTTTCACTTTGAACAGCGCTGCTGTTTTCGTTCTGTTCTGGGCTCACCAGTTCTGCCAACTTTTTCTGGAGAGAGTGGCATGTTGGGCCTGCGCTTAGGTCCTTTTTGCGAAAGTATGCAGCCTCAGATGGAGCAGAGATCTGCAGAAGTTTCGCACAGTCTGGTGGGCACACAAGCACAAATCCTCACATACACATAGCCAGGAACAGCGCAAGCAACAATAGGGATCGTCAGACGAAATAAAAACCCTCGCACAATTTTCTTCGCACACACACTGCGATCAGCAGGAAAGAGCTGGATGACTCGAACACATTGGCAGAACACTCACACAGACAAACAGTGCCGAGAAAAGTACGGTCAAACTATGGGTTGTGTGCGGACGAACGAACACACCAACATCAACGCGGAACACAGGAGAGGCAATGCGAGTCGACGGGGCGAGCCAAAAGCAAAGCACTGACTGGAAATGCGAAATCGCTGGCAGAAAACAGAGAGAACATCTGAGATTATGCCATACAAATCTCAGGAACATATTGCAAAATCTAGTAATTTAAGACCATTCTATTCATTATTAGTAATAACATCATACCTAAGCCATTTTACGACCATTCATTGACATCTCGAATGTCAGACACAGTAACAATTCATTAGAGCCAACTATCTAGAAGTTCTAGGAAATTCACTTTACAGAATTGATCCAAGCCCCCAATAAGATGTCTTATTCTATGAGGTTCGTTGTTGCACCCTTGCCGGCTAGTGACGATACCATATTCGATTGTATCAAAGCAGCTGCAACGGGTCAGACACAAAATCAACCAGTTCAGGGACAGCTTTCATCAAGTCAGCCAACTACAGTATCTCATCAGCACCAATCACAGCAGTCGGCTCGTACTGTCAAAACTAATCTTAACGCAATCCGAAATATACCAGTTAGTCAGATAGCCGTCGGTCCAAGACACGTCGCTCTTCTTCTTGAAGATGGCCGAGTCTTTCGTGCACCGTATCAGGTTCAGGCCGAAAGATTAGAATTTCCACCAGCCCCTTCTCATACAACCGCTCAAATACCACCTATGTCGTCCAGTAACCCAACCGTTACTGGTCTCTCTCTACCCAACAGTCACTCTTCACACTTGCAACCCCAGCACAGCCACACTGGGCCAGGACCATCGAGCTCTCAGATCGGTGCCATGTCCAAGCCTCCAATCGGCAATAGTGGGTCTGTTGCAAATCCACATGGAATCGGTAGCGTGATATCAACGCCGGTCAATATTGTTGGAAGCTCTAGCACTGGTGCCACTCCAAACAGTAGCACGCAACCCTCGAACTCTGGGGCTCCAACATTCTCAAACCGTATAAATATATCTCCACAGAATAATACTCTATCAGTTCAGCACAGGCAGGTTGCTCGTCGGGGGAGAATGTTCAGGCACACGGCAACAAGAGGCAGAGGGTCTAGTGTAATACTGGGAGGTGGTAGGAGTGTCATCCCGGCGCATTATGTGCCAGAAGATTTGATAAACCAGGCGCAGGTTGTTCTCCAGGGAAAGCCGAGAAGCGCTATCGTAAGAGAACTCCAGCGCACAAATCTGGATGTAAACTCGGCGGTGAATAATCTGTTGAGCAGTGATAATGAGGATCCAGAGGATATGGATGAAGGTCAAGACTATCTACCTAACGAGGACTTGATCTCTCTTCTAGACTCCAGCGTTAGCCTACCGAGCGGGCCAACTTCAGTTCTGATCGACGCCGAAACCGTGTTCCCTGAGGATGTGTTCAATCACTACCCTGCCTCTAGAGTGAGTAGAAGTAACTTTAGACACTCTACAGGCTCCAGCAGAAATGCTTCCGACCGTGAAAGTTCGCTTGCTTCAGAACTAGAAGTGAGACGAATGAGCTCCCGAGATCCTTCTCAGAGTCGACGATGGCTTGAGCATGCCTTACGCGATTCACAGGCCTCAGACTCTGCGGGATCTAGTAAACTCAGCTCAGCCACCCCTACAGATTTCACAATCCATCATAAGACTGAGCCGAATCAGTCGTCATCTTCAGGTAACACGAAGAAGAATGCAGTAGCCCCTGAGATCAATCCCATTCAGATGTCAGACTCCCTTGAACTTTGGCCTTGCAGTGGAGAGAAGAGATTTGTGCAGATAGCATGCATGCATTCTGAGCTAATAGCAATATCCAGCATTGGTCAAATCCACCAGTGGAAATGGTCCGAACCAGCACCTTTCGAGGGTGTTCGTTATGGTGACACTACCAACTACCATCCCAAGGTGGCCCAGTTGAATTTGACGCACGAGAAGGTTCACATGATATCATCATCGTGCATACGAACAACTATTGTCACTGAATCAGCAAAGGTGGCCACCTGGGTGGATGAAACTATCAGCACCGTGGCTAGTAAACTGGAGCACCCAGCTCAAAACTATCCTGAATTTCAGAAAGGCTCGGACAAGATAGCACAGTTGAACACATGTTCTCTATACTCTTGCATAAGATTGGAATCTGGCTCCTTATATTGGTGGGGTGTAGCGCCTTTTAGTCAGAGGAAGAAGAATTGGAAGAAAATTCAATCGAAGTCTTCTAAACATGGGTCCGCAAGCTCCAGCAGCAATGAGATTGCTGTCGGCTCAGTTGTTTGTCTTAAGAACGGTCCCTCTTTCGGCGATGGCGCCATAGGTTTCACTACTAAGGATGGGGTTCCGCGCGTCGGAAGACTGACCATGTCAGCTTGGCATATAACTGATACTTGTGCTTTCAAGATAATACAACCATCAGATCGGCGATCTCAAACAAGCTCGCAATTGAGCAGTGAATCAAAGGGTGTAAGCCAGCGTATCAAGAAGATGCTTGGAGGGCAGCCCATCGATTTCAGTGGCAACATATCAGACGACCAGGCGCCGGCCAGCCCTGGTATGTCTAAGAACCCACCTTCGTGCTCCGAGAGACTCGAAATGCCGCCACCCCCATCCCCCGCCTCATCAACTTGCAGCGAGCCTGGTTGCAGCCCATCACACAAGCGTAAGCTCAAACATCCTATGTCTCATAGAGATGATGACAGGAACCGCGACGAAGAGCAGTGGAACCTTAAGGATGTGATATTCCTCGAGGAAGTGAAAAAGCCTCCAGCTGCCAAAGTCATCAAGCTCGATGGTAATACAGCTCTTGTGAGATTTAATCAGCGAGATCCATTTGGAAACTCTACCGATTCTGATGTCAACGCGTATTTGCAGGATTGCAGAATGATACGCAAGGACGAGTTGCAGCTAGCGAAAGAAACGACATCATCCTCTCGTATAATAGACTGTCAGAGATCACCGAAAAAAATCAACATCCCCGACAGTCCCAACTTCGTGACATTCACGGTTAGCAACAATGGTATACACGCCATTGTCAGGAATGGTTCGAAGATAGAGTACAAGATGTACCAACTTGGATCCGGAAAAGTATCAAAATCCCTATTCTTCTCTACAGACACAAATGCCTTCTTAGGTAGGGACTCGTCTCTAATAGCGCTATATGCATGTGGGGAAAGCGACGTAACTGTTACCTTGCGCGATGGCAATGGTTCTCTGTATCCTCTAGCTAGAGATTTTCTCGATTCCCTCAAGGAACCCCAGCCTCTCGATATGCCTCCTGTGCAAGCAATGGGGGTCGCTGTACATCCAGTCAAAGATCCAAATTATCCAAACAGAGTCAACCCAACACTTGTTATGGCCATGGCTCTGGAAAATCAGATTCTCATCCCCGCTATACTAGGAGGAGACCCGGAAATCGTTCGTCTGACTCTGATGTCATTGGACAAGCAGCCAGTGCCTCAGCAGATTGCGGCTAGTGAAAAGATCGATCTCAATCGAAACGTCTTACACGCAGCGGTTTACGCTTGTGCCCCACAACCATCCCGAGGAGGCTCCGGTCAAGAAAAGAATACTCGTACTAGCACAGATGATGGCTTCGACACATATCCCACGATGTCCAGAATATCAAGTGTCATCAATGAGACAATCAAGAGAACACGCATCAAACGGGAGTCAGCACCTGGGCAACAACAGCTGTCCTTGGATTTGACATCGGATAGTAGTCACAGTCGAACTTTACAGCAACAGCAGCAGACTCAACACCACACCATCGAGGTTGGGTGCGCGCCCGGAGGTCTCGCCGAATGGTCTCAATCAATACTTGGAAAAATAGAAATTGATCCATCGGAGCAGAAACAATCCGCCCATCTAGTCTTGCTCCACATAGTAGAGTGCCCAATGCTCAGGCCTTACCTTAGGGATCTAATGACTCAGCGCGATGCTCATGGGATGACACCCTTTATGTCTGCTGTTTCGTTTAGAGCATATACCGCCGCACTGATATTACTTGATTTAGCCAAGTGGATAGTCAGCCAAGATACTTCGAAGGATAAAGAGGAGAAGAATAAGTTATTTTACTCAATGATCTTCCCGCCTGGTACGAACTTGGACAATAATCCATTGTACATGATCTGCGCCAATGACACCTGCAGTTTTACATGGACCGGCGCTCAGCATATAAACCAGGATATATTCGAATGTAAGACTTGCGGCCTGACGAAAACTCTCTGTTGTTGTACAGAGTGCGCAAGGACCTGTCACAAAGGTCATGATTGCCGGTTGAAGAAAACCTCACCCACCGCCTACTGTGATTGTTGGGAAAAGTGCAAATGCAAATCTCTAGTATCAGGATCACATTTCACGCGATTCAAATTGTTAGAGCGCCTTCTCGAGGATTCAGACTTAGTTACGTTTCCGGATTCCAAAGGAGAGAGCATCCTCTCTTTCCTAGTTCAAACTGTTGGCAGACAGATCATCGAACAACGACAGTACGGTCCCGACAGGAATTCTAGACATAGCAAACGTGATGACCCACCGGATATGCCCGACCATGGTATGTCACCACCCCGATTTGCCCGTAAGGCTCTCCACACGATGCTTGGCGAATGGTTGGCCCTCAAGTCAGTTATCATGTCTGGTACATCGGTCGCCAACAACCTGGCCTCCGCGGCTCGTGCGAACAGCCTCCTGAATGTAGAGGATCAAATCTTCCTTTCAGGTCAACAAGGGACAGCCTTATTGGATAGGTTCACGCATTCACTTCTAATCAAGATAGGTCCCGAGATGTTGGATGTCTTACTATCGACCATCATAAGAGAGTCCTCCAGCGGTAACCCGAGTCGGGTTTGCGAATCCCGATTGGTAGCCAAGCGTTTCGTTAGGTCTGTAGCAAGGAATGGTGTAGTTTTAAGTGTCGAACTATCACCAGTGAATTATTCACAACAAGCTAGCATCTCAGAGGCAACCAACACATTATTTGGCCAAGGAATGAGCTCTAGCCCTTACAATTCGAACAGTGGAGCTAATTCATTTATGTCTAGTTCCAGTTGGAAGCCAACCCAGCAGCCTGCATCGATTTTACAGAAATGCCGTAAGGTCTTTCAGGCCCTACTGCCAATTGCTGCAGAGGAGCTCGCCGAGATAGCGGACGCTTTGATCTCCCCGGTTCGCCTGGGCGTTCCTAGACCAACTGCACCTTTTTCACTTGTTAACTCAATGGCTGAGGCCACCCAGGGCAGCGAAGAAATATTCGTCGTTGATCCAGTTGTCTTGCCGGCTGCATCCAATGTTGATCCAGCTCCGAGCACCAAAGCAACCAGAACAGCTCCAACAACAGGCTCGACAAGCACCTTAGCAGCGCCCCCCGTATCGGCCTCAGCACACGGTAGCGAGCCACCACCACCATTGATTGATAACTCGGCAACTGACAGGATGCGCGAGATATTGTATGATAACGAGATCGCTATGGATGCTATGGATTCTGAAGATGCTGAGGCAAGCAGTAACACTTTCAGAAGATCAAACAATGACGAAAGTGATTCTGATAGTGATTCAAATATGGACGACGCCTCGTTACAGAGCAATATTGAGCCAAGTGGCGCCCGAAGCACAGCCACCGGAGCCACTGTTGGTAGTGAGGTTGGCACCGCAACTGTGCCTTACTTTTCTGAACCAGAGTCAGGTGATTCCTCCAATGCTGATGATGATGAAGAGAGCGAAGCCAACGACACTGAGCATGAGACTGACGATCGCTCATTCTCTCATGAGGATAATTTCTCCTTTTCCCGCCGTGCTAATATCACAAACGCCTCATCAAATCAACTGGATAACAGCTCTAGCCTGACCCAACCTCAGTCATCTAGGTCGACCAATTTAGGCCAACAGCTTCATTGGGCTCTTCGTCATCGAGACCACTCCTTTTATCAAGCTCAGGGCTCCATTCCAACAACAGCCGCCCGACTGGCTTCAATTGGACTCGCAAATGCATATAACAGCTACCTGGATGTTTCATCCAATCGACGCTCGGCAATGTCAACGTCGGGGAATTCAAACAATCTAGCAAGCAATAGTGGTAGTGAGCTCTCGATGTCAACCACTGCTGTCGGTCTCTCAAGAGCTTTCTCGATAATCATACGATCGATATCGGATCTCACACCGATATTGAGGGAATGTGAGCGCTCGGACTCCGCGTTAACTATCAACCAGTTGAAAGTGTCACCCACTGAGGCAGCCACGATAATCTGCAATCTTGAGAAGAAACTCAATCCAGTATGGGAATGGCTCTTCAAAGTGATGGATTCAACTGAGGGTCAATTGAGATTTGGTTGTGCGCTCACAAATGGTATTCAGGCCGTTGCTGTGGGCCAGAGTGTCGTTGGGTCGCAGTCCAGCAATTCGTCTCAGCGCCCTTTTGGCTTGCCCGCAAGTGCCGCACCCTTGCCTCCCAGCGTAGTTAATCCATATCTATCTCACCAGAACCCATATCCCCTACCGGTTCATCACGCTTTGATACCTAGGTTGAATCCTAGTTTGGTTCCACATCTTGGGAGGAGGATACCAAATCTCTTTGATGACACTCGTGCTCATAATACATCTGGAATTCACACAGGAACCGTAGATCCAGCTGGAATCAGATTACATAATCCAATCAATCCACAGTCATCGAGCGCCAATCGACCTCAAAGTCTCACCACTAGATCTAGTCTGGACCCACCAAACTATGTAAGGGTTCCTCTGGGTAGTTCTATGAGTGGAACTGATAACACAGTTGATGGGTCGGCTGCACGGCGAGACTTCTTGTCATACATGATCTCTCTGATTAGAGGCCATGGAAATGAGCATCACGATTCACTTCCGATATTAGACGTGAGCTCATTGAGACATGTGGCTTACGTATTTGATGCATACGTTTATTACTTGAGAGCGCTGAACCACCATAAAATCCCAAAGATCACGGAGGATGTTGTAGATGATGACGATCTTACCTCATCATTAGCAGAACAAACCCAAGGTTCTAAGCATCAATTTTTCCGTCGATCAGAATCCACCTTGTATCTAGACGGAGTGCCACCTGACCCCTTCAGCCAGCCTCTTTCAGAGGCCCTACCACTCGCTGAACAACCGCATCTTTTGCAGCCAAACTCGAGACGTGAAGAACTATTTGGGATAAGCAAAGTTAGCTCACAAGACGTCAACTTCGACTCCTTACCTATTCAATTGAGCTTGAGTGCCCCTTCAAGCTATGCCTGTCAGAAATGTATTGCCATGCAGCAGCAAGTTATTGCACAAAATCTGATCACTAATCAGGGATTTGGCGGTGCCTTGCAGCCTCATCAGACTACACCCCTAGACAAAGACTCAATACTATGTCCGATTCATAAGCGCGCTACAAATGAGCAAGCCATACATACGGGCACCGACATCAACCACAGAGCCTTGCTTGGAAGATGGAGATTAACGGTTGAACTGTTTGGACGCGAATTCTTGGATGATGTTGGCGCTGAGCCTGGCTCGATATTGACCGATCTTGTTGGATTCCCCCTAAAAGAGAATCGGTTCAGAAGAGAAATGGAACGTCTGAGGAGCGATAGTGCACCTCGTGAGATCAGTTTGACTAATATTGATCGGGACAAGAATACTCTCATAAGGCAGACCATCAAGGAGTTAAACAACACATTCCATATCGCGGAAAGAAACCAGGGTCGTCGTAACATTGACCTGCCCCTTCTAGCATGCTCCAAAGTTAAAGTTTCATTCAAGGATGAGAAAGGCGAGGGCAATGGAGTCGCCCGAAGCTTTTACACAGCCTTCTGTGAGGCAGTTCTCTCAAGCGAAAAACTAGCCAATATTGATACCCCGCTATTCTATCAACCCGGGTTGAGAAACTTCTACTCGCCAAGGCAAGGCGATCCTACACCAGAACGCCTCAACGCATTTAGAAACGTTGGTCGCATTATTGGCATCTGTCTATCTCAGAGCGAGATTTGTCCCATTCAGTTGAACAGACACGTAATCAAGTTCATCTTACGCAAACCTATATCTTGGCATGATCTAGCCTTCTTCGACCCTATCTTGTATGAATCACTCAGACAATTGGTATTGGACGCAGAAACTCAAAGTTCCGATGGGGCAGTATCTGCCTTACAGGCGCTGGATCTCAGATTCTGTGTGGATTTATGCATGGAAGAGGGCGGTGGTCAACAAGTTGAGTTAACTCCTGGTGGTAAAGATATCGAGGTTACACCTGGTAACATCTACGAGTATGTAAGACGTTATGCGCTGAACCGAATGCTCAAATCGCAACAGAAAGCTTTGCTAGCCATTCGCCAGGGTGTCATGGATGCGCTACCATCAACAGCTTTGGACAATCTGACAGCCGAAGATTTCCGACTTCTACTCAATGGAGTCGGCGAAATTAACATACAAACTCTAATCAGCTATACAACTTTCATAGACGACCGAGGAACAAGCGCTAGTAAGAGGAGTTCCGTCCAGGTCGACGAACAGTTAGGTTATTTTAAGAAATGGTTCTGGTCTATTGTGGAGAAAATGACTACCAAAGAGAGACAAGATTTAGTATACTTTTGGACGGGTTCGCCCTCTCTGCCAGCTAGTGAGGAAGGTTTCCAACCAATGCCAACTGTTTCCATTAGACCAGCTGAAGATTTACACTTGCCCACATCAAACGTTTGCATCTTTAGACTCTACATACCCCTATATTCATCCAAAGCAATCCTGAGATCAAAACTTCTGATCGCTATAAAGGAGAAGAATTTTGGTTTCATCTAATCCATTTTGTTGCGACACGAGTGAAATGTACTTATATGTAATAATATTATGATATTAATAATTTGCAAACGCTTATATATGTATCACAATTCAACTTTTGAGCCAAAGGAGGCTCAAATAAAAGACAAATTTCTACAGACTCCTGGCTACCATGTTTCTTGACAACTGGTTAACGACCGTTCGTCGTTGTCGTCTCTGAATTAAGCATCCTACAGGTGACTTCGAGAAACTTGGGAGAGTCTGTCCGCCAGTGGCCATCTCGAGACTTATCGACCGGTATTTGTTCCATGTTTTGGCAAGCAATTTTGTGTAGCGGCGATGGCCGAGCGGTTAAGGCGATGGACTAGAAATATACGAACTAGGCATCCATTGGGGTCTCCCCGCACAGGTTCGAATCCTGTTCGTCGCGCCATTTTTTTACTTTTTTACAAAGTTGATATCATTTGATTTTTGGTCGTTAATTGTTCCGGGAGCCGATGAGACTCGAAACTTGCCGGAATTGATCCACCGATACAGCGGATAAATCTCATCAAGAACTTTCAACAAAGTATCTCACTCATTTAGATGGACAATCGAACATGGCACTGCACTAGTGCGCACGTATAATGGGAGCATCATAGCAACTCGACTTGCAACTTGCAGGAGCGAGAGAAATCTCTTTGTCTGGACGTCGCATGCATGTAAGGCAGCGCTTGCAGTCCGCTGTGAGCCAATGGCGTCGCGACTCGCGAGCTTTTGGGAAGCAAGCGAGAGACAGAGACAGAGACTGAGAGAACATGGAGCTTGCTGCCTAATAACAAGCAATAACAAAAAAGCAGATTTCGAGAGAAGTAAACATCAGTCAGCCAGAAGGTAATGGTGACTGCAATAAGAAAATTGAGCGTCAGCTATCTTCATCAGTCTCCCATGCCCACGTTCCTCGCTCTTACCATTCTCTTCTTCATCCCCTCCAGTCCCAATTGATTGTTTGGGTGGTCATGGTTGTTGACATCTCATTTCAGACCTAAATCCGCAATAATTAGCTAAGAATTAATCAAACTCACCCACAATCTATTGAGAAGAGCCCCCTTAACAAGGGGATCTAGCGGAGGATAAAACAGAAAGCATTCGCTCACCATATGGTCAAGTCCATTTAAATTTATTTACCATTGAAACAAAACAGCTGATCATCGAAGTCTAAGAATCATGGATATAAATCAGAGGACTAATGACAATAATGCTGCAAATCTCGAAAACAATGGAACAAGTATGATGATTGCAAACACAAGTCCACTCTTGAAATCGACTTATCACACTGATGTACTTCGTCTAATTGGTCAATACTTGAATGACGTGGGATTAAACCAAACGGCGAGCTCCTTATTGCACGAATCTGGACTCAATCAGCTTGATCATCCTGTAGCTGTTAAATTCAAGGAGTACATACTCGCAGGAGAATGGGATAGAGCTAGCTCGCTGGTTGAGGATGTTGCCAGATTAAGTTCCCTCTCCCCAATCCCTTCTTCATCAGCCTCACGACAACAACTAATATCGCCTTCTAATCACCAGCCAACTACATCTAGCAGGACCACTATTGCAACTCGTGCCAGCACCAACAATAAGCAACAAAATGGTTGCATCTCACTCGACTCGACAGCTCCAGCTACTTCATTTTCCGCCTCTCCAAGTAATGCAATCAATGTCAAACAACAACAGCTTAGGTCCAATATAATTGCCATGCGTTTTGCTCTAGCCGAGCAGAAGTTTCTAGAATTGATTGATGAGAATGAACGAATCAAGGCGTTACGATGTTTAAGATGCGAACTTACGCCTTGTTGTAGGGATGAAAAGCGAATCCAATTCTTCACCACCCTTCTAATGTGTAAGTCACAGGACGAGATACGACTTAAAGCAAACTGGCAAGGCAAAGGACAAGTAACTAGGAGGATATTATTAGATAAACTAACAAGCCTCATACCACCGGTCGTGATGTTGCCTCCCAAACGACTAGAAACCTTATTGACCCAAGCAGTTCAGTTTCAAACAGAGCGCTGCATATTACACCTGAAGAAAAGTCCAGCAAACGAACAATCTATTTGTTGCTCAACAAACAACAATGACGCCGAAAGATCTAGTTCAACTAGACATTCATCGAGCTCATCATGCAAGATGAGTTCTTCGGGATCATTGGATAAAAGGAATAGTTTGAGGACGATCATAAGTGTGAAAGACTTTCTAGGTTGTGATGGTCATTGTGGTCGCGCCACCAGCTTAGCTCAATGTCAACAACATAGTCAGTCATCATCGTTGATGAATAATAATAGAAACGGCTCAACTAATACTAGGAACACTATTAATGTGCACAGTGCCAATTGTAGTTCGGAGGAAGCGAAAAGTGATCCCCAAACTTCAGGCGGTGACGATCATGATATAGATTTCAACTGTGAAGATGAAGATAATATCACTGATGATAATGACAATTGTTTGAATCATGATTATAGGCAAATAGATCTAAAAACCGACCATCTTTGTTCGGCGGACGATTTTCCATTGCAATCCAGGCAAGTGCTCGACTCCCATAATAGTGAAGTCTGGTTTTGTAGATTCTCAAATGATGGAACAAAATTGGCCACTGGAGGTCTTGGGGGCAAGATCAAAATTTGGAACTTGGACAACAATCGTAGAACTTTAGTCGAGAAGTGCACATTTGATTGTAATAGTTATTCAATATCTTGTTTGGATTGGAGTCCAAATGATGTCTACCTTTTAGCCTGTGGTTCAGATGACCAACCCGACTTATGGATCTGGAACGTGGTGACTGAACAAATGCAGCAGATGATTTCTCGTACTGATATTGACAGTTTTACAACCTGCTCTTGGCACATGACAGGCGAAAGATTTGCAGCTGCAAGCATTAGAGGCACTTTTAATATCTACGATCTGAATGGAAACAAGTGCGGAACACGAGAGGGTGTACGTGTTCAATGTCTCTCATTTCTTCACAAGAATCCTAATCTAGTTTTGGCCGCCGACACTCTGAACAGGATAAAGGGCTACGAGGTGAAGGAAAGCCAGACGAACGACATGATATCGCTCAAGTATCAGGAAGTAGATATTCTCGAAGAGAAACATCCAATAATATCCTTTGTGGTAGATCGCGAGGACAGGCGAATAGCGGTTAATGTGAAGAAACAAGGCATTCATCTTTGGGATTTGCCCAGTCGTTCGCTATTGAGAGTTTTCTTGGGCGTAACTCAACGAAATATGACAATATATTCCAGCTTCTCTAGTCCAAATACAGAATTCTTAGCAAGTGGTAGTGAGGACGGCAAGGTGTATATATATCATGTCGATAAGGATCAGCCGGTGGCCATTTTGAATGGTCACTCACGTTGTGTCAATTGTGTGACATGGAATGAGAAATATCCCGAATTGCTTGTAAGTGTGTCGGATGACAAATCAATTCGTTTATGGGCCCCAATGGAACCGCGTTCAGCATATCATCTATGTCGTTCAATCAGCCGCACTGGATTGTTGAGCCACTACACCCGAGCTCCAACGATACATTTGGGCGGAGATTCAGATGAGCAACGTTATTACAACCAATTGAATTTAGGCAACCAAGATCGGCATCAGGACTACCTCCAGGGATCCAGTGCAATGGGATCCGCTTCTTCCTCTTCCTCGTCCTCGTCAACGGCCTCTGGCTCAACCTCGACAGGTGCACAGCAGCAACCCCAAGCTCAGCCACAATCGCAACAGTTAACCTGCTAGGGATCCATTTAGCCCGTATTTAAGAATATTTTCACCGGAGAGATGTCAGAAGCAGAAATCTGCAGCAACTCAGAGCAAACTATTACTCTGTGTTACATTCAAACCGTAATCGACTAGTGCCAGAGAAAAGAATAAAAAATTGTAATACAAACACAATCTCCGCTATTGGAGATGGCTATTTTTCGATAAAATGATTGTTGATCAAGATGATCATTCAGAGGATGATTAAGTGTGCGATTAGAGAGGAAAATGAGAGACTATTGCCGTTTAGTGGCTCATTTTGGTCGAATAGAGTTTGGTGTGATTCCAAAAGTAAATGGACATATATTTTCATTGCTTTAGAGCTCTTTTGGCCCAATGAAGCTAACTATCAACAGCAATTGACTTGAAACTATCTCGATCTTATTACATTATAAAAACAACAAAAACATGTAGCATAAAGCATCCCATAGTTAGACAGCAGTCCCATTAGACAATAGTTGTACTCCTCACGGAAGGAGCTATCACGTTTTATCCTAAATCTTGATCGAGAATCATAATTATCTAAACCTTTTCTTCCGAATGATTGTCTTTCTTTCCCTCTGGATCTGCGCTGCTAGATCGCATGATGAGCATGCGAGGATGCTCACTGGTGCTTGTACTCAATAACTGATGAGGTGGTGAAATAAAGCTTTGAAATCTATCGCCTTAGGCCGCCCGTGCAACTGGCAACCGACAACTTGTGAGCGGCAATTATTGGGGCGACTTGGTGTTTGGGTAAAAGGAAAATAGGCGGCCCTCAACTGCCTGTATCTTGGTGGGAGGTCGCATAGGTCGCATTCTCGGAGTTCTGTCTTCGATTAGTTGTCATTGTGCTCTCGTCCAAGTCCACTGGCTGCCTTTGTCGCGAGAGCTGGTTCTGTGGTCTCGGCGGCAGATTGGGTTTGGAATCGGATGGCGAGTCCGCTGTTGGTCCTTTGAGCATGGTGGTCTCCATGTTTGCTGTCTCGAGTTCACCCGCCGGACTTGGCGGCAAACTGCAGCCGTCGCCCTTCTTTGGCTCGGCCCATGGTTGCAGCTCGCCCGAGGCAAAGAAGTAGTAGAATATGACTCCAGCAATGTGAATAAATCCGGCCATTTGGAACACTTCATGCCACTCAAAGGCAAGCTTCCTCTCGTTCTTCTTGTCCAGGGTTATCTCTTGCACCACCACGGGACACATCATTCCGGCCAGGGTGCCAAATCCGTTCGAGATTCCCATTAGAATGGAGGCGTAACGGGGCGCAATATCCAAATGATTGACGTTGAAACCACTGATTGCAAAACCACTAAAACCGACGGCCAAAGTGAGGGAGAAAATGGCCGTTTTTGTTCCATTTGACATTCCAACAACAATCAAAAATAGAGCCTCAATTCCAAAACCGCCACAATTGAACAATTTTCTCACTTGTGTTGTCGTCATTTGGCCCGAACGTCTCAAATGGTCGGCCAATTGGCCCCCAACTGGAACTATGAAGGTCATGCAAAGGTGAGGCAAGGCGCCCAGAATTCCAATATTGTCAATCTCCATGTGAAACACTTCGCTAAAGTACATAGGCTGGCTGATGAGCAACAAATAAAAGGTCCACGAACGGCAAAAGTTGGCCACGTTGATCGCCCAAACGGGGCCCGACGTGAGAATGGCTCTCCAAGGGGTGGAGGCAAACTGCGGAGGGGCCCAATCGGTGGTTTTGAAATGGGTGTCGGAATGGGCAAAAGGATTGAAATTGTAATAAAGCATCCAATTGGGGAGATTGCATTGTGAAAGATTGGATTAGTGATGGAGTCGAGCAAGGCCAATGGGTTAGAGCAAATGGTAGCTGAACTAGTGGGCTGAACTAGTCAATTTGGCCTCCACTGGTACTTACTGTTGGCGGCTTGTGGCTCACCTGGCCGATGCATGCTTCTATGTAGTCGGCCTCTTCCTTGGTTATGTTCGGGTGCTTGGAGGGACATTCGAAGCTGAGCCAGATCCAGAAGAGGTACCAGACGAGTCCAACTGCGCCATAAAAGTAGAAGGGGGCCTGCCAGCCGAAGTGTGAGGTGAGCACCCCAGACATTGGCAGACCCACCACTGCGCCCGCATAGGAACCGCAAAAGGCCAACGTGGCCAGCCGGCTCCTCTCCATTGGGGGCGCCCAATGGCGCCAGATTCCGTGACAAGCTGGATAGGTGACTCCCTGTTTGCGTGTTTTCCAATGGGAAGTTGTTTGATTAGCTCAAATCCGATTTTAAGTGAGCCCAAAGCCGCGAGACGGCGCGTTGTATCAAATCATCAGCACACAAATGCCGTGCCTTCGTGGACGAGCAGCCTTCTCCAGGCCATTTATCTCGCTTTTCATCCCCCACTTTTCATCCCACTCCACCCAGTCTCTCGGGCCAACAATCTGGGCACACAATGAGCTGCTGCTGGAGCTCGATTTGCAGCCAGCAAGCTTGCCGACAGGCGCCCATTCTTGTGTGTCGATGGAATCCGCTGACACACTGTTGTTGTTGAGAAATGCTTTCCTCGAAGCTCCGAGGCTTGCCAGCGGGCCCCTATCAGCAAACCCGGTGGGGCGGACAACAAAAGGCACTCCGACACGCAGCCAGCGCGCAGACACGCAGACTGGCGCTCTCTATAAGCAGCCATGCGAGCGTCTATAAAGCACGCCTATAGTTGTCGACGGCAAGGTCGCGGCGGGCGAGCTCGCCAGCTCGACTGGGGGCCATCTTGGCGCCCCAGTCTCCCAGCACACACGAGCGCCCCGAGCGGGTCGCCCTGATTGCCGGATGATAATCAATTATCGGAAGGGGCCAAACTGCGTGCGGGCCCCTCCCTTTTGCGGCTGGCCGGCGGGGACGCGTGGGCGTTGGCTGGGCCCACTTTGCAGCAAGAGGAGAGGACTAGCTTGGGGCAGCAGAGGGGCGCCCAAATTGGCAGATGATGATACAAAAATGCGCCGACTTTGACTGGTTGGTCCTGATTGGAAACAGACTAGCTTTGGAGGCAGACTAGCCCTAAAAGCAGACCAGCTCTGCTTTGCTGACGTGCAGTTCCCGCAGCACTTTGCCAGAAGTCTGCTTTTTTCCAAACTGCAGACCAAAGAGCCCAATTCTCCTCGCTCTGCACTCAATTGGCCGCCCCCAGAGGCTGGCCAGTGGTCAGCCTCTGGAATGGGGAACAAATCGGCGCGTGACGCGTGTCTTGTCCAAAGCGGCCTCTTGGTGGGCGGCCCATTGTGCTGACTCAACTCTGACTGGTGCTCGTCTCTCTCTCGCTCGCCCGGCTTCTGCCTTCTTTCTGCATCAGAAGCGGAACTGGAAACTCCGCCAGAAGGCCATTGCAGTGCTTCCATGTCAACAGTGAATAGTCAAATCGGTGCCACTGGCGCTTGTTTGATATATTTGGGCGCTTGGACGAAACGTTGGCTCTCTCCCATGCAACTTTATGAGTTTATGCACAGACGAGCCACTCAAACAATTCCACACACACACATGGAGCTCATAAAGTTGCCTATGTAAATAGTTGCTCACAAGCTCTGCTCGAGATTCACTTCCGCCGAGCTGGCCGGCAGCAGTTCGATTGAAGTGGGCGCCGGAAGTTGGCAATGCTTGGCCGGGCTGAGAGTGCGGCGTTCGGGCTGAGTGCCTTTGGGTAGAGGCGGTTTGTCTGCGGGCGACTGTTGCCAGCGGGGCGTGCAGACAAATGGGAAAGGGCCGCTGTTTTGGGCCGTGTTTTGGCAAAGAGGAAAGGAAAAGGAAGAGAGTGGTAGAGGAGCGAGCACTCACCTCGACTAGGCCTTGGAAGATCCTGACCAGCATCACGTATTGGAATCCGGCCTTGGCGGCAATTGGCAGCAGCATGTTGAGACCGGCGCTGGTTGCAATGGCCGAGCCAAAGACACGGTTCGCCGGATATCGAGCGGCCAGAAAGCCGCCAGGAATCTGAGTCACAATGTAGCCCCAAAAGAAGGATGAGTCAACCACGCCCACCGTTTCGGGTGTCCAATCGAATTCGGGCTCGGCCTTTGTGCATTTGTTTGAATTTTAATTAACGGAGATTAGGACGGAGGTTGGTTAGTTAGTTACTGGTTGTCTATGCGTGGCGATCTTTTGGGGGCGCCTCTGCTTGCCCGGAAGACGAGCTATGGCGTCTCGAGCGAAAGACTGTCCACCGGTAGAATCGGTTGCAGTGGTCAGTCTGGTCGTCTGGTGCAAGAGTCTAGCGGTGGAGCGAGATCAAAGTTTCGATCGTGAATTTGGGCAATAAAAGCGAGCAAGAAGAGCTCGAGCGTTGGACTGGATTTGGCGCGCATTAATGAGCGAAAATGAGCAATAAATTAGCACCAACGAGCAGCCAGGTGGTCAGAGGGGCACCCATAGTGCACTTGGACCAGTGTGGAGAAGAAGGCGGCCTCTTGAGACTGTTCTCGGGGCTCAGGTCTGGCTCTGGGCGAGCTAGAGAGAGAGAGAGAGAGAGAGAGAGAGTGAGCAGCTTGAGAGGCGGGCGGGCGAGCAGCAAAACGGCGGCCCGCAAAGAGTGAGAGCAAAGAGCCGGGGAGTATCATCATGAATTGCAATGGCGCCCCAACGATACCAAACGAGAGGTGCGAGCGGCGCCCATTTGTTTGGCCCATTTTTGGCCCCCGACGTCTGTTTACTTCACTCCGTTCTGCTTGGCCCACTTAGCGCAATTTCCGGTCGCCGTTGCGCTCCCACTTTGGGCGCGGCCCCTAAGTGCTGGCTGGCTGGCGGGCCTTCCGCGCGGCTGCAACACTGGGCCCGAATCGAATGGGGCGCCGGAAGAGGCTGCGAAAGGGGGCGAAGTGGTGGCGGCGGCGGCGACGGCGCAGAGTGATGTTTGCGTCCCTTGAAGCGAGACGAGGCCGCGCGCCTGCAAGTAGCTAGTATAAAGTTACTTTGGGCCCCACTTGCAACTTAATAACATTTTCACTCTTTCTCTCTGGCTCCTTCTCCTTCTCCTTGGCAGCCAGCAAAGCAGCGCCCCAATGCCCAGTGGGTCTGGACGCTTTTTGACGCTAATGTTTTTCATGCTTAAATAGGCACTCGACGAGAAGGGGCGCCCACTGCTGCTCGCCCAGGCCGGCCACACTGGCGCCCATCACAGCCACTCTCTGTCTCTGGTTAGACTCTCGGCTTCCCGTGGCGCCCGATTGCCTGCGGTCCAATTGGGCCCGGTGGTGAGCTAGTCCTAGTGTGTGGTCGGCGGACGAGCCAGCCACAGACAGACAGTCGGGAGAACAAAGCGAGCCCATTGGAGCGCCGCTCTCTTGCTGTGCTAGTTGGGGCCGAAAGGGAGCAGGACGAGCTGGCCAGATTGCGGCACCGCTGCTTCATTCAGTGACGATTATTGTCGCCACCATGAGCAGCGGCCGCGAGCTGGGCCAGTCTGAGAGCCCAGCAAGTCGATTGGGGCGCCCAGTTGCCTGTCTGTTTGTGTGCCTGTGTCTGTGTCTGTGTGTGCAAATCTAATGATAATCTAGTTTTCCTCGCTGATGGTTGGCGATTGGAGTCCCCAGCAGCCAACGAGGACTGGGCGCTCCAATCGGGCGGCCTCGTTGAGCAGAGGCGGCGGCAAACAAAATGTATGACGCCCATGACGAGTGGGCTGGTCCTTTTTGTTTTTGCATGAGCGCGCCGCCCGCTCGTTGGAATCCCATTATATCTGCACGCCCGATTCAGGGCCGCCAACAAGCCTGAACGCTGAATCCCGGCGGCCCTAAGCCACCGGGCGCCGCCGAAGCATCGGGCCGGAAGTGCGCTGGATTGCGCGCCCGTCCAGTGGAGTTGCTGTGTTGGGTTGGTCCAACTATGATTGAATCCATTATGTTGTTGCAGTTGTCCTCTGGCAGAAGCGAGGAGGACGAGCAGCTCTGGGTGGGGTTGTGCTTGTCGCGCGGACTGTCTGCCGGGCCGCTCGGCTCCATAACTCTTGCCTCATGAATTTTCTCGCCGCTCCACCGCCGCAGTTGGTTCCTGGAACCGCAAGTGGAACTTTGCCAGGAATTGAGACTGGGGCTGCAAGGGGCGAGGGGCGCCCCGTGGTTCTGCAGCTCTCCAGACTGGCTGGCTGGCCGGCCAAGACTCCCCGCCGGCCAAGCTGAACGACGCACGGCCCAAAGGAGGGCCAGTTGTCGAAGTGGCTCGCAATGAGACCTCCTCCAGTGGGCCCCCAAGAGCGCCACAACGAGCTGGGGCGCCGCCCTGTGCCGTCTTAATCATTCATCTGGCGCCAGCCAGCGAGACCTCCTCGTTGGCGGCCGCAACGCAGACTCGACTCGCCCTTAGTGGCGGGCGGCCAGAGCAGCGGCGCCACAATGGGCCAGACCATCCATTACAATAATGAAAAACACACATTATTGTAATGGATGAAAATAACAAGCTCGTCGTCTCATTGGCCCATTGTTGTGAGGCGCCATTGGGCGACAGTGGCACTCTGAGCAAGTGGGAGCGGCTCCACTAGAGTGCAGCCTGCTCGCACTGTTGGGCCACTGGGCGTCACCATTGGGCTAGTGTGCGCCACCATTGCTGCACAGTGGGCCCACTGTGCAGCAAAGGAAGGAAACTGGCACCGAAGACTGTCTAAGGAGGCACCTTGAGTGGCGCCCAAGCCACCCAGGCAGTCTAGGCAGTCCAATGCCGGGCGACAAAAGATCCGCGCACGTCGCCCTCTGATTGGCCGATCGCTTTTGTGCGCCAGGCTGCACGTGCACAGCGCGTGACTTCATTTCGCCGCTCGCCAACAACAACAACAACAACGACGCCACTTTTGTCGCCTTGTTTCGTCCCAGAACAAAAGGGCGACCTTTTTCAATGAGGCGCCCCCGTTCGCTTTGGGGCTGCTCCCCCGCAGCTCCCATTTCCATTCGCTGGGGAGTCCGGGCGCTTGGGGGCCGCGCGACAGAAAGAGAAATGGCGCCCCGGCCAGAGATAAGCATCGGGCCCGAGCGGGGCGGAAACGAGAGTGCTCCGAGGGGCCAGATTGGGTTGGCCAAGCCGAGAGGGCCCGAGAGAGCAGACGAGATGAGATGAGAGGCCGAAAGGGGAGGAGGAAATGAATAAAAAAGCGACAACTTTTCGGCCCACTTCCGCCTGTGCTGCGGAACTCCATTGCTGCCGCCACTCGAATCAAGTGACTCGATGCAGGCCCTCCAAGAAGAGTCCTTAGGTCTGGCGGAAATTCGGAACTTTGGGGCAGCCTAAGCAAAAAAGCCTCAGCAAAATGGAAGCACTACTCACCACTATCTTGTTGTCCTCCGTTCTGACCGGACTTGTCATCTTGATAATTGCCACGCCCAGATTGCAGCGGATCCCAAAGGAGATGAGAAAGCCAATGGAGGATAAGATGGCAATTTGGTAGCGCTTTGAGATGAAGTCGCAACAGGAGCAACTGGGCTCGATGAGACGCTCGTAGGCCGACTTTTGAAGACTGGGGGCTCCACTTCCGGCCGCTCCTGCAGCTCTCTGGCCAGTTTGGGGGCCCGTCTGAATGGGTTGCTGTTTGGCGAACAGAAGGCTGGCCGGCCGGTTGACAGTTGGTTCCAGTTGGTTCCGTTTGGTTCCGTTTGGTTCCGGTGGGAATGCGATCAAAACGGTTTGGGTTCGGCGAATTGTGGAGTTTTCGGGTTCCGTTTGGGCTTCGGTTAGGCTTAGGTCTGCTGCTGGTGGACTGCTTGCGAGTGGTTTGTGCTCAGGCTGGTTGCTGCTCGGCCGAGCGGCAAGCCGCACGGGCGGCCAAAGTCAGCCTGTGAGAGATAAGGATCTGCTGTTGGCGTTTGGGCCAAAGGACGAGCGAGCGACAAATGAACTGGCGCGCCAGTCTCGCGTCACGCGGGCCCCACTCATGCGCCTCAACTGATGACTCAAAGCTCGTTGTTCTCCGGACAGTCCTTGGCCTCAGTTTGGGGGCCGTCAAGTTGGGCCTCGTAAGGCCTAACCAAGTTGCTCTCCTGGCCAAAGGCCGTCTTCTGGCCAGAAAACACAAATCTCGCCCGAGCGCCTGTCTTCGGCCGATCAATCAAAATAGGCGCCCTAATTACTGCTCGCCACGCGCAACGAAAGCTCCACCGCCACACAGCCACGGCGGCCAAACGCGGCCCGCCACTTTCTTTGCAATTTCCTGGCCGCCCACTTGGAACCGGAAGTGGGGCCGCCCAGGCGCAGAGGTGCTCTGCTTGGTTGGTGGGAGAGAGTTGCGTGGCCAGAGGGCAGGCTGGGCGGCGCAGAGTGCCACTGGCGGCCAGGCTGCGGTCTTGTCACTGCGCCGACCAGAGCGGCCCGCTGATTAATGGGCCCCAAAGGCCCGAATATGCGTCGCCCGGCCGTTCAAGTGGCGCGCGGAGGGGCCTTTTTGGCTCTCTCGCTCGCTGGCTTGGTGGCTCGCTGGGCGCCACGAGGCCACTGGTCTGCCGTCGTTCCATTTGGGCTTTCCTGTGGGGCGTCTCTTTGCTCGCCGGAAAAGAGCGAAAAGGCGGCCAGAAACTTGGAGTGGGGCCTCGAAATGGAGATGGAAAGCGCCTGCAAGTGTCAAATTGTCGCCCATTCTCGTGGGGCGTCGACTGGCGAGCGTGGGGCCCATTTTGGCGTGACTTTTCTTCCTCAGTCTCGGCGAGAAGGAGACCAAAGAGAGAGAGCGAGACACACTCTCTGTCTCTCTGCTGATGCTCGTTGTTCAGCTCGGCGCGCCCACAACAAGCGAGAGACAGTCCAACGACAACAACAACATGCATGACACCAAAATGGACCTTGTTTTTGTGTCCCAAATATAAATGGACTCGGCCAGGCTCTTTGGGGGGCCTCTGGGCACTGGAGACACTCTGCGGGGGCTGCACTGTGGCCGCAGACCGTCCCTTTCGTGGGCGCCTCTGCACTGCACTGCACTGCATTCTGACCGCTGCAGACTCAAATGGGTCTCCGCTCGCCCATTTGCAAGCGCCGCCGCTCGGCCCTAAGCCAAAACGGAGCTTTGGGGCCCATTAATATGGCGCCATGGCGGAACAAGTGGTCCCCTCGCTTTCGGGGGCTCCAAATGGGCTCCTTGCAGAGACGGCCTGTGGGCTTGTGGACGCCGCATCGCTGGGAGAGCAGGGCAAATATTTGCACCCTTTTTCCTCCACTGTGCCCTCACTGGCCGAGCAATCGGCCTTCACAGGCCAGCCAATACGGATACTACCTATTGGAGGGCGCCCTCCTCTGCACTTCTCGAGGTGGCCATCTTGGCGGCCATCTCGGAGGGCAGCTTATTGAATTGGAGGCTAATCGGAGTGGAAGAGCGAGCACGCAACTGGCGCCCATTGGAGTCCATTTTTTGGCCCACGAGCTCACTTTCCACAAATAGAAATATCACTTCTCTGCACTGGGCACTGAGAATTGGCCGAGATTGTCCGTGGTGGCTCGCTCAGAGCTAAGGCCGCCGGCTGCGAGTGGGCGGCTTGCTGGCCCGTCGAGACGCCCCCAAGTGATGGACTGCGAGCGAGCGCCCTCGTCTTGGACTGCGGCCAAGCTCGCGGCGGCCAGCCACTCGGCGGGCGCTAATTCCGGTCGAGCTGAGCAGACTGAGGAGAGAGAGGGGCCACACCGGCGAGCCCACAGGCAAATGGACGTGCAGCCGCGGCGAGTGGGCCCCTTTTTGGCCAGTTGGGCCCCTCGAAGCTGAGGGCCAAACTGGGCCGCCTGGAAGAGAGCGCACTAAATTCTGGTCACGGACCTTTGCATTATCGTGCAAATTCATCGTGTTGGTTTTGCGTGAGCGACTTTTGGGCCGGCCAGTTGGCTTTGCGTCGCGTTGGAGACGCCACGCAAAGCCAGCTCCAAGTCCAACTCAAACTCCAACTCCAACTTGAACCGACGCCGCGAGGCTCGCGATGACCATTATCGCTCCCCAAGCGCGCCCATGGTCACGAGACACACAATGGTGGCAACCAAAATGAATGAACGTGAGCACCGTAATTATCGTCCCTCGCCGGCTGAGTGGCCGCCCCAGTGAGCCTCGTCCCAAAAGCGGCCCCTCGCGGCCCGCAGGTGAGCTCTCCGCTGGCCGCTGGCTCGCTTTCTTTTCGCCTTCGAGCCGGCGGAAGTTAAGCTCCGGCCCGCGTGGGTGGCCAAAGAGCGTTCTCTTTGGCCCAAAAGGCGGCACTTCGCGCGTGGTACTGTCTCGCAGGCAAAGCCAAAGGGACACTGCGGGCCCAGTTTTGAGCTGCGAGCGCGCAGATTTGGATTTAAAATCCATTCTGCTCTCGGGCCAAATCTTTGCGTCCTCCGTTCGAGCAGCGAGCTCTTTCTCCAATTCTCTCTCATTGGATCTCTCGCCCAGAGAAGAAACTGGGGCCGCCCGTTCCGCTTTGTCTGTCTGTCTGTCCATTTGGGGAGCTTTCGTGGGCCCGAAATGGCCTCCAAATGGGCCGATATTTGGGCCGAGCCCGTTTTGTCGAGCTTGCCCTTCTCGGCTCGCCCTTGCCTGTTGGGCCAGTGGGTGGCCTCTCGAAGCGGCGCCACGAGGCCCACATTCGAGCGAACCGAAATGAGTTCCGACGGACAATGTGGCAAATCCTAAAATTCAATTCGGGCTCGCGTCTTGGCGCCTCTGCCGCCTCAGCAACTGGCTGGCTGGCTGGGCGCAAATAGCAGCGCCGCAGAGATAAGCTCATTGCCGTTCGGGGATTAGTATTAGGCCTCGTGTGGGGGCCGACTTGTGGGCGCTTCTCGGGCGCCCAAAAGCAAGCAACGAGGGGGCGCCAAGGAGAGGAAAAAGACCCAGAGAGTGTCAGTGGGCGCCGACGGTTTTGCGGCCGGCGAGCGAGCCAATCGGGCGCGGGCGGCTTTCGAGTTCGCGCCGGCGGGCCTTTGCTCCCGAGGCTGCACGCAGCAGAGCGCTTCGTTCGGACAGCGCGGCCCGCGGCTGTGCGTGCGCCGCCCGAAGCCGAGCGCGACCCCACTCGTGCGCCCGAGTCAATATCCAAATAAATATATTTCTCCCCTGTTTGTTCGCGCCGCCTCCACGCCAGTCGACTCGCCGGCTCAACAAGATGACGACGGTCCGCCCATTTTGCGCCTGTTTGCCGAGCTGGGACGAGCCATTATTGAACTACAACTACAAGCAGCCGAGCGTTGCCTCGCAGCCTTTCTGCCTCTCTCTCTCTCTGTCGTCTCTTCCGAGCGAGCTCCACTTGTCAGCAGAAGAGAGAGAGACACTAAAAGAGAGCGGGCCAAGAATTAGCAGAACGCCAGTTGCGTGCCCATCGGCCATCGATCGCGCAGTCTTGGGGCCCGTTTAGACATTTATTGCAATTGCCTCATTCGGACCAGCCAAGCGACGAGGGACGAGCTCTGGCCCAGTGAAAACGTCCGCCAGAGCTACTTAAGCCCAACGATAACTAGCCATTCTTGTTCCCTTCGACTCTCTCTCGCCCCTCAGCTCGATTGTCTTTTATTTGCTCGCCCAAAGCCGCCCAAAGACTGGCTACCAGGCGAGCAAAGTGGCAACACTGGCGCGCCGCAAAGCTCCAGCCAATAACTGGCCGGGGAGGACAGTCTTAGGGCCCAGAGGGGAAAAAGGCCGCCTCTGAGCCCCCAAAAGGCCCCCGAAGGAAACCTTCGGCCACCAGTGGTTCGTGTCTGCTTTCTAGCGGAACCGGAAGTGGCTCAAATGCGGCCTTGTGTGTGGACAAAAAGTTGACGCGGGCCAAGTGAAAGCTGCAGGAAGCTGGCCACTGAGCTGGGGAAGTGTGCACCTTGCAGCATTGTTGAGCACCTTTTAGGGGCTAACTAGCGGCCTTTTGGCCAGCTTTTTTCTCGTCTGGCCTTGTGGTTGATGGTGAAAGCACTGAAGCAGCAAAGGAAGTCCTTTTCTTCAATTCGTTTCCCGGAATTCGTTCTCCTAAACTGGACACCTAATACTCACCTGTCGCCCTTGAGCTCGTTGGATTCCAGATCATCTTCGAAGAGGCGTCTGGGATGGTGGTTGGGGTTAGTGTTGGCGCTTCGGTTGGAGACTTGCGTGCGAGTTGGAGCTTGGATCTTGAGAAACTTTTGGCTGCAAGCCTGAAAATTGGGGGCAAAAATGAGCTCGAAAAAATGGGCTTAAAATTGCCCGTTAATTTGCTCAAAATTGCTCACAAGAATGCTCCTTTCGGCCAAATTTTCCTCTAAACTCTAGCAAAGAGCGCAACTTACTCAGATTTGTTTCGGTTCTTCATTCGATAGAGGCCATCGTTGATTAGGTTGAGCACGTTGGCCACCGTGTTGCTGAGCGACGACTTGGGCGCCTCCTCCTCGTCCTGGTCGAGAGGGACGCTCTCGAAGCGGGTCTGCGGCTGCTGCTGCTGCTTGGCGGCCATCTTGAGCCCGCTGATTGGCGATGGGCCGCAACTAGCTGCTGCTTCTTGTGGGAGTCTTGCTTGTGGGTGCAAAAGTGTGCTCCTTTCTCGCACCACAGAGGCTGGCGCTCTCGCTCTTTCAGTTAGGCTGTCTCGCCGCTCGGCCGGCTCTCTTCTGCGCGCGATTGGCCCCAAATCGACGTGGGCGGCCAAATCTCGCCACTGATCAAGTGAGGGCGCCCCAAACCAGCGTGGACAGTTGCAAATCTTGCCAACGGGCTTGCCAATTGGGCCCCAAAATGTCCACCTCGAGCGAGCGCCCACGAGCAGTGGCCTGAGCTTGCCCGCGGCCTCGCTGAGACTGCGCACAATGAGCCGCTTGGGGCCCAGCAACTTGGCCCGAGACTGTGGCCGGTTGCTGGCCGGGGGCGCTCCCTGGCGACGAGCGGCGCAAGTGGTCGCCCAGCTAGCTAGTAGTCAGTCAGTGTATCTAGTCAGTGTCCAGCCGCCAAGTGGCCAATTGGCCGCCGGGGGCAAACTGTTGCGCCAGTTAACAGCGGACTTGGGCTAGCTGTGTGTCGGCGAGTTTGTTGTGCCTAATCTGCCAGAATGAAGGTTGGATTTGTTTGTCCAAGTTGTGAGCGCTTGAGTGCGAGTTAAACACAAGCAGAAGCAGAGGCAGAGGCAGAAGCGGCGCCAAGTAAACAGCAGGAGCAGTTGTTGTTGTTGATAACAACAACAACAACTGTGTGAACTCGGCGCTTCAGGTGCAGTTTGTTCTTGTTGTTGTGCTTTGGAGCTCGTTCGCTGCTGCCGCTCATTGGGCCAAGTTCGGCCAATAATTATAACCCAAATAATGCTTCCTCGGGATAGTGTTACAGCACAGCGGCGGCGGAACGAGTGGATGTTGATTAGAAAATCCCACTTTGAGCTACACTTTAGACACGCTAGGAGTTGCCGCCGCTCGAGCTCCACTGAGTCTGAGTGTGTTGGGGAGCACTCTGTCAGTGAGTGTCGGCCGGTGAGTCGAAGAGCAAGGGTCTACCTCTGGCAGTGTTTATGTTGTTATGTTGTGTTGTGTGTTTGGATTGGCGCAGGAAACCTGTGAAACACTTTTCAGCGCTTCTCGTGCGCCCTCCGCGATTCCATGGAGATGGCCGCCCAGACACACTCACCGTAACACAGTGACTTCTGGCGCCCAAACACACACTGGCACGAATCTGTTGATCATTCGTGCACCGCGAGGGCATCCGTCGAGGCTAACGGCCGGCAAGAGCCACTGGGAGACCGCCCTTTGGCTCACTGGCTAGCTTGGTGGCTAGCTCGCTGGCTAGCTCGCTGGCTTGCCAAGCGAACGAGTGGCCAGCTAGCCCTGAGCAGTGGCCAGCGGCGCCAAAGGAGAGGCGGCGCGCCGACGAGGATGAGCCAGTGGCTGAGTGCGCGCTGGCCCTGCCGGTGTGTGTGTGCAGGCGGCCTGCGAGTGCCCACCACAGCCAGTCTCTGGTGTCCGTCGCTGGAACACACTCGCCCATTCCACTGCCAAGCTCGCCGCCAAGCTCGCCCGCCAGCTGCCCGGCCCACTTAACAGGCAGCCGGCCGGCTCGTGGTTATATGATTTTAGACGTAAATATATGATTTGAGCCCATTTTGGAGAACTCATTCATTCATTGCCAGCGATTGGCGCCGATCGGAATTAGGAATTAGGAATGCAAACTCTCTCAGGCATTATTTGGCCAATCAGGAAGAGCAAATTCGCGGTCCTTTTCGAACCTGGCAACAAGTGCGCGTTCGCATAACTTAAGCCCAATTCTTTGTGCCACAATACTACCTAGAAAAGATTTCCCACCAAAAGGCAGTTCAAAGCTTCTCTCTGGCTCTCTCTCTCTCTCT